>Ga0209433_10000342_pt1 | contig 14183 bp, 14 predicted proteins | sample METZYME_5_50m_FD_187552 | JGI IMG/M metagenome (GOLD analysis project Ga0209433, IMG submission 187552) | Marine microbial communities from oxygen minimum zone in mesopelagic equatorial Pacific - METZYME_5_50m (SPAdes) (version 2) | ecosystem: Environmental > Aquatic > Marine > Oceanic | place...
CCATAGTAATCAACGTTAACGTCATCAAGTATTGCTGGATTCGCTCTTCCAGTTCTTATTTTGTTAAATGCACTTCTAAGAGCGGATAATGATTTATCCATTCTTTGCGTTACATCATTTAATAAACTTTCCATATTAAGATATAAGTGTACCTATTTTTTTACCACAAATTATGTCTTTTAATGCACTATGATTATTCACGTTAAAAACATTTATAGGCAGTCCATGGTCTCTTGCTAAAGTAAGTGCGGTAGCATCCATAACTTTTAAATTTTTTGATATAGCGTCATCAAATGATAGAGCATCAAAAAATTTTGCATCTTTATTTATTTCGGGATCAGAATCATAAACTCCATCAACTCTTGTTGCCTTCAACATAAGGTCAGCCTGAGTTTCTATTGCTCTTAAGCATCCAGCTGTATCTGTTGTAAAAAATGGATTTCCTGTTCCGGCAGTAAAAATTACAACGTATCCGTCACTTAATAATTGAATGGCTAATCTTCTATCGTAATGTTCAACAATACCAGACATAGATATCGCAGACATAACTCTTGTTTTAATTCCAGCCCTTTCCAGTGAATCTCTTAGTGCGATACCATTCATAACAGTTGCTAACATTCCCATGTGATCACCAGCAACCCTATCCATTCCAGCTTTATTTAATTTTTCTCCTCTGAAAAGATTTCCACCACCTATAACAATACCAATTTCTGCATCCATTTCTTTGCAAGACTTAACTGAACTTGCCATATTGTCTAATATCTTTGGATCAATGCCTTGTTTATCATTTCCAGCAACGGACTCTCCACTAAATTTAAGAAGAATTCTTTTATGCTCTAACTTTGACATATTTTATTTTAACTGTTCTGCAACCTCTTCAGCGAAATCTTTTGTCTCAACCTCAATTCCCTCACCAACTTTAAGTCTAGCGAAAGAAACAATGGTTGCACCATCTTTTTCTAGATACTCTTGAACTGTAATGTCAGGATCCTTAACAAAATTTTGAGAAATTAATGAGACTTCTGATAAGAATCGTTTTATCTTTCCTTCAACCATCTTGTCCATGATTTCCTGTGGCTTACCAGAATCTTGAGCTTGATTTTGATATATTGCTTTTTCTCTTTCGAGAACATCTTGATCTATGTCATCTTGAGATAAACATAAAGGGTTAAAGGCTGATACATGCATTGCAATATCTTTTGCTATGTCATTGCTACCGTCTTTAACAACTACCAACGAACCAAGCTTTGTGTCTGAGTGTATATAAACTCCAATATCCATACTGGAATCATATTCAAGTGTCACAACCCTTCTAATTTGAATATTTTCACCAATGGTTTGAACTAATGTTTTTCTGTCCTCTTCTAACGAAGATTCTACAAGAGTTGATGTATCAAAAATTTTATTTTTTGAAACATATTCTTTTACTTTTTCACCAAATGACAAAAAGTTTGCATCTTTTGCTGCGAAATCTGTTTCAGAATTTAACTCTACCAAAGTTGCATAGTCCTCATTCACAGATGCAACAAGAATTCCATCTGCCGCAACTCTTGAGGATTTTTTTTCAGCTTTGAGCGCGCTATTTGACCTTAAAAGATCTAGAGCTTTCTCTATGTCACCCTCACATTCAACAAGTGCTTTTTTGCAGTCCATCATCGCTACACCAGTCATATCTCTTAACTCTTTTACTTGTGATGCTTTTATTTCCACTTTTATTTATCCTCTTCATTGGAATCTTCAGGTGAAGTATCATCAGAAACTTCCTGATCAGCCTCTGTTGATTCCTTATCAACTTCTGCTTCTTTTTCAGATGAATCATCAGCCTTTGGAGCATCCTCAACTAATTCAGGATTATCCTCATCTGACCCTTTTGAATCATCTTTTTTAACTTTTTGTATAACAGGTGTATCAGATTTTGGTGCAAATCCTTTTGAAGACTCTATTCCCCTAGCGCAGGCATCAGCGATAACTTTTGTAATTAGCCTGATTGACCTTATTGCATCATCGTTTGCTGGAATAATTGTGTCAATACCATCCGGATCAGAATTTGTATCAACTATTCCAATAACTGGAATACCCATTTTCTTAGCCTCAAGCACTGCAATTTTTTCATACTTTACATCAACAACAAAAATAGCATCAGGCAAACCTTTCATGTCTTTAATTCCGCCAACGCTTGCTTTTAATTTTGTATATTCTTTTTGAATTTCAACTGCTTCTTTTTTGATTAATTTTTCAATCCTTCCAGAAGAAATCATTTCTTCAATGTCTATTAGTCTTCTTATGGAACCTCTTATTGTTTTCCAATTAGTAAGAGTTCCACCTAGCCATCTTTTATCAACATAAGGCAACCCGATTTGAGATGCCTCTTCCTTAATCGTCTTGCTTGCAGATCTTTTTGTACCAACAAATAGAATTTTGTTTCCCTTAGAACATATATCCTCTACTTTTGATGCAGCAGCACTTAAATGTTCTTGAGTAATCTCAAGGTTAATAATGCTAATTTGTTTTCTGGTATCAAAGATAAACTCATCCATTTTAGGATTCCAGAATCTTTGTTGATGACCGAAATGAACTCCTGCCTGAAGCAGGTCTTTAATTGATACTATACTCAATTTATATCTCCTTTGGGGTTATTCTCCGACTCTAAGTAAAGCAAACTTTATAAGCACCCCACTTTACAAAACAAGAATCTTCGTGGTTAAAGTTTGTGTATTCTATAGAAAAATTCTTTGTTTTTAAAGTTTTGATTCAATTAATAATTTTTTTAAAGCTATACAATTCTGGTTGAAGCTTAATAATTCTTCTTGCGCAATAAATTGCTCCATTTCCAAATACATCTCTAGAAATCGCACTGTGTTTAAAAATATAAGAAACATCATCCTCTGTGAAAGTGATTTTATGAATTCCGCTAATATCATCCTCTCTATAAGAAACTGTTTTGGCTAAATTAATATAATTATTTTTATCCTCATTTTTAATAAGATTTTCAATTTCAATCGCAGTTCCAGATGGTCTATCCAGCTTCTTTGAATGATGTGTCTCTTCAATTAAACAATTCAAATTTTTATTATTTCCTTTTATGAATTTTTTTAAAGACTGTTTTAACTGATGAATGCCGATACTCATATTTGCAGCAAGAACAATAGGTAGAATTTTTGACGCTTTACTAATTTCATCTAACATCTCTTTTTCAATACCGGTAGTTCCAATGACCATAGGAATATTATGTTTCAAACAATTATTAAGAATTTTTTGAGTGGATGAAGGATGAGAAAAATCAATTACAACATCAGCTGAGCTTAGGTTATCTGTGACTTGAAATTCCGGTTTATTTTGAATTAAATTGATTAAAGTTGTGCCCATCCTTCCGGATATTCCATTTATATACAATTCAATCATTTTTAATTTTAGAAATTGCTTTTAGGAAGGTATCCGTACCTGGATAGTTTTTAGATTTATCTAAAGAAGCACTTAACTGGTTCAAAAGTTTGATTTGCTCTTTATTTAAATTTGATGGTGTCTCAACAACAACTCTGCATAATATGTCACCTCTTCTTCTATCTCTTACTACAGAGGCTCCCTTTCCTTTTATTCTAAATACTTTTCCAGTTTGAGTATTTGCAGGAATTTTTAATGATATCGATTTCTCTAATGTTGGTATCTTAATAGAGCCTCCGGTTACTGAAATTTCAAAAGGTATAGGAGCCTCGATATATAAATGCCTTCCATCTCTCTCAAAAATTGGATCATTGTTTACTCTAATAGCGACGTATAGATCTCCTGACTGACCTCCCTTCATCCATTCACCTTCGCCAGACAGTCTCACTTTATCTCCATTATCAACTCCAGCAGGAATATTTACTGAAAGAGTTTTATTATCTTTGGTTGCTCCGGCACCTCTGCATGTCCTGCAAAGATTCTTAATAACTTGTCCATTGCCAGAACAAACGTTGCAGGTTTGTTGAACTGAAAAAAATCCTTGTTGCATTCTGATCTGTCCAGATCCTCCACAATTTGAACAAGTGATTGGGCTAGATCCTTTTTCAGCTCCAGAGCCAGAGCAATCTGAGCACTCTGTATGTGATGGAATTTTTATTTTCTTTTGAATTCCCAATACAGCTTCTTTTAGATTCAAATCAAGATTGTATTGAAGGTCTGAACCTCTTCTTTGTCTTCTAGACTGAGATCTGGTTCCAAAAACGTCACCAAAAATATCACCAAAAATATCATTAATATTTATATCATTGAAATTAGGCCCTCCGCCTCCCATACCTTCAACACCAGAATGACCGAATTGATCATATGCAGATTTTTTTTGTGGGTCTGAAAGGACATCATAGGCTTCAGCAGCTTCTTTAAACTTTTCTGCTGCCTCAGGATTATCTGGATTTCTATCTGGATGGTATTTCATTGCCTTCTTTTTGAAGGCTTTTTTCAGCTCATTTGATGAAGCATCACGAGAGACTTCAAGAGTTTCATAATAGTCTCTCTTAGACATAATAAATCTTTACTTTTCTTCTTCTTTAACTTCCTCAAATTCAGCATCAACAGTATTTTCAGATGATTCATCTTCGCTAGCATCAGTCTGAGTCTGCCCTTCTGGGCTTTCCTGTTTGTATAGTTTTTGAGTAAGCGGCGTTAAAACATCGTTTAAATTTTTTGTTGCTGATTCAATAGCTTCTATCTCCTCAGATGCAATAGCTTCTTCTAATCCTTTGAGTGCTTCTTCAACTTGATTCTTTTCATCATCTTCAAGCTTATCTTCAGATTCTTCGATTGTTTTTCTTGTTGCATGAACTAGCATGTCAGCATTGTTTTTTGTTTTTACAAGTTCTTCAAACTTCTTATCATCTTCAGCGTTTGCTTCAGCATCTTTTACCATTTTCTCTATATCTTCATCAGATAGACCACTGGATGCTTTGATAACAATTGATTGTTCTTTACCAGTATTCTTATCTTTTGCTGATACATTTAATATTCCATTAGCATCAAGGTCAAACGATACTTCTATTTGCGGGACACCTCTTGCTGCAGCAGGTATATCAGTTAAATTAAACTGACCTAAAGATTTATTTTGAGCAGCTTGTGTTCTTTCTCCTTGAATAACATGTACTGTTACAGCTGTTTGATTATCTTCAGCTGTTGAAAATACCTGAGATTTTTGAGTCGGAATTGTTGTATTCTTTTCAATTAATGGTGTAGCTACACCGCCCAAAGTTTCTATACCAAGTGTTAGTGGAGTAACATCTAAAAGTAACACATCAGTGGTGTCACCTGATAAAACAGATCCTTGAATTGCAGCACCCACAGCTACAGCTTCATCAGGATTTAGATCTTTTCTAGGATCTTTTCCAAAAAAATCTGCGACCTTCTTCTGAACAAGTGGCATTCTTGTTTGACCACCAACAAGTAAAATCTCGTTGATATCTCCCTTCGCAATTTTTGCGTCCTTAAGTGCTAGCTTGAGAGGTTCCAAACTTTTATCAACTAGATCTTCTACAAGCGATTCTAATTTAGCTCTAGTAATTTTATGAACAAAATGTTTTGGACCAGAACTATCAGCAGTTATGTATGGTAAATTAACTTCTGTTTGTTCGGATGATGATAATTCTATTTTAGCTTTTTCAGCTGCCTCTTTTAATCTTTGAAGAGCGAGAGGATCACTTTTTAAGTCAAAACCAGATTCCTCTTTAAACTTATCGACAAAATAATCAATTAATCTTAAATCAAAATCCTCGCCACCTAAGAATGTATCACCATTAGTCGATAAAACCTCAAACTGATGTTCGCCATCTACATCAGAAATTTCAATGATAGAAATATCAAAAGTACCTCCACCTAGATCATATACTGCAACAGTTGAATCTCCTTTTCCTTTATCAAGACCGTATGCAAGTGCTGCAGCTGTTGGTTCGTTAATAATTCTTTTTACATCTAAGCCAGCAATTTTGCCTGCATCTTTTGTTGCTTGTCTTTGTGAATCATTAAAGTAAGCAGGAACAGTTATTACAGCTTCTTTTACTTCATGCCCAAGATAATCTTCTGCAGTTTTTTTCATCTTTTTGAGAACTTCTGCTGCAACCTGAGGTGGGGCAAGTTGTTTTTTTGATGCCTCAACCCAAGCATCTCCGTTATCTGCTTTAACAATCTTGTAAGGAACCATGTCAGCATCTTTACTTACAACTTCGTCATCAAATGTCCTACCTATGAGTCTTTTGATTGCGTACAAAGTATTTTCTGGATTAGTTACGGCTTGCCTTTTAGCAGGAAGTCCAACTAAAACTTCATCATTATCGGTATATGCGATTACAGAAGGCGTTGTTCTTGCGCCCTCAGCATTTTCAATAACTTTTTGTTGTTGGCCTTCAACTACAGCAACACAACTGTTAGTTGTTCCCAAATCAATTCCTATAATCTTTGACATATTCGTTCCTCTAATTTTTAATCACTGTTACTCTTGCAGGTCTCAATACTCTTGAATGTAATTCCCATCCTCTCTGAAAGATATTCCCAACAAAGCCATCTTTCTTGCTTTTATCTTTCTCCATTGAAACAGCTTCATGTTTTTCTGGATTAAATTCCTCATTATCCGGATAGATAGGTACCATTCCGAATTTATCAAGAGTAGATTCAAAAGATTTTAAAGTTAATTCAATACCTTCTTTATCCTCTTTTGAAGAATTATCTGAGAGATTGTTTAATGCATTCTCTAAATTATCAATTATAGGCAGCAGCTCCATAAGGAGTCTTTCTGTCCCATATTTGTGAGCTTTTTCGACCTCAGTTAATGTTCTTTTTAATGCATTATCAAGATCAGCATTAGCGCGAAGTAACAAGCTTTCAAGCTCCTCTTTTTTATCAACGAGCTCTTCATATGTTGGAGTTCCAACATCTTCGTTTTCCACCTGAGATTCTTCTATTGTCTCGGTATCTTCACTTATTTGAGAATCGTCTCCAGACCCATTTAGTGAAACCTCATCATCGAGAGGCTTGTCTTCAACTGATTTATCGTTTTCACTCATAAAAATATCCCTATAGCCCTTTATATAAGGATATTAATTATCAGTTCAAGAGGTTTTTGCTAATCTAATTTTTTAACATGAAGTACAAGATTATGGTCTACTAATTCATAACCAGCATCTTCAGCAATTTTATTAAGCTTTTCGATAAGTTCGGAATCTTGAAACTCTAAAACTTTTCCAGATTCAATATCAACCATGTGTTCGTGATCACCCAGTACCTCATAGACAGCAGTACTTCCTTCAAAATGATGTTTTTTAACCATGCCCGCAGCTTCAAACTGAGTTAGAACTCTATATACAGAAGCAAGACCAATGTTTTCTCCCCTGTTTAAAAGTTCTTTGTATATATCCTCAGCGCTAAAGTGTGCTTCTTCCTGGATAACTGTAGACTCAAGCACTTCCATGATTTTTACTCTAGGTAAAGTAGCCTTTAAACCAGCTTTTTTTAATTCTTTAGTTTGATTCATTTAATTTTAGTATAGTACAGATATCAAAATTATATTATGCTCAAGCTTTATTGAACATAACATTTGGAAAATATAATAAAATTTTATTATGAAAAAAGCCTCAATTAAAAATTTTTTGAGTAAATTTTTTGCAATTTTTTGCATAATTGTTGTTACATCTTGTTCATCATTAACTCCCTATAAGGTTCCGATTCTTCAAGGGAACATTTTTGATGAAGATGACATGTCAAAATTAAATGCAGGTTTAACTAAAGATCAAGTTCAGTTTATTTTTGGAACAGCTCTGATAAAAGATCCTTTTCATTCAAATCGTTGGGATTATTACTATTCTATTCAAGTTGGTGATGAGGTTTTAGATGAGATGAAGCTTTCCATAAATTTTAATGACGATGGTCTTGTAGATAGCTGGACTATCGAAAACTTATCTGAATAATTAAACACTTGAAAGTTTATCAATAAAAGCATCAATTAAGACTTCACAAAAGCTATCAATTACATTATCAGGCAGCAAATTATTCAATATTAATGGAAGTTCAAATTCTGCATGGAATTCAATTAGAGTCTCTAAATCATTTATATTAGATATGCTCCATTCCCCCTTAAAGAAATTAAATGGTCCCTCAACCTGTTCAATCTTAATGGTATTTTCTGATAAAACATTTTTTGATTTAATTAAGTAATCTCGAAACAATAAATTAAATTCTAATTGGCCAATTTCAAATTCTTTCTGTTTCTCAATAAGAACTGATTTTTTGCATCCTGGAATATATGAGGCATAGTTTTCAAAGTTAGCAATTTGATTGAAGACCTTTGCAGAGTCTTCATTTACTGACTTAGAAAAATAAATTTTACGTGTCACTCTAGAGAATCTGTGAAATAAATATTGATGCAACACTTATCGGAGCTATATATTTTATAAAAAACCTCCACAGCTTATATATTATTGGATTTATATAACCTACTTCATTAGTAATTAGTTCTTTATTCATAAACCAACCTACAAATATTGCAATCATCATCCCTCCAAGGGGGAGCAATATTTGGTTAGCAATAAAATCCATGGAATCTAAAAAGTTTCTTCCAGGAGTAAGATTAAATTCAGATAAAAGATTAAAACTCAATGCCGTTCCAATTCCTAAACTCCATGCAAAAAAAGAAATAGCTAAAGCTGCGTATTTTCTGGATAAAAATCCTTCTTCAGATAAATAAGCTACGCCAGGTTCAAGAAGAGAAATAGAAGAGCTTAGAGCTGCGATAGACAGCAAAATAAAGAAAAAGGTGCCTATAATTTGACCAAACTGCATTTGATTAAAGGCAGATAACATGGAAACAAAAACGAGTCCTGGTCCACTATTTGGTTCTAAATTGAAAACAAAAATTATTGGAAATATGGCTAGGCCTGCCAACATGGCTACTAAAGTATCAAGAGAAGCAACTGTGAATGAAGTTGGAACCACTTTTTGATCTTTCGGCATATATGCCCCATATGCCATAATTGAGCCCATTCCCAGACTTAAACTAAAAAATGCTTGACCCATTGCACTTAAGAATGTTTCAGCCGTAACACTCGAGAAGTCTGGAGCAAATAAAAATTCCAACGTTCGAACGAATGCCCCGTTAAACATTGCATAAATAACCATAAATATTAGTAAAAATCCTAGCATTGGCATTAAGATTTTTACCATTCTTCCAATACCATTTTTTACACCGGCAGAAACAATCAAAAAAGTTAAAAGCATAAAAACTGTATGCCAAAATAAAAGATTCAAAGGTGATGCGATTACTGCTCCAAATTGATCAGATGAAGTAAGAACTTCAGATGGAAAAGCCGCAATAAATATATAATTTAAACAAATGCCAGCTATAACACTATAAAAGGAAAGAATAAGAACTCCTGCTGTAATTCCACTCCATCCAACAAGCCTCCAAAGAGAGGAAGAGTTTGAATCCAATGCAGTCCTCTTCATTGCATTTATTGGACTGTTTCCAGCTCTTCTTCCAATAATAATTTCGCTGATCATAATAGGAACACCAATCATGACAATGCATAATAAATAAATTAAAACAAAAGCGCCTCCGCCATTTGTTCCTGCTTTATAAGGGAACCCCCAGATATTTCCTAGTCCAACAGCAGATCCGGTTGCAGCAAGAATAAAAGTCCATTTTCCTATCCAAGCGCCATGAGATTTTAATTTTTTTTCCATAATTATAAATAAGGGTTGCTGTAGGGATTAATCCAATAGCCAGATGATATTAAAAAAGATATGCATACTAGTAAAGTTAAAATTTTTCTGAACTTTTTATAGTCAATATCCTTTTTTTTAAAATCTTCTGTAGATTTTTCAAATATGTAAAATAAATAAAAACTGATTATTGATAACATCAAAGAAGTTAAAATTAGTTTTAAATATGTCAATAATAAAATCAAACAACCAAGCAAACTAAAACCAATTCCAATAGATAAATTAAATTTTTGATCTTTTTGGTCGTCTCTCCATCCCCAGGCAAAACCTCCTAAAAAAGTTAATATTATTGCGCCATAGCCTAATTGAAAATATATAAGCGTCTTGCTTATATCTCCTCCTATAATCCAAGGTATAAGAGAAAATGCAGCAAATGGAAGAAAGCCTACATATCCATAGGTAGATTTGATATTGGTTATATTCAATTTATTTCTTTAAAGTTATTGCACTTAGTTCCTTAGAATACATAATAAAGTATGTCTAAAGAAAAACCTTCTTTAATTGTAAAGAATAAAAATGCTTCAAGAAACTATAAATTAAATGAAAGTTTTCAGGCAGGAATTGTTTTAGAGGGCTGGGAAGTTAAGTCACTTAGGCAATCTAAAGTAGATGTCAAAAACTCATACGTAAACATAAAAAAAGGTGAGGCATGGTTGATTGGAGTCAAAATTGATAGCCCTCCTTCATTAAAACAAGAAGGAAAAGATACAACTAAATCAAGAAAACTTTTGCTGCACAAAAAAGAAATTGAAAAAATTGAAAGATTGAAAGGTGAAAAAGGTCTTACTTGTGTTCTGACTAAAATTTATTGGAAAGATAATTTAATTAAATGCGATATTGCTATGGGTAAAGGTAAAAAATTTAAAGATCAGAGAGAAGATATCAAAAAAAGAGACTGGGAAAGAGATCAAGGCAGAATTCTTAAAAATTCAAGAAGATTTTCATAATCGAATCAAAAAATATATTGATGTATAATTCATCCCCCTAAGGGGGCGAATAGGGTTCGACGTTTCTACTGGACTCCGAAGCGCATGCCAAGATTGTAGTAATTCTTGTAAAACATACTACAAAAAAAATAGTTGCAAATAACGACAACTACGCTTTAGCAGCTTAATGCTAACCGATGCAAGAATTGACTGTGGTTTGAAGCATCGGCTAAATACACAGTCTAGCCAAGCTATATTGCTTGGATATAGTTTGGTAAAACTTAATCAAGCTAGCTTTTATACCCTGCTCTTCGGGTGATAAAAGTTAAAAATAATAGAATGAGCTATGCATGTAGAAGTTAGGCTGAAGGATTGACGGACGCGGGTTCAATTCCCGCCGCCTCCACCATTCAATATATCATTTCACAATTCTGTTCAAAATATATTAAAAGTAGTAATATGTGATTAATAAGGTTTACAAATTATTTTCGAATTTAAACTGTAAAGGGGGAACTTATGCAAAATTCAAAAAAATTATTTGTCCGGTGTCTTTCATTTCTTTTCATTTTTAATTCATTAAACATTGTCGCACAAGACAATAATGAATCTGTTGAGGAAGTGGTCGTTACTGGTTCATACATTAAAGCTAGTCCTACTGATGGAGCATCACCTGTTGAAATTATAGGTAGAGACGAAATTGATAACTTAAACGCAACTACAATAGCAGATATTACTGCAAACTTAGCTGTTAACTCTGGATCAGAAAATAATTCTGATTCATTTACACAGGGAGCAACTCAAGGAACATCAAATGTTAATTTGAGAGGTCTGGGTTTATCATCTACCCTAGTGTTGGTTGATGGCAAGAGGCATACTTTAGCAACAGCAACAGCTAATGATGGTAGCGTCTTCGTAAATACATCATCTATTCCAGTTATTGCATTAGATAGAGTCGAAGTTCTTAAAGAAGGTGCCGCATCTGTATATGGTTCTGATGCAGTAGCAGGTGTTGTTAACTATATTTTAAGAAAAGATTTTACAGGCTTAGAAGTTGAGGTTTCCTCACAAGAAGCAGATATTGGTGGTCAAACTGATGACAGAGTTGGTGTCATTTGGGGAGTTGAAAAAGGTAACAGCAATTATGTCATTGCACTTAGTCAACTTGATCGCTCACCTATGGCAGGAACTGAATTTGATCCAAGTTTAGCTCAATTAGGTATTAGTGGACTAGGTAACAGTTTCTTGCTATTTGGTCCTAGTACTGTGGCAAGTGGTCCATATGCAGGGACATACACACCATTCCAAAACGTTCCAGATGCGAATTGTATTGCGAATAAAGGTATCCTTATACCTCAGGCAAGTGGTTCACGTTGTGGTTTTGTTTTTGGGCCAAGATTTAATGTTGTAAATGACGAAGATCATATGAGCTTCTTTGCTTCAGCTACACATGAGTTAGATGATGGAACAACATTCAATATTAACCTTACACAAACAAATATTGATGTGAATGATAATCCTCAATCTCCATCTTATCCTGCATTATCTTATTTAAGTCCGTCACGAGCTATCTTGCCTGGACAAGCAGGAAATCCGTTTGGAGTGCCTTTATTATGGTTAGGAAGGCCTCTTGGTTCTTCTTTTCCATCTCCTAACGCACCTAGAGAAATTGAAGTGGAAAGATTATCTATGAGTGTGACAGGTGAATTTGATAATGGTTTTACTTGGGATTTTTCTATCACTAATAGTACTGACTCAGGTTATGGTAAACAACCAGATACGAGCACATCAAGATTTGCTGCTGCGATAGCAGGAAATGGAGGAACATCTGGTAATCAGAGCTGGAATTTATTTGATCCCTCAGCTAACTCACAAGAGTTAATTGACTACATATCAACAGCTCAAGAAACATGGACTGATACTGAGTTATCAGTTCTTGACTACGTTGTCACTGGAAATGTTGGAAGCACTGATATTGCAGCAGGATTTCAATATCGAAATGAGTCTTTCCAAGTTGAGCGTGGTCCAGAATCAATTGCACAATTTGGACCTGATGGAAGTATTACTGTACCAGCTGACTTATTATTCTTAGGTGGTGGTCTTAATAGTGACGATAAAAGAGATGCAAAAGCACTATTTGTTGAAGCGTCAAATCAAGTATCTGATAAATTGGAATTAAGAGGTGCTATGAGATATGAGTGGCTTGAAAACGATAGCTCAGCCAATCCAAAAATTTCAGCTCGATATCAATTATCAGATAATGTGGTACTTCGTGCTTCGAAAAGTACATCATTTAGAGAAGCTTCCCTTGCACAACTATCATCCACAACTATCGGTCTTCAAGGAATTCAAGACTTTACTACTGCTGGTGCTCCAGTAGGTGGTGTTACTTTTATTAGGGTTGCTCAAGCAAACAATCCTGATTTAGATCCGGAAGAGTCAGACAACACCAATATTGGTGTGATTTGGACACCTAGTGATAGCCTTAACGTTAAGTTAGATTACTGGGCTATTGACTATACTGACTTAATCACCATAGAAAGTGCACAAGGTAAAGTTATTGCTAATCCATTGGATCCAGATGTTAAAAGAACTGTTGACGGAACTCTTGTAGGAGTTACAACAAGTTACTTTAATGCATCATCTGTTGATACAAAAGGTTTTGATTTAGAAATGACATATGACTTTGATACAGGCTTGGGCTCAGCTCAAGTTGGTTTGAAAGCAACACATATGCTTCAATATAAAATCCCACTTCAGACAGGTGAAGTAAAAGATGTTGTTGGATTATTTAATCATGATAACTTTGCCAGATCATTGCCTGATACCAAAATGGTTCTTCATGCAGCTATAGAAAATGGTAATCATTCTGCTGTAGCTTTTGGAAGATGGGTTTCAGAATATGAAACTACAAGACCATTAGATGCGGTTGCAACTGCAAGAGGGTTTTCAAACGACGTTGACAGTTTCTTTACTGTTGATCTCAAATACTCTTATAAATTTGATATGGATGATAGCAATCTTCGTCTAACATTGGGTCTTACTAATGCATTTGATGAAGAAGTTCCTCTTGTCTATGATGCCTCTAACTGGACATATGATCCTAAGCATCACGATCCTAGGGGTAGAATGGTCTATGTCGGTCTTAAATATTCTAGATAATTAGAATATCCTTAAAAAAGGCAGCTTTTAAGCTGCCTTTTTTATTTCATATAATTATCTTAAATGTAGACATAATGCGATTTCATTATTAAACTACGCACCTATTTAAATATTATGGCTAATTCAAAACAAGCAATAAAAAGAGCGAGACAAAATTCTGACAGATATAAGCTCAGACACGCTCAACGATCAGTTGTTAGAACCGCAGTAAAAGCTGTAAGAGCTGATATTGATTCAAAAGATAAAACGAAAGCTGCAGAATCTTTCAAAAAAGCTCAAAAAGTAATTGATACGGCTGCTTCAAAAAGAGTAATTCATAAAAATGCGGCTGCACGAACAAAAAGTAAATTATCAAAAGCAATT
>Ga0209433_10000346_pt1 | contig 14157 bp, 11 predicted proteins | sample METZYME_5_50m_FD_187552 | JGI IMG/M metagenome (GOLD analysis project Ga0209433, IMG submission 187552) | Marine microbial communities from oxygen minimum zone in mesopelagic equatorial Pacific - METZYME_5_50m (SPAdes) (version 2) | ecosystem: Environmental > Aquatic > Marine > Oceanic | place...
GGTTTAAATTTAAAAAACGTATTAAAGGCCTTAGAAGGAGGATGGGCTGATAGTAAAATATTGCAAACACATGGATTAAGAATGATAAATGATGATTTTAGACCTAGAGGAAAAGTATCTTCACAACTGAAAGATATGGAAAATATTTTAATTACAGCAAAAATGAATAATGTAAATCTACCACTTTCAAAGATTATAAGAAATATGTATAAACAACTATCAAAAAAAGGTTATAATAATTTAGATCACAGTTACTTATTTAAAGAAATTAAAAACTATTTTTAATAATATTAATGGAGATTGAATGAAACTATTAAGAATTGGAAAAAAAGGAAATGAAAAACCAGCCGCAATAGACAAAGATGGCAAAATTAGAGATATAAGTTCACATATTCAAGATTTAAAACCTGATCATTTAAATTTTGATACTATTTCAAAATTACAAAGTGCAGATTTATCTTCATTACCAGAACTATCTTCAAATGAAAGAATTGGCTCATGTATTACAAACCCAGGTAAATTTGTTGCTATTGGATTAAATTTTTCTGATCATGCAGCTGAAACTGGAGCAAAACCACCCACTGAACCTATAGTATTTATGAAGGCAACTAGTTGTATAAACGGACCAAATGACGATATAGAAATCACTAAAGACTCCAAAAAACTTGATTGGGAAGTTGAATTGGGGGTTGTCATTGGAAAACATACCAAACATATTTCAGTAAATCAGTCTCAAGATCATATTTTGGGATATTGTTTGGTCAATGATGTCAGCGAAAGAGAATGGCAAATAGAAAAAATGGGTCAATGGGTTAAAGGAAAATCACATGATACCTACGGTCCAGTTGGCCCATATTTAGTAACTAAAGATGAAATTTCTGATGTAAATAATTTAAATATGTCTTTGGATTTAAATGGTGAAAGAATGCAAACTGGCAACACAAACACTATGATTTTTAATGTGAATATAATTGTTTCATATTTGAGTAAATTTATGTCTTTACAGCCTGGAGATATTATAACCACAGGAACTCCTCCTGGAGTTGGCATGGGTATGAAGCCACAAAAATTTTTAAAAGCTGGTGATAAAATGAGACTATCAGTAGATTATTTGGGAGAGCAAAACTCCAAAGTTGTACTAATATAGCACTAAAGTATTTATTTTTATGATCAAGAGAGACTTATACTACGAGAGGATTCCAACTAAATCACTTAGAGATGATGTAAGACTGCTAGGCAACATATTGGGAAATGTAATTAAAAAACAAGAGGGACAGACCTTTTTTAATCTTGTTGAAAAAATTAGAAAACTTTCAAAAGCTAATAAGGCTAATATTAAACAAAATAATTCATATAAAAAAATAACTAAAACTCTAAATCAAATAAATCCAATCAATATTTATAAACTTACAAGAGCATTTTCACATTTTATGAATTTTATAAACCTTGCTGAATCAATTGATGCATCAAGAACCTTAGATGAATTTGAAAATAATAACAAAGTTAAAACAAATAAAAACATTTTTATAGAAGAAATCTTTGAGGATCTTTTTAGAAATAGAAAAATTTCATCGAGTAAAATTTACAACACTGCTAAAAATTTAAATATTGGTATTGTATTAACAGCGCATCCTACAGAGGTAAAAAGAAGAACACTTATACAAAAATACCATAATATAACTGAGCTTTTAGAACAGAGAGAGTTGATGAAAAGTTTTCCATCTAAACAAAAGATTATAGATAGAAAGTTATACGATGAATTGACTATTATTTGGAATACAGATGATTTAAAGAGAACAAAACCATCTCCGTTTGATGAAGCAAGATGGGGGTTAGCTATAATTGAAGACAGTTTATGGGAAACAATACCTAAGGTTTATAGAAGACTGAACAGTATTTTTGTTAAAAATATGGGCAAAGGTCTTCCAAAAAATTTTAATCCAATTGAATTCGGTTCTTGGATGGGGGGAGATAGAGATGGAAACCCCAATGTAACTGCAGAGGTTACAAAAGAGGTAATTTTATTATCAAGATGGGAGGCAGCAAAATTATATGAGAAATCTTTAACTAAATTAATCAGATCTTATTCTATGGGAAAATGCTCTAAGAAAATTAAACAGGAAACAGGTGAAACTTTTGAGCCTTACAGAGTTTTTTTACGTCCACTTAGAAATAAAATGAGAGTAACACACAGATCAATAGAGCAACATTTAGTAAATAAAAAACCACTGGATAAAAATTTATTACTTAAATCAAGAGAAGAAATATTAAAACCTTTACGAATAGTAAGACAATCTTTAGAAGAAAATCAGAATGAAACTTTAGCAAGTGGCGAATTATTAGATTTAATGAGAAGAGCTAAATGTTTTGGAATAAACTTAGCTAGATTAGATATAAGACAAGAATCATCAAGACACTCTCAATTAATTGCTGAATATATAAAAAGAAAACATAAAGATAACTATTATAAATGGAATGAAAATAAAAAGATAAATTTTTTAGCAAAACAACTTAAAAGAAAAAAAAATTTATTTACTAATTTCAAATTTAAGAACAAAGAAAATAATGAAGTATGGTCAACTTTTAAAACTATATCAGAACAACCACATGAATGTTTAGGTGCTTATGTGATTTCAATGACCTCTTCAGTTTCAGATATTATAAGTGTGTCATTTCTTCAAAAAGAGGCAAAGATTGAAAATAAATTAAGAGTTGTTCCATTATTTGAGACACTAGACGACCTAATAAATTCAAAAGCTATAATGCACTTACTATTTCAACAAAATTGGTACAGAAAACTTATAAAAAATAAACAAGAGGTCATGATAGGCTACTCAGACTCCAGTAAAGATGCAGGAAAGATATGTGCTAGTTGGCATCAATACAAAGCTCAAGAGGACATAGTTAAACTCGCAAAGAAATACAAAATAGAGGTAACTTTTTTTCACGGAAGAGGTGGATCAGCAGGTCGTGGAGGTGGTCCTATACAAGCAACGCTTAGGTCTCAACCTCCATATTCAGTGAATGGAAAAATTAGAATTACTGACCAAGGAGAAGTAATTCAACAAAAATACGGTTACGAACCTTTAGCAAAATATAATTTATGTAGTTATATAGGCGCAGTTACAGACGCAACCTTGAACCCTCCACCTATCCCGAAAAAAAATTGGAGAGAATTAATTGAAAAAATGTCAGATATTTCAAAAAGTTCATATCGAAAAAATATTAATCAAAATTTAGATTTTATAAGATATTTCAAAACTGTAACACCACATGTGTCTTTAGGTAAATTATTAATTGGCTCAAGGCCGTCTAAGAGAAAAAATGTGGATAATATAAAAAGTTTACGAGCAATACCATGGGTATTTGCATGGACCCAAATTAGATTAATGTTACCAGCATGGTTAGGTAGTGCAGAAGCTTTAAGATATTCGTCAATTAAAAAATTTAAACACACCCTTTATGACATGGAAAGAAATTGGCCATTTTTTAACTCAATGCTAGACATTTTAGATATGGTTATTTCTAAAGTTGACCCTGAAATTTCAAAAATATATGAAAAGTATTTAGCAGATGATAAGTTAGTAAGAATTGGTAAAAAACTTAGATATCAATTTGAAATTGTAAAAAAATTAAATAAAAAAATAACACCAAAAGAAATTGCTAACGCAAGAAAACAATTTAGAAACAGCATAATTGTTAGAAATATTTACACAGAGGTACTTAATATAATACAGCCAATAGTAATTTCTAAAATTAAAACAATCAAAGGTAGTGAAAATAAAAAATATCTTAATGATGCATTGTTAACATCAATTGCTGGTATTTCTGCTGCAATGAAAAATACCGGATAATGTTAGAACTTTTCATTGCGCTTAGTGCTGGTCTTGTAAGTTTTTTATCACCATGCGTATTACCTTTGATCCCAGGGTATGTATCCTATATTTCTGGAAGTTCCTTAAATGAGCTTATGGAAAGAAAGGAAATAAATATTTTTCCAATAATTCTATTTTCTTTCGGTTTCTCTATTGTATTTATAAGTTTTGGAGCTACAGCAACATATCTAGGTTCGTTAGTTTTAGATTATTCATATGAATTAAGAATTATTGCGGGTTCACTTATAATAATTTTTTCTCTTCATATTATGGGTCTATTGAATATCAAATTTTTAAATTATGAAAAAAGAATTCATTCAAATATTAAACCAAGTAATTTCGGATCTATTTTAATTGGTATGGCATTTGGTTTTGGATGGACACCATGCATTGGCCCAATCCTTGGTTCTATTTTAGCTTTGGCCGCAACGGAGGAAAGTATTAACAAAGGTATATTGTTATTACTTTTTTACTCACTAGGCTTAGCAATACCATTTATTTTATCTGGATACCTCATCCAAAGATTTATGATTTTTTCAAAAAACTTAAAAAATAAAATGAATTTAATTTCAAAAATTGGTGGTGGACTTTTATTAATTACAGGAATATTGATGATAACGAACCAATTACAGGCATTAGGTTTTTATCTTTTAAGATACATACCTTTTCTTGGAAATATTGGATAAAATATGAGAAAAATTTATCAAATTGATTGTAGCGCTAGAAAAGAAGGTTCAACATCAAGAAGTTTAGCTAAAAAATTATTAAAAAAAATACAAAAAAAAGAAGACCAATTAATTTATAGAGATTTAGACGATGAGATGCTTTTTATTTCTGGTTTAACAGAGTCTGGTATGAAAATTCCAGAAGACCAACAAACAAATCAACATAAAAAAATGTTTGAGCTGTCTGATAAATTAGTTATCGAATTAAAAGAGAGTGATATTATAATCATCTCTGTTCCAATTTATAATTTTGGCCCACCTGCAACCCTGAAGGCTTGGGCTGATCTTGCTGCCAGAGTTAAGCTTACATTTAAATATTCTGAGGATGGTCAAAGAATTGGTTTATTAGAAGATAAACAAGTTTATCTTGTTATAACCTCTGGAGGAACAAAGATTAATGGTGATGAAGATTACCTTACTCCATGGCTAACCCATATGTTAAATTTTTTTGGAATAAAAAAAATTGAGATAATTGCAGCTGATCAAATGGCTTTAGACTACGAAAAATCTGTAAAAGAAGCTGAAAATAAAATTGAAGAATTATTTAAAAATTAAATTTTCTTTTGAGGTGTAATAATTTACCTTCAGTGCTGTCGAAATCTAAATAGCATCCTTGTAAAAATCTTTTTCCCTCATTTGGATCAAAAGATGTTCGTCCATGAAGCAGCCTGTGGTTGTCCATCATCATTAAATCTCCAGGCATTAATTTAAATTCTATTCTATACACATCAGAATTATATAAATCTGATAAACATTTTCTTGCATTATAATAAATTTCAAGTTTTTCTTTTTTCATTTGGGGTACATAATCTAATCTCGGACTAAATCTAACATTTTGAAAATTACCATTCTCATCTAAATGAATTAATTCAGCCCAACTTTCAAGCACTGTATCTTTATCCGAAAATCTAAATCTGACTTTAGTTGAAGTTAAAATATCATAAAAATCTTTATTCAAATTTTTTAAATCCTCAGAAACTGTAAAACCATCAACTAAAGTTGAATAACCTCCTTTTACCTCATTTTCAATGCAGTGCAGTATTTGAATACAGGGAGGGAAAGGATTTCTGTAAGGATTATCAGTATGTGGTGCTAAATTTAATGCTGTATAAGCTAAATCATTCGGATTAGGCTTAGATCTTACATTAAAATGTTCACCAAAGTTCGTTCTTTTGACACTACCAATCATATTCGCAAATTTTACAAGAAAGTTATCATTTGTTGGTACATTTTGAATTATAACAAAACCATATTTATAGAAATCTAAAAGCAAATTATACATGTCTTCACTATCAAAAAAGTCGTCTGTATATTTAAAACTTTTTATATTTTTAAAATCAGATTTCCATTTGACCTTTTTAATATCAATTACATCATTTGAATTTAAACTTATTTCATCAGATAATTTATTAATCTCAAAACTTGAGTTAACCCCATCATTGAAGCTAACATTTAGAAATTGTCCATTTATCTCTGCATTTATAATTTCAATTGACTGCTTCATTGCAGAAGGATCAAACAAACGTTGTTGTGTACCTTGATCAAGATGCTCTTTTTCGCTTACACGCTCTCTGAGCCAAAAAGGGTGAATTTCCTCTTTATTTAAACCTTTGAGTGAAAATACTTTGTTAGAATTAACTTCAAATTTCATAGTTGTTAAAACTTTCTCTCAAAAACACTTTTTTTTCAAGATAATTTCGTTTGTATTGATTTAAATATTTTATTAATACGTGATCCGATGAGCAAAAACTTTAATTATAAAATTTACTATAATTTTCTTAATCTTTTAGCAAAACAACTTACAAAATACTATTACTCAAAATTAGATAAGCCGTTCAAAATTAGCAATAAATTAAAAGGTAAGGGCTATGATCCAGTAACAACCTCGGATAAAGCTTTTGAGAGATTCATAAGAAAAAAAATTTTAGATAAGTTTCCAGACCATCAAATTATTGGCGAAGAATATGGATTAAAGAAATCTAAAAGTGATTACTCTTGGGTAATTGATCCAATTGATGGAACAAGATCTTTTGTCACTGGAAATCCAACCTGGAGCAATTTAATATCTTTAAATTACAAAGGATCTCCCATAATAGGTCTTGCAAATTTTCCAAAACTTAAAAAATATTACATAAATAAAGATGAAAAAAATGCATATTTATTTGAAAATGGAAAAAAAACTAAATTAAATGTAAATTCAAAGGTATCCATTAAAAATGCAAAAATAGCAGCAGCATTTCATGGTTATTTATCATTCAGCAAACAAAAAAAAATTCAAAAATTTATTAAGATAGTTAATTTTCCTTGTTTTGATGCTTTGACTTATGCGCAGTTAGCAGAGGGAAGACTGGATATAGTAGTTCAATGTGCAAACAAAATTTGGGATGTGCACGCGATCATACCTATAATTAGTGCTGCTGGTGGAATACTTACTACATGGAAAAATGAAAATGGTAAACTTGCTGGAAATATTTTAGCATCAAGCAATAAATTAAATCACAACAAAATTTTAAAATTGCTTAAGCCAGCAACATGAAAAATATAATAGTACTTCAACATATTAAAATAGAAGACCCAGGATATATTAAAGATCTCATGATAAGCGATGGAATAAATCTCACAACTATAGAATTAGATGAAGGTGAAAAAATTCCAAATGATTTAAATAAATTTGATGCTATGTTTTGTATGGGTGGACCTATGGATACATGGATGGAAAATGAATATCCTTGGCTTATTGAAGAAAAAAAAAAAATTAAGGAATTTGTTGTTGAATTAAAAAAACCTTATTTAGGTTTTTGTTTAGGATGCCAACTTCTTGGTGAAGTCATCGGAGGAAAAGTAGTGAAATCATCAAAACCTGAAATTGGTATGCTAGATATTAATTTTTTAGAAAATAAAAAAGAAGATCGGTTGTTTAGTAAGTTCCCAGATAAAATTATATCACTTCAGTGGCATTCCTATGAAGTTCAAGATTTAGAAAATATACAATCCGTCACTCTTATAGCCTCTTCACCAGAGACAAAATATCAAATTTTTAAATTTCATGAACATGCTTATGGGATACAATTTCATATTGAAATCAAAGATAGCACAGTAAGTGATTGGGGATGTGTGCCTGAATATAAATCTGCTCTAGAAAGTCAGCTAGGAAAAGGTGCGCTTGATAAATTTGATAATGATGCAAAAATTAATATGTCATCTATGAACAAATATTCAGCAATTCTCTATGATAACTTTAAGAAATTACTTTGATAATTAACCTTTTTTTTAATTCATTATTGAGCTAGATTTTTAATAATAATTTTTAGGAGGGGAAATGAAAACTTTCAAGTTTTTTAAGATTTTATTGACTTTTTTATTTGTTTTTGCCTCAACACAATCATTTGCAAAAACAATTAAATGGTCGATGCAAGGAGATAGTTTAACACTTGATCCACATGCACAAAATGAAGGACCAACAACACAAGTTTCAAGACAGGTTTATGAGGCTTTGGTTACAAGAGGTTTAGATATGACTATTGAACCTCAATTAGCTACCAAGTGGAGCACGACAGATCCAAACACTTGGATATTTAAACTCAGAGAGGATGTAAAATTTTCTGATGGTTCTAAAATGACATCAAGAGATGTTGTTTTTAGTATTTTAAGAGCAAAACAAAGAACATCAGATTTTAAAGAGTATATAAGCACAGTTTCAGGAGTAGAGGCAATTGATGATTACACTGTAAAAGTAACTACAAGTAAACCAAATCCTATACTTTTAAATCAACTTTCTAACATTTTTGTAATGTCTAGAGATTGGAGTGAAAAGAATTTTGCTGTTACAGCGCAAAACTGGGATGCTGGACAAGAAACTTTTTCAGCCACTAATGCGATGGGAACAGGTCCTTTCAAAATCACTTTAAGAGAACCAAATACAAAAACAGTGTTTAAAAGAAATAAACACTGGTGGGGTGATATGAAGGATAACAAAGTAACTGAAATTCATTTACTACCAATTAAAAATGCAGCTACAAGAGTGGCAGCACTTTTATCAGGTGAAGTTGATTTAGTTACAGATGCTCCAGTTCAAGACTTGGCAAGAATTGGCAGTTCATCAGCTCATAAAGTTAATAGCACTGCACAAATGCGTACTATATTTTTAGGTATGGACCAAGCAGCAGATAAACTGAGAACAGGTAATACTGGTGACAATCCTTTTAAGAAAAAAGAAGTGAGACAAGCTCTGTATCAAGCAATTGACATTGAAGCAATTAAGAAGAAAGTAATGAGAGGCTTAAGCGAACCAGCTGGTATTATTACTTTTCCTGGTGTTAATGGTTATACAAAAGAACTTGATGCAAGATTACCATACGATGTTAATGCAGCAAAAAAACTTTTAGCAGATGCAGGTTATCCAAATGGTTTCGATGTTGAATTAAGATGTCCAAACGACAGATATGTCAACGATGAAGCAATTTGTACAGCAGTTGTAGGTATGCTTGGAAAAATTGGAGTTAATGTAAGTTTATTCGCACAAACAAAATCAAAGCATTTCAAAGAACTTAAAGATAATCAAGGTGACTTTTATATGCTTGGATGGGGTGTTCCAACATTAGATAGCCACTATGTATTCCACTATTTATACGAGTCTGGAGCTAGCTGGAATAAGGTAAATTTCAGTAACTCTGAGGTAGACGCAGCGATTAGAGTAATGGAAGGTGAAGTAGATTTAGATAAAAGAAATGAAGCTATAGCAAAAGCTTGGAAAATTGTAAAAGATGATATTTCTTATTTACCTTTACATCATCAAGTTATTTCTTGGGCATCAAAAAGTAATGTTGATGTTCCTATAAGACCGAATAACGAACCGTTATTCCGTTTTGCTAGTTTTAACTAAATAATTTTGTACAGGCCCTTTTTAATAAGGGCCTGTAACTTCTTAACTTTCTAAAATTGATAAAATATTTTTTCAAGAGGCTGTTCCAATCTGCATTAGTAATGCTTGTTGTTGCTTTAGTATCTTTTTCTTTATTTAATTTTGTTGGTGATCCAATTAATAACATGGTTGGAGAAGAGACATCTGATGAGGAAAGAGAAGAATTAAGAGAAAGTTTAGGTCTAAATGATGGTATTTATGTACAATTTTCAAGGTTTATTGTAAACGCTTCAAAAGGAGAGTTTGGAATTTCATATCAATTAAGAAGACCTGTTTCTGATTTAATTATAGAAAGGTTGCCTGCAACAATTGAATTAGTGATAATTTCTGCTCTTATAGCTTTAGTTTCTGGAACATTACTTGGTGTTTATACTAGCATAAACAGGAAAGGATTATTAAGTGATATTATTTTAGCTGTCTCATTGTTGGGAGTTTCACTTCCTACATTTGTAATTGGTATACTTTTCATTTATTTATTCGCCGTAATTCTCGGAATACTACCTTCTTTTGGAAGGGGAGAAGTAGTAGATCTAGGCTTTTGGTCAACCGGATTTTTAACAATTTCAGGATTAAAGGCTATAATACTTCCTTCTGTAACTTTGAGTCTGTTTCAAATGACCTACATCATTCGATTAGTTCGCGCAGAAATGATGGAGATTCTACAAACAGATTACATTAAATTTGCTAGAGCAAGAGGCATAAATGAAAAAAGTATTTATTACAAACACGCTTTGAAAAATGGACTAATACCAGTAATTACTATCGCAGGAATTAACATTGGAACTTTAATAGCGTTTTCAATTATTACTGAAACAGTTTTTCAATGGCCTGGAATGGGATTTTTGTTTATTCAAGCCGTTCAGTTTGTAGATATACCAATTATGTCTGCTTATTTGGTCTTTATAGCATTTGTATTTGTAATGATAAATTTTATTGTTGATATCCTGTATTATTTTATCGATCCAAGAATTAGAATTAAAGGAGATAAAATAATTGGATAATAAATTTCAAAATACTTGGGAAAGAATAAAAGAAAGCGATGTTTATTTTAGTTTTATAAAATCACCTACAGCAATAATATCATCTGTAATTCTATTTATTATTTTTTTCTGTTCATTTTTTATAGAATTTTTATCTCCATATGATCCTTTTGATCCATCTACATTATCTTTAATGGAGGCATTTACACCTCCGTCTTGGACAGAGGAAGGAGTAGCTAAATTTATTTTAGGTACTGATGGACAAGGAAGAGATATGCTATCAACTATACTTTATGGATCAAGAATTTCACTAATTGTTGGTTTTTCTGCAATTATTTTCAGTTTAGTTTTAGGCGTCTTTTTAGGTCTTACATCAGGATACTTTGGTGGGAAGTATGAAATGATTGTGATGAGATTAACTGACGTACAACTTACTGTCCCAAGTATTTTAATGGCACTACTTGTAGATGGTATAGCTAGAGGAATTATTTCTAGAGAGCTTCATGATGAAATGGCAATTTATGTTTTAATATTTGCAATTGGAATTTCTGAATGGCCACAGTTTGCAAGAGTATCTAGAGCTGCTACTTTGGTTGAAAAAAATAAGGATTACGTTTCAGCATCTACAATAATTGGCGTTTCAAATATACTTATTATGTTTAAACATATATTGCCAAATATAATGAGACCAGTTCTTGTAATTGGAACAATAGGCCTAGCACTAGCAATAATAGCAGAATCCACTTTAAGTTTCTTAGGAGTTGGTGTTCCACCAACAACACCTTCTTTAGGAACATTAATTAGACTTGGTAATGATTTTTTATTTTCTGGAGAGTGGTGGATTACTTTCTTTCCAGCAATCTTTCTCGTTATATTAGCATTTTCAATTAATCTTTTAGGAGATTGGATGAGAGATACTCTTAATCCAAAAATAAATTAATGAGTTTTCTAAAAATAAGTAATTTAAGTGTTGATTATAAAATGAGAAGAGAGACAGTACATGCTGCTAAAAATGTTAATATAGAGGTTAGCAAGGGAGAAATTTTAGGACTAGTTGGAGAATCTGGATCTGGCAAAAGTACGGTAGGTAATGCCATAATAAATCTTATTGATGAACCAGGAAAAGTTTCAAATGGCACAATATTTTTAGGTGATATAAATGTTCACAAAGATCCAGAAAATATTGTTAATTATAGAGGTAATAAAATTGGTTTAATTTTTCAAGATCCTCAAACATCATTAAATCCTATATTTACAATAGGTGAACAGCTTATTGAGACAATACAGACTCATTTGAACTTAAGGTTAGAAGAAGCAAAAAATAAAGCTATCGATTTGTTAAAAGAAGTCGGAATTAAAGATGCAGAAGTAAGATTTAATAATTATCCACACCAATTTTCTGGCGGTATGAGACAAAGAGTTGTTATTTCTCTTGCACTTTGTTGTGAACCTGAATTACTTATAGCGGACGAACCAACAACAGCATTAGATGTTTCAATTCAATCACAAATTTTAGATTTAATTAAAAGATTAACCAAAGAGAGAAATTTAGCTGTAATTTTAATTACACATGATATGGGAGTTATTTCTGAAACAACAGACAGGGTAGCTGTGATGAAAAATGGCGATTTAGTTGAAATAGGACCAACAAAAGAAATACTAACAAACCCAAAAGAAATTTACACTAAAAGTCTTGTAAGCTCTGTACCACCTACAAATAAAAAAATAGATAGATTTATAATTATTGAAAAAGAAAATAAAAAACAAAGTGAAACTAATATTAAGATATTAAATAGATGGACCAAAAAAGAAATTATTAATCAAGATTTAGTTCAGGTAAAACATTTAAGCAAAACATTTAATGATAGTTTTTTTACAGAAAGTTCCAAAAATTCTGTTATGGCTGTAGATGATGTATCATTTAAAATTAAAGAGGGTCAATCATTTGGACTAGTAGGAGAAAGTGGAAGCGGGAAATCAACAATAGCTAAAATGATTGTTAATTTATTTAGGCCAAGCAAAGGAGATATATTTTTTGATAATGTTTGTATAACAAAAATTAAAAGTAACAAAGAAATGATGAAATTTAGGAAACAAATTCAAATGATATTTCAAGATCCATACTCTTCGTTAAATGGAAGATTAAAAGTTAAAGATATAGTTGCTGAGCCAATAAAACTTCACAATCCTTCAATAAGCTTAAAAGATCTAAATAGCTATATTAATGATTTATTGGAATCTGTTGAATTAACTCAACAATCTGCAGATCGCTATCCCCATGAATTTTCTGGAGGTCAAAGACAAAGAATTTCAATTGCTAGAGCTCTTGCGACTCAACCTAGGCTTCTTATATGTGATGAACCAACATCTGCTTTAGATGTAAGTATTCAAGCACAAATATTAAATTTATTAAAGGATTTACAAGAGCAGTTAAATTTGACAATCTTGTTTATTAGTCACGATTTACCCGTGGTAAGACAAATGTGTGATCGAATAGCAGTATTAAAAAATGGAAAACTTTGTGAAGTTTCAAAAACTGAGGAATTATTTAAAAATCCATCACATGAATACACCGAAGAATTATTAAGATTAATGCCAAAAATCGAGTCAATTTATAAATTATGAAAAAAATATTATTAATACTAATCTGTTTATTTATAACCTCTACTTTTCTTAGTGCTCAAGAAAAGAAAAGTGGGCCACCTAAAGCTAAAGAATGGAAAGGGACAGGTGAAAAGATTGAGTTTCAATCTTTGCCAACATTAACCATGAGAGATTTTTTATTAGAAAAAAAACCAGGTAGAGAAATAAAAATATGGGGTACATTAAATTTTCCTGACAATGCAGAAGATAAAAATGTTCCAGCAGTTGTCATATTGCATGGAATGGGCGGTGTTAATGATGCTGAAGAGCACTGGATTAAGGTAATAAATAGTATGGGAATAGCTACATTTATGGTTGATAGTAATTGGGCACGTCGTAAATGTAAGAAGGATAATAACATTAAAAAAGAAATTCCTTGGTGCGCTGCAATGAATAGAGGTATGAATAGAATTATAGATGCATATGGCGCTTTAAATATTTTATCAAATCATCCTCGTATTGATTCTAAAAATATTGGTTGTATAGGAATTTCTCTTGGCGCAAAAGGGTGCTTGTATTCAAATGTAAAAAGATTTCAAAAAATGTGGGGAACACCAGGTATGGATTTTGCAGCTAGCGTGGCAATGTATCCACCATGTAATGCTACTTTTAAAAAAGATGACGAAATTACAGATACCCCAATTCGTATTCATGTTGGAGAATTAGATACATATTTTCCAGTTGAGTCATGTGTAAATTATGTTGCGCAACTTAAGGCAAAAGGAAAAGATGTAGAAATTAAAGTTTATCCTGGTACTCACCACGGTTTTGAAGCAACAATTTCTGGAAAGAAGTCAATGAAAATTAAAGGGCAAAGTGATGGAAAATGTTATTATGAGGAAAATCATTCATTACCAGTTGATGAAATGGCGCCAGATGATGTTGCTATATTGTCCCAGATTGGTTTTGATGAGTGGTATGCTAGTGCATCTGACAAAGATAAGAAAAAAATTTTTAAAAGGGTTAAAATGAGACACAAAATGGGTTGGAGAATTCCACAGTTTCAATACGAT
>Ga0209433_10000348_pt1 | contig 14116 bp, 16 predicted proteins | sample METZYME_5_50m_FD_187552 | JGI IMG/M metagenome (GOLD analysis project Ga0209433, IMG submission 187552) | Marine microbial communities from oxygen minimum zone in mesopelagic equatorial Pacific - METZYME_5_50m (SPAdes) (version 2) | ecosystem: Environmental > Aquatic > Marine > Oceanic | place...
CCTGTTCAGTTAATTAAAGATATGAAAGAAAAGCTAGGTTTTGAAACAGTTATAACAGCCTATGGGCTCACAGAGAGTACTGGCGTTGTGACTATGTGCACACCTGATGATGATTATGAGACTATTGCAACAACTTCAGGCTGCGCCATTGCAGATGTAGAAGTTAAATGTGTGAATCAAGATGGTCAAGATATTCCAGCTGGTGAACCTGGAGAGATTTTAGTAAGAGGTTACAACATCACTCAAGGATATTTTAATAATCCTGAGGCCACTCAAGAGGCAATAGATGCTGACGGTTGGCTACATACAGGGGATATAGGAATACTTGATGAAAATGGCTATATAAAAATTACCGACAGAAGTAAGGATATGTTCATTGTTGGTGGTTTCAATGCTTATCCGGCTGAAATTGAAAATATTCTATGTGATCATCCTTCAATTTCGCAAGCGGCTGTTATTGGTATTGAGGATGAAAGAATGGGAGAGGTTGCTAAGGCATTTGTTGTCTTAAAACCTGATCAAGTTTTAAATTCTGATAGCCTAATTAAGTGGTCTAAAGAAAATATGGCAAATTACAAGGTCCCAAGGATTGTAGAGTTCGTGCAGGAGTTACCCACAAATGCTGCGGGAAAAATTATGAAATACCTTTTAAGGGATGGTTGATGAGAATAGTTATTTCTCAAGATAATAATAAATTATATAGGTCTGAGTTGCTTGCGTTTGATTCCTCGATGGAAATTATCGCATTGAATCCCCTAGACTGCACTAATCCAGATTGGGAAACTATCCCAGAATCCGATGCTTTATTCATGTGTTATCAATTTTTGTTTGCTGCTAGAGATAATCCTGATATTCATGATGCATTATTGAGCTTGGCTAAAAGAATGAAATTTCTTCAAAGCGGCTTTGCTGGCATGGATGCACCAATACTGCAAGACATTTTAAAAATTGAAAATGTTCACATTGCTAATGCGAGCAGTGTTTATGCCATTCCAATTGCCCATTATGTTTTTTCACAAATTCTAAGATGGAACAAAAGAATCGATCATCACATCGAATATCAGCAATCAAAAAACTGGGCTCCCATAGCAGGAGATGGCGAGCTTACTAACAAAACCCTTGTGATTCTTGGCTATGGAGGCATTGGTACTCAGGTTGCAAAGTTAGGCAAAGCATTTGGAATGAGGGTAACTGGAATCAGACGTAATCCGCAAGATGATGAGCATGCTGATGAAGTATTGGGGTTGGATCGGTTTGAGGAATTACTGCCTTTAACTGATTACTTGGTACTAGCATTACCAGATAGCCCTCAAACAAGAGACATTATTAATGCAGATATTTTAGAAAAACTTAATACCTCTGCCATGATAATTAATGTGGGTCGAGGGACTGCAATTAATGAGGTTGATTTAGCGGATGCATTGAATAATGAAAAAATTGCCGCTGCAGCTTTAGACACCACCAAGATTGAACCTCTAGATATTAATTCTTCTCTTTGGACGGCCAAGAATTGTTTTATTTCAGCTCACGACTCAGCTCATTCATTATTATCTTTAGGTCGAGCATTTGAGTTATTTTTTCAGAATATTAAAAATATTAAGAACAGCGATAGAATAATAAATCTTTATTCAGAATAAACTGAAATGCTCGGTATCATTTATGATATTTCTAGCAGGCTTAAATAAAATTTAATTACTTATAAACTTAAATATCTCCGCTCTGGAGGAAGAGGGGTATTTAGAAAAGTGAAAAAGTAATGTACCAAAATAAGAATAGTTATATCTCCATTGCTTTCAAGTAATTTGCTAAGTCCTAGCCCACCAACAAAAGCAAAAACACAATTTATAAATTTCCAGCGCAATGTTACATAATGAATGCTTGCAAAGAGAAAATTACTCAATAGAACTGCAGCCATCATCCCGAATACTCCACTTAACAAAAAGGGCAATAGCATCCTGAAAGCAAATTCCTCAACAATAGAAATTAATAGCAGATAAGTTAACCAAGCTAAATGAATTCGCTCAATTTTATACCCTTTGATTAGATAGAAGAAAATAAAAAACAATAACAGAGCAGATAGAACAAAAAAATAAAAAACGGGAGAAGATTTTAGTGGTTCCAAATAGACACTATTTGCAATCAAATCAATTGATAACAAAAAGCAAATCCCTGCTATCACTGACATGGTTAACAAATGACGAGTTATTACTTGATGAAATGAAACTATGAGAGAATTTTGGTCCATAGCCGGACGTTGCAGTTTTCTTTTCAAATTTATGGTGCCCTCTCCAGGAATCGAACCTAGAACTACTCCTTAGGAGGGAGTTGTTATATCCGTTTAACTAAGAAGGCAGTCTCTTAAGCGTTAGTTATATCAAATATTCTAATAGTTGGGCTCTCTGAACACATCTCAGTAACTGTAGCAATAGTTCCGTCTTCAGTTCTAAAAGCAAGATATTTTTCATAATGCTCTTTTGAATCCCAAACTTCCGTAAGAACATAATTATGCTTATTTTCAACATTGAAAGTTAAATTAATATTTTGACAGCCGTCAAAAGCACGAGTTACTTTTAATGCATCAGTACACATTTCTTCAAATTGATCAACTAGACCCTCTTTTAAAGTTCCTTCAAATAAAACACTTACTGTCATGAGATTTTCTCCTAAATTTTTTAATTTCAACATATTAAATTAAAGCCACAGTAATGAAAAGTTATAGTTAAAATATACCTTTAAGGTTAAAAATATTAGAATAGTGCGCAAGGGCTATTAGCATGAGCAAAGAAATAACAATCACACTTCCTGATGGATCTCAGAAACAAGCTCCTGTTGGTGTAAGCGGTCATGAGATTGCGAGCATGATTGGAGCGGGACTTGCCAAAGCAGCCATTGCATTTAGTGTCGATGGCAATCAAAGGGATTTGAGTGATACTGTTACTCAGGACGCAGATGTTTCTATATATACACTTGATTCAGATGAAGGTCTTGAAATTATGCGTCATACAGTTGCAGCGCAAGTGTTAGCACGCGCAATTAAAAATTTATATCCAAAAGCCAAGTTAGCTATCGGTCCAACCATTGAAAATGGCTTTTATTATGATTTTTTATCTGATGAAAGAGTCTCTATAGACGATTTACCAAAAATTGAGAAAGAGATGAAGAAGATTGTTGATGAAAAATCCGATATTACAAAAACGATTCATTCGAAGAAAGAAGCCATTAAGAATTTTGCTGACATCAAAGAAGATTACAAAGTTAAGATCATCGAAGAGTCTGAGCAAGAAGATAACTTTCAACTTTATAATCAGGGCGATACTGGCTTTATAGATTTGTGTCGAGGCCCTCATTTACCAAGCTTAGATAAAGTTGGAGCTTTTAAACTTACCAAAATTGCTGGTGCTTATTGGAAGGGAGATTCAAAAAATGAAATGCTATCTCGGATTTATGGCACAGCCTGGAAAAATGAAAAAGATCTAAAAAAGTATTTAACTCTTTTAGACGAGGCAGAAAAGCGTGATCATCGAAAACTTGCTAAAGAAATGGATTTGTTTCATTTGCAAGAAGAGGCGCCTGGAATGGTTTTTTGGCACGCAAAAGGATGGTCCATGTATGTAGCTTTGCAAGACTATGTTCGCAGAAAACAAATTGCTAATGGTTATGAAGAGATTAATACACCCATGGTTGTTGATCGAAAGCTTTGGGAGGCCTCTGGTCATTGGGATAAGTATCGCGAAAATATGTTCATCACAGAAATTGATGAAGAACATGCGAATGAAAAGAGAGTGAATGCACTTAAGCCAATGAATTGTCCTTGTCATGTTCAAGTTTATAATCAAGGTCTTAAATCCTATAGAGATCTTCCAGTAAGGCTAGCTGAGTTCGGATCATGTCATAGATATGAAGCCTCTGGAACTATGCATGGTTTGATGAGGGTCCGAGGTTTTACGCAAGATGACGGGCATATCTTTTGTACTGAGGATCAAATAGAAAGTGAAACCGCTGATTTTATATCGTTGTTGTCCGAGATATACACTGAACTTGGTTTTGAAACTTTTGATATCAAATTGTCAACAAGGCCAGAAACAAGAGTTGGCTCTGATGAAGTATGGGACAGGGCAGAAGCAGCTTTAGAATCTGCAATCAAAAAACTCAATATTCCTTATACAGTCGAAGCAGGAGAGGGAGCCTTTTATGGTCCAAAACTCGATTTCGTTCTAACTGATGCAATTGGTCGCGAATGGCAATGCGGAACTTTTCAAGCAGATTTTAATCTGCCAGATAGACTTGATGCAGAATATATTGGCGAAGATGGTTCAAAACATAAACCAGTAATGATGCATAGAGCAATCTTAGGCTCTTTTGAAAGGTTCATTGGAATTTTAATTGAAAACTATTCTGGTAAATTGCCTCTATGGTTGGCTCCTACACAATTAGCTATATTGACTGTTACTGAAGAAGTAAATGAATATGCTATGACTTTAAAGAAAAAGTTTGATGAGTTTAATCTGCGGGTTGATTTAGATTTAAGAAATGAAAAGATAGGTTATAAAATCAGAGAACATAGTAACGCTAAAGTACCTTTTATGGCAGTTATTGGAAAAGAAGAGGTGTCTGCTCAGACAGTTTCTATTCGTAATTTAAGTGAAAATCAAACAGAAACTTACTCTATTGACGAGGCCGTTTCGAAACTATCAGAAGAATCTAGAATTCCTAACTAGGCTCAACTCTCCAGCCCTCTCTATCAAATACCCTTAGGTATGTAAGTTGGTCATGTTCGGATTCATTCACAACTTTAACAAAGTCACCTGATTGGACAAGAATTACATCTCCGGCGGTTAATTCAAATGAGTCTTGATGCTCAATCCCCTGACTTGGATCTGTGCCATGACCTTCCTCTGAATTCATATATTCAATAACTTCCATTAAGCCTCTGCCGTTAACTATTATATAAACAACATCAGAGTCACTTAGCCTATGCCCAATAGTAGATTTACCTGGTTGAATTACTGTTTTACTAGCAATTATTTTTCCAAGTAGGTCATTGGTCCAAACTGAATAATCATCAGTAACCTTGTATGGAGATCCACCTACTCTAAAATTTACGTATTTTTTAGCCATGATTAACCTTAAAATTAAATATGTAGTGCATTGAAAAATATTTCTATTAGATTGTCAATAAAATAAAAGTTAGCTGTGTATTTAATACTTTAAGCAATTTTAATTTGTAGTTTAATTACGAAATTAAATTCATTAGATTAATTATCAAAATTAAATATAATGATAAATTAGTAATAAAAAATTTTTATTTGCATTTTAGGCACATCTACTGGAGAAATTAATGAGTGATAAAAAGTACACAAATCCTGCAACTATTGCATTGCACACTGGCTGGAGAAAAGATGAAACAACAAATTCAGTAACAGTTCCAATTCATATGACCTCTAGCTATCAATTTGATAGCACTGATCATGCAGCAAATTTATTTGCATTAGGTGAATTAGGTAATATTTACTCAAGAATCATGAATCCTACAAATGCTGTCTTTGAAGATAGGATTGCAGCACTAGAGGGAGGAGTTGCTGCATTAGGACTAGCATCAGGGCAGGGTGCATCAGCCTATGCAATTCAAAATTTATGTAGTCACGGTGATAATTTCGTTGCCTCCTCGCAACTGTATGGCGGTACATATAATCAATTTAAAAATCCTTTTTCTGATATGGGTATAGAAGTAAGATTCGTTGATCCATCTGATCCTCAGAATTTTGCTGATGCTACTGATGAAAGGACTAGAGCATACTATGGTGAAGTTCTTCCTAATCCAAGTTTTCAAGTATTTCCTTTGCAAGAGGTTGCGGATATTGGTAGACCGCTTGGCATTCCATTGATCGTCGATAATACTGCTGCGCCCTTAATTTGTAGGCCATTTGATCACGGGGTATCAGTCATTGTGCATTCTGCAACAAAATATATAGGTGGTCATGGAACTTCTATAGGCGGAGTTATTGTTGATGGAGGTAATTTTGATTGGGAGGCTCATCCACAAAGACAACCAAAGCTTAATGAGCCTGATCCTAATTATGACGGGGTCGTTTGGACAGAAGCTGTAAAACCTCTGGGTCCGATAGCATATATTCTTAAAGCTAGAACAACTCTTTTAAGAGACATGGGCGCTGCAATGAGTCCCTTCAATGCTTTTATGTTTATTCAAGGGTTAGAAACATTGAGTATAAGAATGAGAGAGCATTCTGCAAACGGTCAAAAAGTTGCTGAATACCTTGAAAAGCATCCTATGGTTGAAAGAGTTGCTTATCCCGGAACTTCCTCTGGCTTAGCAAAAGAAAGATCTGATAAATATTTATCAGGAGGTTGTGGTGGACTTCTAGGTTTTGAAATTAAAGGCGGTTTGGAAGCTGGTAAAAAATTTATTAACTCGCTTGAGATGCTCTATCATGTTGCTAATATTGGTGACGCTAGGAGCTTAGCAATTCATCCTGCAAGCACCACTCACTCTCAACTTAATGAAGAGGAGCTTACTTCAGCTGGCGTAAGTCCTGGTTATGTCAGGCTATCGATTGGGCTTGAGCATGTTGACGATATAATTGCAGATATTGAGCAGGCATTCTCAAAAGCTGAATAATTCAGTGTGTTAAGAGATTTTCCTGATGTCACGTATATAATTATTGGCTCAAAAGAAAGGCTCTCAAAAGTTAAATCCTATCAAATTGAAGAAGGGGTAGAGTGTTTGCTATGCCCTTTCTCTTCTTTAGATGAGCTTCCATCTTTGCTAGATTCTAAAATTGCAGAACTACAATCTGATGTGATCTCAATAATTCCTGCTGGAGCTTTCCCAAAAAAGCTTGCAAGAAAACAGCTGTTAAATTTTTCAAAAAGCAAATATCAATTTTGGGGCTGGTATCATTTTGGAAATAAATTTAAAGGCGCACTCCAAAGTATTGGAAAGTTGAATACATTTTTTAATAAGGTGCCTCAGATTGAACAAGGCATTTTTTTTACCAAATCATTATATTTCTCTGTAGGCGGTTTAGGAGAAACTGGCTCTAATCCATTTTCAGAGTTAGCCAGAAGATTTTATCTTCGATTAGATCCACAAAACCCACTCCCATCCCTTACAATAAGAGCAAAATCTATTCTAAATTAGTAAATTATGAAGCTTATTTCAGCTCAAAATATCTCATATAAAATAAATGAAAAAATGCTTTTTCATAATCTTTCACTAGAAGTATACTCAGGTGAAGGCCTTCATATTAAAGGAGGTAATGGTTCTGGTAAAAGCACTTTGTTAAAGATTCTTTTGGGAATAACTTCTTTATCAAAGGGCTTAATTGAATATAAAAACCAAGATTTAAAGATTTCCTATCTTGGTCACAAAAATGCAATTAAAAATTACTTAACACCCGCTCAGAACCTACAGTTATTATTTGGTAATGCTTCTTTGAGTAACGCATTTGAATGGTTAGAAAAGCTAAATTTATTTCAAGTTCAAGATGAGCTTACGGCTAATCTGTCTTTTGGTCAGCAAAAAAAATTAGCGTTAATAAGAGTTTTAGCTCAATCTTCAGAACTAATAGTACTTGATGAACCTTTTGTTGGCTTAGATACTGCTGCGAGTGATCTATTGAACAGTTTTTTTGTTCAAAAACTATCTGAGGGAACAGGGCTTATTCTCACCTCACACATACAACCAAGCGTTGAATGCCAGGTTATAGAATTGGATAAAGCAAATGCTTAGATTAATAAAAATAGAATCTTCAAAATTATTTTACAAACTAAAGTCATGGTTAGGACCTATGTTAATAATGATTCTTGTTTTAACAGCATTTCCATTGAGCATAGATATTTCACAATTTGATCTAGAAAAGTTTTATTTTTCAATTATCGTTGTTTCCTTATTAATGACTTCATTTTTAGCCACTGAGGGTATGTTTGAAGAAGATTTTGAGGATGGATCACTTGAGCAAGAATTTCTAATAGAGCAAGATTTTTATAAAGTTGTATTGTCTAAAATTTTTGTATACGTATGTTTTATTGGTGTTCCAATTGCTTTAATTGGTGCAATATTTTCCGTTGCGAATGGAGTTGCAATTGAAAGTTTCGTGAGTGTATTTTTATCACTAAGCCTTTCAAATCTTTTGTTATTCAATTTATTTGCATTTGGTAATGCTTTGTCAATTAACAAGGGAGCTATGTTGGGAGTTCTAACCTCTCTCCCACTTGCCTTACCAGTAATTATTTTATTAGGTACGGCAATAAGAAGCATTCAATACGGAAATGGTTTTTTAGAAATTATCTCTTTGATGATAGGAATGGGCTTTTTGATTTCAGCTATCATGCCACTAATTATTTCAACAGCACTAAAAACACACATAGATTAACCAACTTGGGTTTATAATACCGTTGTGATTTCAGCATTTATTCATAAATTTTCCTCTCCAAAAAGTTTTGTTCAAATAACTAAGACACTTTATCCCTTATTTATTTTTACTGGTTTGTCCATGTTGATAATTGGATGGACATGGGGTTTGTTATTTGCACCTCCAGATGCAGTTCAAGGGAATTCATACAGAATTATTTTTCTTCATGTTCCTGCAGTAATTTTCGCCGAGCTTATTTATTTCTTCATGGCGCTTTGTGCACTTATGCATATTGTTTGGAGGGTGAGGCTGGCTGCGTATTTAATTAAATCAGCAGCTCCCATAGGAGCAATGATTACATTTATAGGTTTATTCTCAGGATCAATTTGGGGTATTCCTACATGGGGAACATGGTGGCAGTGGGATGCAAGGATTACTTCAACTTTAATATTATTCATTATGTATCTTGGTATTTTAACTTTACATGGATCTTTCTCTAACTTGGAAAAGTCTGATCGTTTAATGTCGATACTTGTAGTTATAGGAGTTGTAAATATTCCAATTATAAAAAAATCTGTTGATTGGTGGTCAACACTGCATCAACCTGCTTCAATTTCAGTATCAGGGGGAAGCTCAATTGACCCGTCAATGTTATATCCGCTGATAATTTCAGTAATTGGTCTAGGTTTTACGCTAATTTCACTTGGTATTTTGACTAGTCGTTCATATATATTGGGTAGGGAAAAGAATAAAAAATGGGTTCTAGATCATGTTTGATATAGCTTTTAATAATGTTAACGAAATAATAGGCATGAACGGTCATGGCATTTATGTGTGGTCGGTCTATTCAATTGCTATTTCAATTCTCGTTATGAGTTTTCTAGTTGCTAAAAATAGAATTAAAGGGGTAAAAAGAAAAATTAAGATAAAAAATGCTCCAAGCTAGAAAAAATCGTCTTTGGAAATTTTTTATTATTCTTTTCTTGTCTGCAGGAGGCATTTCATTAATTCTTTTTTCTCTAAATTCAAAATTGGATCTATTCTATACTCCATCTGAAATGCTAGAGGCAGATATCAAACCAGGCTATCGAATAAAATTAGGTGGGATGGTGAAGACAGGCTCAATAATTAGGAATGGCACAACAATTAAATTCATCGCTACAGACTTTGTCAAAGAGGTACCTGTCATTTTTGATGGCGTTCCTCCAGATTTATTTAAAGAAGATAGTGGGGTAGTAGTTTTAGGATATTTTCTTGATGGAATGTTTGAAGCTGAAGAAATTTTTGCTAAACATGATGAGAATTATATGCCCCCAGCACTTTCGATTGAGGGAGCAAAAATATGATAGGCGAGATATCACATTTTTTATCTTTATCGGCTGTTGTCATATTTTGTTTAATCTTAATTTTCAACTTCTTTTTTATTTTCGACAAGACTCATTCTAATCAATTGAGTCTTTCCTTGAGAATGTTTAATCAAGCTTGCTGGCTGGTTTTTATTTCGTTTGGAATGTACGTTTATCTTTCAATAAATGATGATTTTTCAATCGCATATATAGCAAGTCACTCTAACTCTCAATTGCCAATTTTTTATAAGATTAGCTCGATTTGGAGCGCTCATGAGGGATCAATGTTTCTTTGGATAGTATTTTTGACAGTATGGAGCATCCTCTTTATCAATTCTCTTCATCGCAACCATCCTTTAAAAAGAATTACTTTACTGATGCTAAGTCTAATTATTTTAGGTTTTTTATTATTTCTACTATTAACATCCAATCCATTTGAGAGAATATTACCGTTTGGTGCTATAGAGGGTGCAGATATAAATCCAGTGTTGCAAGATCCAGCCTTAGCAATACATCCGCCAATGTTATATTTAGGATATGTAGGATTCGTGATTTCCTTTAGCTTTATTACCGCATATCTTTTTCATGGAAATTTCGAATTAGAATGGGAGAAAGATATTAAGAATTGGTCTTTGGTAGCATGGATCTTTTTAACCATTGGTATAACTTTGGGAAGTTGGTGGGCATACTATGAGCTTGGTTGGGGCGGATATTGGTTTTGGGATCCTGTTGAAAATGTTGCATTGATGCCTTGGCTTGCTGCCACAGCATTTATGCATTCATTATATGCTTCCTCAAAATCAAATGTTCTGAAAACCTGGACTATGTTTTTAGGGATTTTAATCTTTGCTTTAAGCCTTTTTGGAGCTTTTATTGTGAGATCTGGAATAATTGATAGTGTCCACTCTTTTGCTAATGATCCTCAAAGAGGCTTATATCTTTTAATTTTCTCTGGTTTGATTACATTATTAGCATTGGGGATTTTTGCATATAGAGTTCCTTCATTGAATGTATCAAGGTTTGTAATATCAGGTTCTAAGGAATCGTATCTTTCCATGAATAACATTCTCATGATCACAAGCATTTTCTCTATTTTTCTAGGAGTAACATACCCACTTATTATCGAAGCAGTAAATGGAGAAAAAGTAAGTATTGGACCTCCATATTACAACACAATTTTTGCTCCATTAATTCTTATCGCTTCAATTTTTATTATGGCGTCTCTTGATTCTATATGGCAACGCTCCAAGCCATTTAAAAGCATTGTTTCCTCAATAATAGTACCGATGATACTATCACTCATATTTACTTACGTTGTTTGGCATGTAACGGCAGTTTTTTCAATTCTTTCATACATAGGAATTTTCTCTGGGTCGCTTATTCTTTTTAGTTATTTATATAGAATTCTTAGCAATTTCTTTTATAAAAAATTTATTAATATTGGAAGTGCTGTTGCACACATAGGTTTTGGATTATTATTTATAGCAATATCTTTCAATAGTATTTTAAGCTATGAGAAAAATTTAAATCTCGCGCCCGGAGAAACTATATTGATTGACGAATCTATCGAAGAATTTTCATTTGATGATATCAAAGTCTTGAAAGCCTCAAATCATGATGTGATCTCTGTTGAAGTATCTTTATTGCAAGATGGAAACAATATTTTTCTAAACCCTCAAAAAAGAAAGTATGCTACAAGAGGACAAATAACCACAGAATCCTCTATCCATGCCTCCATTCTTAAAGATACATACCTAACTATTGGTGACCAACTTGAAAATGGGAGCTGGACTTTTGCATTAAAAATTAATTATTTTATAAAATGGATTTGGTTTTCTGCCTCTTTAATGGTTATGGGCATGCTTATTACAATTTTTAAAAAGAAAGCAATATGAATAAGCCTTTAAGATTTTTAATAGTTTTATTACCTATAATTATTTTTTCTTTCTTTGCTAAAGTTCTTTTAGTTGAAGAAGATGAAAAATTTTTAAAATTTAATGCTAAAAATTTACCTTCTTTTGAATTGAATGACCTTGATGGAGTTGCAGTCAAGTCTCAATCTTTAGATGGAATTAAGTTAGTAAATGTATGGGCAAGTTGGTGTATTACATGCCTTGTTGAACATCCTTTTTTAACCAAACTATCAGATGAAAATATTCAAATAGTCGGCTTGAATTATAAAGATTCCTCTGACAAAGCTAATGCATGGCTTCAAAAGAATGGAAACCCATATATTTTTTCAATATATGATCCAAGAGGTGATTTAGCCTTTGATCTCGGAGTAACGGGAGCTCCCGAATCTTTCTTATTGATTGATAATCAGGTAATTGCCCACATACAGGGAGAAATGACTCAAAGAAAGTGGGAAACAATTTTTTATCCTCTAATAAACAAAGCTCGCAACACAAAATGATAAAGATTAATTTTTTTTTATTAGCTGCGTTTATAATTTTTTCTTCATCCAATTTTGCAGAAATAGCCTATCAATTTGATGATCCCGCTCAGGAAAAAAGATTTTATTCATTGATATCGGAAATTAGATGTCCAAAATGCACCAGCGGAAGCATCGCTAGCTCAGATGCTCCTGTCTCAAGAGATTTAAAAAATAAGGTTTACAAGCTAGTAATTGAAGGCTCATCAGACAAGGAAATCAAAGAATATGTATCAGAAAGATTTGGCGTCTTTGCAGATTATAGGCCTCCATTAGAGGGTGCAAACTACATCCTTTGGCTATCACCATTTATATTTTTCTTTGTAATTGCTGCAATCTTTTTTTCAAAGCGAAGAGTTTAATGCTGCTCATTATTGCTTTTTCAGTAATTATATTATTACCTGTAATTGCTTATTTGCTTCATCCTTTATCTAATCATAAAGCATTTATTTTTTTAATTTCCATTCTATTATTTGGAGGATTTGTCTTAAATTTCATTTCTAACAAACCACTGATAGGTTCTTGGGCCCAAGCTACTCAGTCTGAATCAATTTTACGGACTATCTCACGCGATGAAGAGTTTGATGAAAATTTTTTGAATGAATATATTTATAGTCAACCCTCTGAAGAACAATCATTTTTAATTGGTACTAAGATTTTTTATAAAGCTTTGGATACGCAATCATTTATTTCAGCAGAAAGCATCCTCAAACAATTAAATGCAGAGTTTGCATCTGAGAATTTCCAAGTTCCCATCTTTAATCTATTGGCAGATTTCAGAGATGAGAAATATCCTGAAATAGCAAATTCAAACCTTTTAATCAACCTGGAAAATCCAGCAAATTGCATTTTGCAATCATTGCAACTGGGTGTTTCAATTCCTAATGGGCCAGGAGTAAATATTGCCTCAAAAGAGCTTTTGTTTCCAAATATTGAGAAGCCTATCAAGCTTGATAAATCTAATTCAATGGTAAGAGGTTTTGATATTGCCTCTGCCTTTATGCAGCAAGAAATCGTCAAGGTTATGGCCTTGATTGGATGTGAAAACTCTTCTTTTGAAGCATTTAAGACGATAGATTTAAAGTATTCAAAAAATTATCAAGAGGAGTTGTTTTTTTATACTGATGAATGGTTAAAAAGGGAACAATAGTTTAAAATAAGACAAGGAATTATTTAATGCAGCTTAAACACATCAAACTGGCTGGATTCAAAAGTTTCGTGGATCCCACGAGGATATCTTTCCCTACAAATATGGTCGCTGTTGTTGGTCCTAATGGATGCGGCAAATCTAATGTTATAGATGCTGTTCGTTGGGTTTTAGGAGAGTTGTCTGCAAAGAACTTGCGTGGCGAATCTATGTCAGACGTTATTTTTAATGGCTCAGACTTAAGAAAGCCCTCAGGTCAATGCAGCATTGAACTTCTTTTTGATAACTCAATGGGTAAATTGGGCGGCGAATATGCAAAATATAATGAAATATCCATTAAGAGATTAATGACAAGGGACGGACAGTCAAACTACTCAATAAATAACACTACATGCAGACGGAAGGACGTACAAGATATTTTTCTCGGAACCGGCCTTGGCCCTAGAAGCTATGCAATTATAGAGCAGGGCATGGTTTCTAAAATTGTTAGTGCCAAACCAGAAGAAATGAGAGTATTTATTGAAGAGGCAGCTGGAATTTCAAAATATAAGGAAAGAAGAAAAGAAACAGAACAAAGAATCAAAAAAACTAAAGAGAACCTTGCTAGGGTTAAAGATATAAGAGATGAAATCCAAAGATTAATTAATAGATTGCAAAATCAAGCTAAGGCTGCCGAAAAGTATCAAAAACTCCAGACTGAGGAGAAGCAATTAAAGTTAAATATTTCAATTTTAAATACCTTAAGTGCTAAAGCTAAAAAAGATTCATTAAGCTCAAAAATCTCTAAACTTGATAACCAGATAACTGTTAAGTCCTCTGA
>Ga0209433_10000349_pt1 | contig 14111 bp, 14 predicted proteins | sample METZYME_5_50m_FD_187552 | JGI IMG/M metagenome (GOLD analysis project Ga0209433, IMG submission 187552) | Marine microbial communities from oxygen minimum zone in mesopelagic equatorial Pacific - METZYME_5_50m (SPAdes) (version 2) | ecosystem: Environmental > Aquatic > Marine > Oceanic | place...
AGTTAAGCTTATTCTTATCATTGATATTTTTTAAATGTTTTCCATCTCTTGTGAAACCAAAAATATTGTTCCGGCGCTTTTTTAATACTTTTTTCAATTTCTTTTGTATACGCTTGAACAATATCGATGATTCCAAGACTTTTGCTAATTTTTTTAAATTTTACATTATAATAATTATCAACTTTTATTATTTCAAAATAGACCATAGGGCATTTTTTTCTTTTACTTAATATTGCTGCTCCAGAATGGGTTGAAGATTCATTATTAAAAAATTTTACAACAACGCCCTTTTTTTTAGCATCTTGATCGCTCAATAATATAAGCCCGTTATTTTCTTTTAAACATTTACTTAGAAGTTTAGCATCGCCACCCTTGTAAAATTGTTTCTTGAGAAAGTTTTTCCTTATATCTTTAAAAAAAATATCAGCACCACCACTATTTTGCTTATAAGCAACTCCTGTTAAATCAAATTTTAATTCATTTAATTTGAAAAAAAGCTTATCAAAAGCACCAAAGTGTGCTCCAACAAAAATAACACCTTTCTCTTTTTTAAAAGCTTCTTTAATAACTTCTATATTCTCTATTTTGATATTTTGGTTATTAAAAAAACGAGGATATGATAAAAAGTCTAAAAATTCATTAGTAAAAAATTTATAACATGCTTTCATTGTTTCGTAGTACCAAATATCAGGTTTACTGGGGAATGCTATTTTGAGATTTTCCAGAACAACTTTTCTTCTCATTTTTAGTACATGGAATAGTAGACTATAAATTATTTTATAGGTAATTTTTATTATTGCTTTAGGAGCAATTCTAAGTAGCAATGAAAAAGCTTTTAAAAAAAAATGCATCTACTAAATGTAAATCTTTGAATTAGCAATGAAAACAAAATTAAAGTATATAACTATTCTTATAGCATTCCTTTTTTTTGGTTCCTCTATAGCAGACGAGAGCCAAAAGAACATTTATGTTGTACCAATACAAGATGTTATTGATTTAGGCATCCCTGGGCTTGTCAACAGATCTATTGATTTGGCAGAGGACAAAAATGCCGATCTAATAATTTTTGATATTGATACATTCGGAGGAAGAGTAGACGCTGCTACTCAAATTAAAGATGCCATATCAGGAACAGATATCTTAACAGTTGGTTTTATTAATCGTAGGGCAATATCAGCAGGATCACTCATAGCATTATCATGTGATAAAATTTATATGACAGAAGGCGCCACAATTGGTGCAACAAGTGTTGTTGATATGTCTGGTACTAAACAATCTGAAAAATCCCAAAGCTATATGAGAGAAGAGATGGCAGCAACAGCTGAAAAATCTGGTAAAAATCCTGATATTGCTCGTGGAATGGTAGATGAAGAACTCAGTTTTGAATACTTAGTAGTTGATGGAGATTCTTTAAAAGTTGAAGATATCGAAGGAAGAAAAGAAGGAAAATTAATAACATTGACAACAGAGCTTGCATTAAAATACGGGATTTCAGATGGTAAAAGCGAAACTGTTGAAGAGCTATTATTAGAACTCGGTATTGATAACTACAACATTACTAGATTAAATGAAAATTGGTCAGAAAATCTTGTAAGAGTTTTAACTAATCCCACTGTATCTTCATTGCTCACTACATTCGGTACTATTGGTATCATATCTGAGCTTTATAGTGCGGGTTGGGGTATTGGAGGAACAATAGGAATTATTTGTCTTACTCTTGCATTAGGAGCTGGTTATATTACTCAATTGGCTTCTTCAACAGATCTTTTAGTAATCTTAGGAGGATTGTTTTTATTAGTTATTGAGTTTGTTGCAATACCCGGATTTGGTGTTTTTGGTTTAGTAGGAATAGTAGTTTTATTTTATGGCATTTATCTTTTGCTTATACCTGATATTCCTGTTGGTCCTGAAGTATATTCAGAAGCCTTAGATGGATTCTCTTGGGCTATTGTTGTTGGAATTATTGGTATGATATTTTTATTACGCCTTATCGGACAATCAGCTTTTTTCCAAAAATTAGTTAGCACAGAATCGAACAAAACAACATTAAAGAAAAATTACAAGAACAGAAGTAAAGTTGAGTAATTATAAAATATTATTTTATAATATCTTAAATTTAATTTATAACAAAAAGGAGGAGTAATGGGACTATATGTTGCCATACCGTTAGTATTATTTATTTTATTGCTATTATGGATTGTGCCTGTAGGTCTTTGGTTGCAAGCCATTTTTAGTATTGGTGGAGGGCATGTAACCATATTAAATCTTGTTGGTATGAGATTTAGAAGAGTACCACCGGGTGTAATTGTAAATGGACTAATAGCTGCAAGAAAAGCTGGCCTAGATGCTATCTCAAGCGGAGATCTTGAGGTACATTTTATGGCAGGAGGAAACGTAGATAAAGTAGTTGATGCCTTAATTGCAGCTTCTAAAGCTGGAATTGAATTAACATTTGCTATCGCTACAGCAATTGATTTAGCTGGAAGAGATGTTTTATCAGCTGTTCAAACAAGTGTATATCCAAAAGTTATTGATGCACCAATTGATGGAAAGCTATCAGCTGTTGCAAAAGATGGTATTGAAGTAAGAGCAAGAGCAAGAGTTACAGTTCGTACAGATATCCCTAATCTTGTAGGTGGTGCAACTGAAGATACTATTATAGCGAGAGTTGGAGAAGGTATTGTAAGTGCTATTGGATCAAGAGAAACATATGAAGCTGTTTTAGAAAACCCAGACTCAATTTCAAGAACTGTGCTTGAAAAGGGGTTAAATAGTGGAACAGCATTCGAAATATTATCAATTGATATAGCAGACATTGACGTTGGAAAAAATATTGGAGCCCAATTACAAGCTGATCAGGCTGAAGCAGACCTAAGGGTAGCTCAGGCAAAAGCTGAGACAAGAAGAGCAATGGCGGTTGCATTAGAGCAGGAAATGAAGGCCAAAGTTGTTGAAGCTGAATCTGAAGTACCTCTAGCTATGGCCCATGCATTTAAGCAAGGTAATCTTGGCGTACTTGATTATTATAAGCTTGATAACATTGCCTCAGACACAAGCATGAGACAGTCTATTGCTGGAGTGAGTGAAGACAATAAAGAAGAATCTGAGGATTAATATTGGAAGAGCTAATATATTGGGGGATAATCTTCCTTTTCTATCTTTTTTCTGCCTACAGAAGTAGGCAGAAAAAGAAAGAAGCATCTTTTCAAGAGCAGGAGATGGAAGAATTTCAAGCTCCTGCCGAAAATGTTGACCCATCAAAACCAGAATTCAACTTATTTGAGTATTTAAATGATGCTATGGAGAAGTCAGCTGTAGATTTAGATAAATCAAATCTTAAGATGCAACCCATAATTGATATTGAAGAAAATTATGAACCTGAATTAGTAACAAAGCAACGAGAGGAACCTGAGATTATCAATGAGCAAAATTTTGATATAAAAAATCAACATTTAGATCATCTCAAAAGCAGAATCAAAACAGGTTCAAATACCATTGATAGTTCTTCAGAAAGGTTAAAGGTAATTCAAAAGAAACTAAGAAATAAACCAACAAAGTTAGGAATTGTTATGCAAGCAATTTTTGAACCACCCAAATCACAAGGATTGTAATTATGAAATTCTTAATTATGGGACCTCCAGGTGCTGGTAAGGGTACTCAGGCTAAAATTCTCGCAGAAAAATTTAACCTTGAACATCTATCAACAGGAGATATATTACGATCAGAAATAAATAATAAGTCAGATGTTGGTCTTAAAGCCCAAAAATTTATGGATGCAGGAAATCTTGTACCAGATGATGTTCTCTTATCAATGATGAAAAATAAATTAACTCAATTAAGAAATAGTGGAATTATTTTGGACGGTTTCCCTAGAACTGTTCCTCAAGCTGAAGGATTATCAAAAATTTTTAGTAGTCTTGAATCAAAAATTGACTATGTAATAAATATTGAAGTCGAGGAAAATGCACTTATAAACAGATTAATTGAGCGTGCAAAAAAATCAGGTAGAGCTGACGATACAAAAGATGTAATAATTAAGAGACAGCACGTTTATAAAGAATTGACCGAGCCACTCATCGAATATTATAGTAGCGAAATTATTCAGGTGGACGGAGATGGAACTATTGAAGAAGTAACACATAGAATTCTTAAAAGAATTATATAATGCATATAATTGCAATTACAGGCGGAATTGCATCAGGAAAATCTCTTGTAGCAAAATATCTTTTTGATGAATATGGAGCATTCGTTTTTGATGCTGATAAAGAAGCAAAAAATATCTTAATGAAAAATGAGGTATCAAAAAAAGTATTAGATTCATTCCCTTCCATAAAGTCCTTAACACTTAAAGAAATTTCAGAAGTAGTTTTTAAAAATAAATCCAATCAAAAAAAATTAAATGATATTATTCATCCCTTGGTAAAAATTGAAATTGAAAAATCTATTGCCATTAAAAAAGGTAAAGAAAATATTTTTATTATTGATGCAGCATTAATAATTGAGTCTGGAATGTTCGAAGATTTAAAAAATAATGGAGCAATTATAGTTTTGATTGCAGCTAAGGATAGTATTAGAGCTAGAAGAGCTTTATTGAGAGGTGGTCTTACTCAAAAGACAATTAGTGATAGGATGAAGCTCCAAATGAGTGATGAAGAAAAGAAAAAATATGCAGATTTTGTAATTGAAAATAACTCAAGCAAGAAATCTCTTTTTACTAAAGTTGATAAATTTTTCAAAGAAAACTTAGGATGATAGATTTAAATAAATTACTGACATTATTTATTTTTTTATTTTTTATTTCATGCGAATCAGATATTGGTTCTGAAACAATATCTAATAATGATAGCGAACAGTCTGGAGGAACATTTGTTGGTGGTGGAAATAGTACTCCTTCTGAACTTTCGGTTGAGTTAATTACAAAGATAAATGATCAAACCGCATCTTTTTCATCTCCATTTGGTGGATATAATAGAAGCTTCATTGTACATGTTCCTCCAAATTTTGACCCTAATATTTCTTCCTTACCACTCGTATTCATTTTACATGGATATACAAGTACAGCACCTATAATAAGAAATTATTCAAACTTCGACTCCATTGCTGATCAAGAGAATTTCATTGTTGTTTATGTTCAAGGAACGACTGATAATTTTTCTAATACAGGATGGAATGTTGATCTTTTACCCTCATTCAGCACAGTAGATGATGTTGCTTTTTTCAGAGCTCTAATTTCGTATTTTAAATCTAATTACAATATTGCAGATGATAAAATATTCTCAGCAGGAATGTCTTTAGGTGGATTTATGAGTTATAGACTAGCCTGTGAAGTAGAAGAAATTAATAGTATAGGTTCAGTTACAGGTTCAATGTCAGGCTATTATTCTTGTTCGCCACCAAATAAGAAAAGTATTATACATTTTCACGGGACAGCTGATACTGTTGTTCCATATAATGGAAGTGATTGGACAAGATCTGCCATAAGTGCTCATAATTTCTGGAGTGATTTCAGTAATTGTGAAAACTTTACTGAAATTATATTACCTGATTTAAATAGCGATGGTACTAGCTCATCAGTTAAAATATCAAGTGATTGTGATGATAACGTAATAGTTCGATTATATACTTTACCAGATGAGGGACATACTTGGTTTAAAAGAGAGTGGGGTCATGACTTATCAAGCTCAATAGCAATCTGGAATTTTTTTAAAAGTCAGATTAATGAAGATTGAACAAAAGTTTTTAAAATATCTATCTAGTAAGGATACCGTTCTTGCAGGTATAATAGAGAAATTTGATGAACCATCTATATCAAAATCAGATGATTATTTATTAGATTTAGTAAAATATATTATTTTTCAACAAATATCTACTAAAGCGGGTATAAGTATCTATAAAAGATTTCTAACTTATTATAAAAATGAGAAGCTCCTAAAAAGAAAGTTTTATATTACAAAAAAAGCTCAAAAGGAAATTGGGTTGTCTGCTCAAAAGAAATTATATATCGAGAATATTTTTCTAAATAAAGAAGTAATAATTGGTTTAAAAGAAATAAACGATGAAAGAGTAATCAGAGAGAATCTCATTAAAATAAAAGGTATAGGTAATTGGACTATTGATATGTTTTTGATTTTTTCAAAATGTCATCTTGATATTTTCCCAGTAGGTGACTTGGCGGTGATCAATGTAATTAAAAAAGAGTATCAAGTTGATTCAATAGAACAAATTCTTAAAATTGCTAATAAGTGGTCTCCTTATAAAACGATAGCTACTTTATATTTATGGGAATCTTTGGGAGATGAATTCCCTAATTAAAGTCAGATAATTTATATTTAAGAAAAAAATCGATTAATTCTTTGCTAGAATCTATCTCACGGTTATTCTTTCCAAATAATAATTTTTGATAAAGCAAATCAAAAGTAGGAGAACCTAGCCAAACATGTCCGCCATTTAATACTTTCAAATGAATCACTTTTGTATCAGAGTTATCTTTATAAAAAGTATATTTTTCAACGGTTGTCCGATCTTTTTTATAAGTATCCTCTATGTTTTCAACTACTAGCTTGTCTAGTTGATTGTGTTTAGCCCAAAAGTTGACTGATTCTATTGTACTTAAATAATATCCATTATAGCCATTATATTTTTCAAATTTATCTTTGGTGCCATGAATATGAATTAAAGGAATTTCTCTTTTTATTTTACAAGATCTTCCTTCATTGATAATAAAATTACCTCCAACAGATCCAAATGCAGCTATTTTGTTTGATAGACCACACATAAGCTCATAAGAGAATTCTCCACCATTGGAAAAACCACAAACATATATACGATTTGAGTCAATATTATATTTTGAAGTCACTGAATCAATGAGTGCATCTACAAAACCAATATCATTTTCTTCATTCTTAAATTTTTCAGCTTTGAGACCAACATTCCATGATTTATTAATGCCTTCAGGATAAATTACTCCGACCCCATTCAAGTGGGCATAATTATCCATTTGTGAAAATTCTTGTTGTTCAATTGCATGACTTGAAAAACCATGAAAATTGATAATTAAAGGAATAGGTTTTGACATATTTTTAGGAAGTGAAACATGGTACTCTCTTTTCTTTCCATCAAAGTTAATTATGTCTTTTTTAGTAGTTATCTTATCTTTTGACCCTCCTAATAAAAAAAACGAAATAAAAAATATGAAAAGTTTAAACATAATTAGAATAGCTCATTTGTTAGGCAATGAACCGAACCACCACTTAAATTGAACTGAGATACTTCAGTTGAATCAAAAGTTATACCATTAGATAAAGCAAATTCCGATATTGGTTTCTGGTTTAATTTTTTACAACCAATGAAAAGTCCTGGAAGTGTAAGACCGTTCATTGCTGTTCGAAAGCTTATTGAAGAATTGATATCTTGATGCTCAATCTCTATAAGCTCCCATTGATACGAAACACAAATATTCCTTAAGTTATTTATTTCTTTATTATTAAATACTTCACGGGCACATATGATACCAATGCAATCATGACTATTATTAAAAATAGGAGCTATTGAAGTATCTAAATGATATCCACTAGAAGATATTATATGTAGTTCAGATACTTTTAATTTTTCAGCCATTTGCTCTGCACCTCTTAAATTATTTCTTCCTTGTCCAGCTAATAAAACATTTTCTTTTGGTAAATAAAAAAATTCTCCTCCTTCTGCGATACAATCATTATCTAAAAAAGATATATTATATTTTAACTCTTCTAATTCATTAATTACAAATTCACCTTCATTCATTCTCTCTGAAAGCTTCATATTACATATAACAATATTTTTTTGGCGATTACACACAAAATGATCACGCATAAATACAAAATCATACTTATTTTTCATTTCTAAACTTTTTTTGAAAGGTATTTCAATTAATTCAAAGCCATATTCTTCTATAGTAGATATTAATTTCTTGTGTTCATGTTTAATTAATTCTTGATTAGGATTTGCTCCGTCAATCATCATATCATTATCTTGGTAGGCAGATATGCCATTTGGCCACCATCCTGATGAAGGGAGAGAGCTTACAGCTATTTTAATTCTTGAAGTCATGGTCGATATTATAAACTTACAATTTTTATATTAACTTAATGAAGTTAAATTCACATCATGCAAAAAGATATTATTACAGTAAAAGATTTAAATAAATATTTACCGGCAATAAAGACTATATCAGATATCAATTTTTCAGAAAAAATCAATGAAGGTTTATTTTTATCTGAAGCAATTGATGCAATGAAAAAATTACCAAATGAGTCAATAGATTTGATTGTCACCGAACCTCTTTTGCAATCACAAGGTAATTTAAAGTATAAAGAATATCTCAGTTTTGTTGAAAATTGGGTAAAAGAATCAAGAAGGGTTTTAACAGCTAGTGGATCAATCTATATAATTTGTCCTTGGGAATCATCATCCTTATATCATTCAATTTTATCAAAAGAATTTATTATTCAATCAAGAATTACCACTGAAAGACAAATTGAAGAACCTGAATTATCTCAGTGGAGAAATAAAATTTCAGATATTTGGTTTGCCACAAAAACTAATGATTACATTTTTAATCAAAATTATATTGTAAACGGTAAGAATATCAATAACCCTAAACCCGATGAGATAAAAGATAACCTTTGGTTTCATTTGGACTATGAAGAGATAATACATAGAATTATAAAGGCTAGTAGTTTTAAGCTTAATTGGATATTAGACCCCTTCATGAATGTAGGTGCCGTAGGAGTTGTAGCAAAAAAAAGAGGTAGAAGATTTATTGGCTTTGAATCAAACCAAGACCAGATGCTTTTAGCTATGAAAACTATAAATGAAAGAGAAAAATAATGCTTAAAAAAATTGAAAAAGATATGATGTCAGCTTTGAAAAATAAAGAAAAGGAGAAAGCAGGTTCTCTAAGACTTATTATTTCAAAGTGTAAAAATAAAGCCATAGAGCTTGGAAGAGATTTATCAGATTCTGAGGTAATTAAAGTTTTACAAACTGCTGCAAAACAACACAAAGAGTCTATCAAGATGTACAAAGAAGGTAATAGGAATGACTTAGTTGAGCAAGAAACCACTGAATTGGGATTTGTTGAAGACTATCTTCCTTCCATGATGGATGAAGTTGAAGTTAAAGAGTTGATAAAACAAATTATTGAAGAAGTTGGTGCAACAGATATGTCAGACTTTGGGAAGGTAATGCCCAATGTAATGAAAAAAGGTGCGGGAAAAATTGACGGTAGCTTAGCCCAATCTATTGTAAAAGAATTACTTTCATAATATGGTAATTGATATACTTTTTTCAATTATAATCCTAATCACAGCTATTTTCGGTATGAAAAAAGGTTTTATAGAGTCTTTTACTGATTTTTTAAATTTAGTTGTTAGTATTTGCGTTGCTCTACTATTTTATGTTGAATTATCATATATAATTTCAAAATATGTGAGTATTAATGGTACTGTCATTGTAATATTTTCAATTATACTATTATTCATTGTAACTATTATTCTCCTAAGACTTACTACAAGCTTTTTATTATTTCTTTTTGATAACAGTTTTTCAACTTTTAAACCATTAAATAGTACTCTAGGCTTTATTCTTGGTGCAATAAAAGGGATACTAAGCTTAACACTCTTTGCTGGAATTTTTGAAAATTATATATCTTTAAAAGTTTATGAAATTTTGCATGCGCAATCGAAGATTCTTGTTTTTCTGGAACCATTCAAGGACTATATTTTTAAATAATGAGAAGAATAGCACAAGAAACAATAAATAGAGTATTAGAAGAAGCTGATATTTTTGATGTTATATCACAGTATGTTGATCTAAAGAAAAGAGGTAGGAACTATTTTGGTTTAAGCCCATTTCGCTCAGAGACGAAACCATCATTTAGTGTAGCCCCAGAAAAAAATATGTGGTATGACTTTGGATCAGGTCAGGGTGGGAATGCTGTTCAATTTTTAATTGAATATGAAAAAATAAGTTTTTCAGAAGCGATTAGATCGCTTGCAGAAAAATATAATATTGAAATAATTGAAGTTGGAGATAAAGAGCAAAGTAATCTTTACGATAAATTATACGAAATACATAATTTAGCATTCGTTTTTTTTAAGAATAATCTATCAAATAAGTCAGGAAAAAAAGCAAAAGATTATTTAATGACAAGAAAATTTGATGATTCTATTATTGAAAAATTTGGTATTGGATATGCAAAAGACTCTTGGGACCATTTATATAAAGAGTTAAATGAAAAATTTGATGAAAATATTATCGAAAAATCAGGACTTTTTTCAAATAGTAAAAAAGGAAGAATTGACAGATTCAGAAATAGAATCATGTTTCCATTTTATAGTTTATCTGGTAAAGTAATTGCTTTTAGTGGAAGAAGCTTATCTGATTCTGATGACGTAAAATACCTTAATTCACCAGAAACCCTACTATTTCAAAAAAGTAAAACATTTTTTGGTTCTTATCAGACACTTCCAGAAATAAGGAAGCATAACTATGTATTACTTGTTGAAGGACAAACAGATTTTCTAAGATTATATGAGAAGGGATTTAAGAATGTGCTTGCAACTTCAGGCACTGCATTTTCCTCAAAGCATGCTGAAGCATTAAATAAATATACTAATAGAGTAATTTTATGTTATGATTCAGATAATGCTGGTATAAACGCTGCAATACGTACTGGATATATTTTAATGCAAAACGGATTTGAAGTAAGAATAATCGATCTTGGACAAGATCTAGATCCTGATGATTATTTTAAACTTAAAGAAAGTGATAATAACTCATTTAAATCTTTAATTAAAAATGCCGTACACCCAATTAATTTTATAATAAATAAAAAAAATATACTTGAAAAAGGAGCATCAGATAAATCAAAATTTGTCAATGAATGTATAGAAGAAATCAAACTTGTTAAAGATGTAATTATAAGAAATGACTTAATAAAAAGACTATCTAACGAAATGGGTGTAGTTGAATCTGAAATACTAGATCGTTTTGAAAATATAAAAGTAAAGCGCGTGTTTAAAGATAATAAAAGCAATGAAAGCGATGAATCTGCCAATCATTATAATTCAAAAGCAGATAGAGCTCAAATTGAAATTATTAAACTTTTAATTCACAACCATTCATATGCACCTAATCTTGATATGTCACTTTTTGATAATAAGCTTTGTTATAATATTGTTAAAACTATTAAAGACAATGTCGGTAAATATAATAATGTTGCTCAATTAATCGAATTAGTTGGTGAAAGTCCTGAAGAAAGAAATCTTGTAGCATCATTAGCAATAGATATTCCTGAAAAAAGTAATGAGGAAATTATTCTAAGTGATTGTGTTAAAACGCTTGAAGATATTAAGCTGAAAAAAGAGATATCATCAATTAGAAATCAAATTCGTATTATGGAAGAGAATGACAAAGAAATGGACAATGATCTTCTTCGTAAACTAGAATCACTTCAAAAAAAAGTTCTGTAAAATAAAAACCCTCTTTTTTCAAAGAGGGTTTTTATTAGTAATTAAATGTTAGTTTATAACTTAGTAGTTAATAGTAATTCCAACATTGTACTGTTTTGGAGCACCCATACGAACTCTAAGGTTTGCAACGTCTCCTGATCCATCATAAGCATCAACAAAGTCACCAATGTATAATTCATCAGTTAGATTGAATATAGATGCATTAAGTGTTACATCTCTACCCATTAGCTCTGTTGTATAGCTCATTTGAAGATTCATGATAGTTTTTCTTTCAGTTTCATAAGCATCATCAGCAAAAGTATTACCTTCACCTAACAAGAATGCTAAATCCTGAATAGCGCCATCATAACCCCATCTTGGATATTGTCTAGCAAAAGATTCTGCTTCAACAGATGCTTTTAATCTGTTAAAGAAACCAGTTACCATTAAAACAGTCTGTGATTGTGGAGCACCTGAAACCATAACATCTTTTACATATAGATCAAAGGTTTCTGAACTTGTGTCATCACCTTCAATTGCATTATATGTATATGTTAAGTTATCAGTAAATCTCCAATCACTTTCGTGACCTCTAACATCAATTCTCAACACTGGAATTGGTTGATATGCGATAGAGTACTCAAGACCGGTATGAAGCTCATTCAATCCAGTAATACTGAAGAATGATTCAACACCATTTAGGTCTTCTGAAGTTCCACTTTGGTTTCTGTCAGCCCATAAAGCATAATAGTAGTTCATACTACCAGCCCATTGGCCATTAGCAGATTTAAATCTGGCTCCAACATCAAACCATGTAGCTTTTTCATTTTCAAACTCTGAGTTCTTTATCATGTTCACATCATCAATCAGCTTATCAAGAGATGGTGTCATTGCTGAGTAACTAAAGTTACCAAACAACTGCCATGTGTCATTTAACGCACGACTACCACCGACTTTCATCTGATATCCAAGTTCAGCGTCTGCTTCAATTTTTAGGTTATCAAGCGTAAAATGATCTTGTGCAGTATAACTTGCAGTTGTAGCACCGAACATACCAAATACATTTGTTCCGTCTCCAAGATCTTTTGATGCTTGAACATATCCACCTAACCAGTCAATAGTATTAGTATTGTCATAGTATAGTTTGTCACCTAATGTTCTATGTCTTTGTTCTTCTGTCCAATTTGGGTTTGAAGAATTGTAGAAGAAGTCACCACCTAGCAAGTCATATACTTGACGGTAGTGTTCAACTTTTGCAGTTCTTATATCAAGACCATAAGTAACAGATAGTCCATTACCCATATCTTGTTCAAGTTTAGACATGATACCAAAAGTAGACTGATTATTTCTACTACCTCTTAACACACCTCTTGACTGATATCCATATCCGTCTTTGAATTGTGCTTCAGACATATTACGTGCAATTGTTGCATCGTAATCTCTTGTACCATTATCTCCCCAAAGAATTGAACCAGCTGAACCAGAACCACCACCTTCACCACCTGAGTAGTAGAAAGAAGTAGCCATTGTCATTGAATCATTAAGGTTTGAGTACCAATTCATTTGAACAATTGGTTTGTGGAAATAATTATTTCTTTCATTAATCATTACTGTTGATCTTTGATCTCTTGTTCTATAATTCCAACCATCAAATGGTCGCCAACTAGCAACAGCTCTCTTACCTGTGTAAGGAGTCTGAAGATCATCGGCTCTAGGATTATAGTCAAGACCATACTCTGTTCTTAAGTCTTCTTCAGCTACGCCCATTTCACGAGCTAATTCATGACTGTAATTTGAAATACGATTATTCCAAAAGTTTTGTCCATGAAACTGAGGAGAACCTAAAGCAATAAACTCAAGACGATTGTCATTGTTTACTGAGTATGATGCATTGAAATAGTAAGACCAAGCATCTGAGTAAGTTCCTTTAGCAAAAAGTTTATCAGCAGTTCTTCTTGAAGCTGAAGCCATAATTGCTAACTTGTCATCCATTAGTAAACCAGTGTTAACAGTAACAGCGGTTTTTGAATACTGGTGTTCACCAGCTTCTTGTTTTACTACAACTCCAGGTTCAGTTGATGCTGGCTGACTCATAAAGTTCACCACACCACCTAAACTTGGTGTTGCAAGATTAACGGAACCTGCTCCTCTTTGAACCTGAACAACAGAAGAAACATCAGCAAGAACACTCCAGTTTGAGAAGTATAAATTACCATTTTCCATGTCATTCATAGGAACACCGTTAATTAAATATGATGTATAACGATCGTCAAAACCACGAACGTAAACATTTTCATCATCCCAACCACCACCATTTTCAACGTAAACGTTTGGTAGAGTTGAAAGAGCTTTTGGCAATCCACGACCACCCAATCTGAAATCAATGTCAGCTTTGGTCATTTCGTTAAAAGGGATTGCATCGGTATTATCTACACGTTCAGCAAGTACTTCAACACCACCTAACGCGACGGATGCTGATTCTAATATAAAGTTTGCAGATGCGTTAGAACCTGAAACTCTTACACTAGCACTTGAAGACTTGTAACCAACTACACTAGCAGTTACAGTGTATGTACCATCAGGAACGTTAACAGAGTATCCACCACTTAAAGTAGCAGC
>Ga0209433_10000350_pt1 | contig 14103 bp, 16 predicted proteins | sample METZYME_5_50m_FD_187552 | JGI IMG/M metagenome (GOLD analysis project Ga0209433, IMG submission 187552) | Marine microbial communities from oxygen minimum zone in mesopelagic equatorial Pacific - METZYME_5_50m (SPAdes) (version 2) | ecosystem: Environmental > Aquatic > Marine > Oceanic | place...
TAGGTAAATGTGGTGGATTAAAAAATAGAATTAAAATTGGAGACTATATTTTGCCAATCGGTGCAATAAGAGGAGAAGGAACTTCAAATGATTACTTCCCAATCGAAGTCCCAGCTATGCCTTCATTTTCCTTACAAAGAGCAATTTCTTCAGCTTTAAAATATAATAAAACTGACTATTGGACTGGTACAATTTTTACAACTAACAGAAGGGTTTGGGAGTTTGATATTAAATTTAAAAAGTACCTTAAGAAGGTGAGGGCTTATTCAATTGACATGGAAACGGCTACTTTATTTACTGTTGGTTTTCATAATAGAATTCCAACGGGAGCATTGCTTTTGGTTACTGATCAACCCATGATACTTGATGGTATTAAGACTAAAGTTGAAGACGATAAAAACTCAAAGCTATATGATAAAAACCACCTTGAATTAGGGATTGCCTCTTTGAATGAAATCATTAAATATGACGGCACGAATACTGTTAGACATCTAAAATTTTAAATACTTAGATATGAGGATTTTTTGTTTCACTCTCCTAATTTTTTCAATTTCTTTTTCTCAAAATGAAGTTAAACACTCGGATATAATCGGAGAGTGGGAGATTAATGTTAAGGTCAAACAACTTTTAAAGAAAGAAACAAAGAAATTAGATATGCTTGAGAAATTAGCAGCAGAGTTAGCTATCGGTCTAGCTGAGGATATTATTGATTCAGCAGATATGTATATTCAATTTAAAAAAGACAATATCGCAATCTTGACATTAGATTTTTTAGACTATCAGGAAGAAGAACAAATTAAGTGGATGCTAATTAATGATGAAATTTTAATAGATGATTCATTAAATAAAAAAATAAATATTGGTTCTGAAAATAATACATGGGTTCTAGAAAATGATTTAATCTATTTAAAAGATAAAAACGATGAACTAAATAGAGGTGTTTTCCTGAAAAAAATTTCTTAAATATTTATCTCAAAAGTCAAGCCCGCATTTTCTTTAAGTCTAATTAAAAGAGGATCCCCTAGCGCTACCGATGGGGTTAGTATTCCAAAAGTTTTAGGCGTCTTATCTAGAGCCAAACAAACTGCACTTTCAGCCAACATTTTTGAAGTAGACCCGTATCCTGGATCCATATCTCCGATTACCTTGCTTAAATATATTTTGTCGCCAACTGTTAAATAAAATCGGAGATTATAATATCCATTTACTCTGGTTTTTTCGGAGGGACCTTCGCCAGCCTTAGGTAAAATATAGTCAACTAAATTCTTTAATAAGCTACCCTTTTTTCTTGTTGCCAAAAAAATTGGTATTAGACTAAAGTAGCCTTTTAATTTGCCTGATATTCCTTTTCCTGTAAGGGTTGCTTCATCATAAGAAAAGCCAGACCCGTACTTAAAATCAATTAATGCATGGCTCCTTCTTACAATTTTAGTATTGATTCCTGCCATAACAAATGGGGCAATCCATGAGTTTGAAATCTTGTCAAAAACCACTCTTTGTAAATCACGCTTGTCAGGACCAGATTGTTTATCAATAGGGTTTAGACCATAAGGATTCATCAAAGTTTTTCTAACGTCTTTATCAACCCTAGCCTCCTCCAAAACGTTAGAAAGACTGTTGTAAGTTCCTCCGCTTATTCCGCCTTTGGCTCCAGCAACCCTCATATTTATCTTACTTGCATATTTTCCTGTCCTTTCAAAAATCTTTTTTTGAGAATAATAGACTCCCATGTCTGACGGAATAGAATCAAAACCACAAGAATTAATTATTTTAATACTTTTTTCTTCAGCTTTTTTATGATACTTGTCAATAATTCTTCTTATCCACTGGGTCTCCCCAGTAATATCACAATAATTTGTACCAGTTTTGATACAAGCCTCAATAAGATTAGTACCATGTTTTGCATAGGGACCGACTGTTGTACAAATCACTTTTGTTTGAGAGCATAGTTTAATTAGACTTTCAATATTATTGCTATCCGCAATAAAAATCATTTTTTCATTAAGATTCAATTTCTTGCAAATGGTTAATAATTTTTCTTTATTTCTTCCCGCTATTCCCCAAACAAGTTTGGTTTTCGGGTAGTTATTTTTAATATGCTGACAAACTAATTGACCAGTAAATCCTGTTGCTCCCCAAATTATTAAGTCAAGTTTATTTTCGTTTTGCATATTTATATTTTATTGATCTATTTTTTCGGATTGAAACAAAATAACCTCGTTGTTTTCTACTAAAATATCAAAATTGATTGGATTACAACAAACTTCACAATCTTCGATAAAATTTTGATTTTTCACAGACGGATCGACCATTTTTAGTTGATTTTCCCAGCAGTATGGACAATTGAAATATTCTTCCAACATAAAACTGAATTTATATTACAATATTATAATAAAGAATGAGATGATTCATTAAATTCACAAATAATTATTAATTAGATATTATGAAAAAATTATTTTTAATTCTCTGTATTCTTGGCGTGGTCTTGCCTTATTATCAATTGTATAATTTTTTACTAGAAAACGACTGGTCAATGAGTGGCTTTTGGAGTGATATATATTCAAATCACGCAATTTCAATGATTACTATGGATATTACGGTTGCAGCAACCTCATATTTGGTTTTCATTATTTACCAGTTTTCTAATAAGAAAATTCATCTTAAATGTTTTATCAAATACATGCTTTCTTTATTTTTAGTAGGATTTTCATTGTCAATGCCATTGTATTTATATGATAACTATAAAAACTGAAAAATAATAACTGAAAATATAGATTGCTATAAGAATATAGACTACATTTGCTGAAATTTATTATTTAAATGAAAGGAACAGTAAAATTTTTCAATGAGTCCAAAGGATATGGATTCATCACAAACGACGAAACAGGAGAAGACCTATTCGTTCATTATTCTGCACTTGGAAACCTAACTATTAAAGAAGGTGATAAGGTTGAGTATGAAGAAGGTGAAGGTAGAAAAGGAAAAGCTGCTACAAAAGTATCTCTTTTATAGTTTAGTACCCCCCCTATAAATTATTTTTAAAAAAGTAGAAGACAGGCTCTTTTACAAAATCCGCGTGCTTTAACGTTATTTTGATTTACGTTTTTTTAAAGTATTTGAAAAGAGAGGATTTAGAATCTTTTTCCTATAGAAATTCCTCCTTTAAATGATGCTTCTGGTCTGAAATGACTTACACTACCTCCGTTAGGAATGTCATCATTTTCACTACCTGCAAAAATATACCTACCTAAACCTATCATATATTCAAAAGTCCAACCCTTTTTATTCACCCATTTCCTACCAATTCCAACACCAGGTGCAATATCCCAAGCTTTTATTTCTTCGCTTGTCATGTATGGCTCACCAGAAGATGAATTATTAAAGTATGTGTTTTTATCATATTCAATATTTGAAAATTTTATAAATACTTCTGCAAAATATCCCTCGCCACCAAAATCTGTTTTATTTAAAAAATAAAATCTGTAAAAGGGATTCAATGAAAATTTTTCAGACCAAGATCTAGATGCATTGTTCTCATTAAAGTTAAAGAATATGTCGGCTCCGTAAGATGAGTATGAATCATTTATTTTTTCATAACCAATATTTAAAGCAGGTTGGCTTAATAAATCAATAACATCCAATTTCATTTCAGAATCTCCAAGTTCATCAAGTAGTTCTTCGACTTGCTTATCATTTTTTATAACTTCAACCTGTTGTACATCCTGGCTAAAAGTTTGATTGAAAAAAAGTAAACATAGTAATGCTAAATAATATCTCATATAAATTTTTTTACAAATTTAATGTCTTATTTCTGTTTTTATAAATCATTATTGTTAATTAAATATTAAAGTTAATTTATATTAATTGTTAAATTTGCTGAACTAAAATATTGACCTTGAAGCCTAATCAAAAATCTAAAAGTTCAAAAAAAAATCAAGTTGAAAAAATGTTTGATTCCATTTCTTTTGAGTATGACTTACTAAACGGAATCATGACTTTTAACAGCCATAAAAGATGGAAGCAAAATATTTTAAATATTGCAAAAATACTCCAACCAAATAATGCTCTTGACATAGCTACTGGTACGGCTGATATTGCAATGAATCTTGGAAGTTTACCAAATTGCAGGGTAGTAGGTGTCGATATTTCTGAGAAAATGCTAAGTGTTGGGCGTCAAAAAATTATAAAAAATAATTTAGAAGAATCCGTCTTATTGGAAACTGGTGATGCAGAAAACTTAAAATATAAAGACAATTATTTTGACCTTGTTACTATCGGATTTGGAGTTAGAAATTTTCAAGATTTAAAAAAAGGACTAAAGGAAAGCTTAAGGGTTTTAAAAGAAAATGGCACTCTGATTATTCTAGAAACCTCAGTTCCAGAAAATAAAGTTATTAGATTTTTTTATTCATTATTTACAAGAACATATATCCCTTTAATGGCTAAGATTTTTTCAAAAGATAAATCAGCTTACAGTTATTTACTTGATTCAGCAGAATTATTTCCTTGTGGAATTGAATTTAAAAATATCTTAAAATCTGTTGGTTTCAGTAAAGTTCAAATCAAACCAAAGTTTTTTGGTTCATCAACTATATATATTGCCACAAAATGATTTCTAAATTTAAGTTTTTTAGTGAGTTGAATTTTCTTTTAAAAAACGGTGAATCATTTGTTGTTTTCAAAAAACCGAGTCATAATAAAATAGTTTGTCAACAGGGGGATATTTTTAAAGGTAAAATTTCTGAACTGAGTGATAAAAGAGGGTTTTTATTTATGCCTTTCGATACAAGTGAAGATGGTTTTCTAATATCCCCAAAAACAACAATCGAAACAGAATTTCATTTAGACATAAGTAAAATTCAAAATGTTGATATTTCAATTAAAGAACTCAACTCAAAAAAAAAATCCTACGTAAAGTATATTAACAATACAATTTCTGAAATAAGAAATTCAAGATTAGAAAAAGTAGTATGTTCATCATCGTTTAATTTCAAAATCAATTCAAAATTGATGATTGAATATTTTAAAAGTTTACTTCAATTAAATCATGATGCTTTTTGTTATTTGTTTTATCACTCTGAAATCGGGATTTGGCTTGGTGCAACACCCGAAAAACTGATAAGCTTAAATAATCACTTGGTAACAACATTTGCTTTGGCTGCAACAAAAAAAAAGGTAGATCAAAGTTGGACTGATAAAGAATTTACAGAGCATAAAATTGTAGAGGATCAAATCGCATCTGATTTAAATAATGAATGTACAAATATTGAAATAGGAGCCTTGCAAACTATTAAGGCCGGGAATATTTTTCATCTTAAATCTGTCATAAAAGCAAAAACCAACAACTTTTCATCACAATTAATTAAAGCACTTCACCCGACCCCTGCTATTGCGGGAATGCCAAAAAATAAAGCAATTGAACATATTAATAAAACTGAGAATTACGAGAGATCATTTTACACTGGTTATTTAGGGCAGTATGAAAAAAAATCATGTGATATTTACGTAAATATCAGATGCGCTAAAATAGTTGGTGACAACCTAACTGTTTTTGTAGGAGGAGGTATTACTAAAGATAGTAATGCCATTGACGAGTGGCATGAAATATTAAATAAGTCCCAAACCATGCTTAGGGTTTTTCATCAAGGTTAAAATATATATTTAGTAAATTTGTTTAAGATGAAATATCCTGTTATACCTGTTGCTCAGTCCTTAATTTTATCATGTATAAATTTTAAATTTTTTGATATCGTTATTTCACCAGGTTCTAGGAACGTACCCTTAGCAATTGGGTTTTCATCTAATAATAAATTCAAATGTTATAGTATAGTTGATGAAAGATCAGCTGCTTTTTTTGCACTTGGCCTATCACAAAAATCAAAAAAACCTACAATACTAATATGTACATCTGGGTCAGCACTTCTAAACTATTATCCTGCTGTTGCTGAGGCTTACTACAGTGAAATACCATTAATTATTTTATCAGCAGATAGACCAAAATATAAAATCAATATTGGCGATGGACAAACAATAAATCAATCAGATGTATTTGAAAAAAATATTCTTTATTCAAATTCCTTAAGTCAGGATTGTATTCATGCAACAGAGGAAATATTCAAAAGTAACTCTCAAAATATAATAGATATCAAAGATGATAACTTAAAGCTTGAAAAGCTCCAGAAATCAATACAAGCTAAAAATGAAAAAATCATTGAAAAAGCATTTAATCTTTCATTAAATAAAATGCAGCCTATTCATTTAAATGTTCCGATGGAAGAACCTTTATATGACTTTATCAGCAAACCATCTGTAAAAGTTAAGATTTTGAAGAAACTGCAAAAAACTAAACTCCACACAAATTTTAATAAACATTACAGTCAAATTTCAAAGGCAAGTAAAATACTAATTTTAATTGGTGTTTCAGACAAAGGATTACTATCAAAGAAATCGATTGATAAAATCAATTCATTTTCCTCAATGGCTGTTTTAACGGAGCATACATCAAATATTCATGAAGATTCATTCATTTCAAATATTGACAGATTAATCGGACCAATTGAGCTCAAATCAAATTCTGATTCTTTATTTGAGGATTTGAAACCTGAAATAATTATATCCCTTGGGGGCATGATTATATCAAAAAAAGTTAAAACATTTCTGAGAAATTATAAATCAAGAAGACATATTCATATTGGAAATAATATTTCAAAAGATTCATTTTATTCTGGGGTAGAACATGTTCAGGCTTCTCCAAATAAATTTTTTGAAAATATAGACATAAAACAAATTGAATCTAATTATAATAAACTATGGCAAGATATTAACAGCACAAATTTAGAGCTGCATAACAGATATTTAAAGATTATAAATTTTTCTGATTTAAAAGTGTTTGAGATATTAAGCAAGTGGATTCCTAAAAAATATCAAATCCAGGTTGCAAATAGTACACCCATTAGATATTTCCAATTATTTGACTTAAAAAATAAAAATTTAATGTATGCTAATCGTGGTACAAGTGGTATTGACGGAAGTACTTCAACTGCAGTTGGAAGTTCAGTTAATAGCGATTCGCCTGTTACACTGATTACAGGTGATCTCAGTTTCTTTTATGATATTAATGCATTATGGAATAGGCATATTCCTTGCAGTTTCAGGATTATTATTATCAATAATGGTGGGGGTGGAATTTTTAAAATTTTACCTGGCTTTAAAGAAGATGATTTGTTTGCAGAATTTATCGAAACCAAGCATATTTTATCAGCTAGGTCTATTGCTAAAATGTTTAGTTTTAATTATACAAAAGTATCTTCAAAATTTGGACTTAATTTGGCCCTCAGAACATTTTTTAAAAACTCAAAAAAACCAAAGATTTTAGAAATAAAGACCTCAGGTACAAAAAGTACAAAAATATTAAAGGATTATTTTAGATATTTGTCAAAGTCTTAACAAATAAATATAACAATGAAAGTAGTTTGGAAAGAAATCAAGAAATACAATGATATAAATTTTGAAATCTATAATGGTATTGCAAAAGTGACAATCAATAGACCAAAAGTTTACAATGCTTTTAGACCGGAAACAAATACGGAAATGCTTGATGCATTTGAAATTTGCAGAGAAAGAAATGATATTGATATTGTTGTTATAACTGGCGTTGGTGAAAAAGCTTTTTGCAGCGGTGGTGATCAAAATGTTAAGGGGACAGGTGGTTATATTGGCGACGATGGAGTACCAAGGTTAAATGTTTTGGATTTACACAAAAAAATTAGAGAACTGCCTAAGCCAGTTATAGCCATGGTAAACGGATATGCGATAGGTGGTGGCCATGTATTACACGTTGTTTGTGATTTGACGATTGCCAGTGAAAATGCAATATTTGGTCAAACCGGACCTAAAGTAGGTAGTTTTGACGGTGGTTTTGGATCTTCCTATTTAGCCAGGCATGTAGGCCAAAAGAAAGCAAGAGAAATATGGTTTTTGTGTAAACAATATTCAGCTCAGGAGGCTTTGCAAATGGGAATGGTGAATAAAGTTGTGCCTTTTGACAAGTTAGAGGAAACAGTTTTAGAATGGTGTGCTTTAATGCAAAAAAGAAGTCCGCTTGCATTAAGGATGATTAAAAGGAGTTTAAATGCAGAGCTAGACGGACAGCATGGTTTAATGCAATTGGCCGGTGATGCCACATTGCTATATTATTTGACTGAGGAAGCACAAGAAGGCAAGGAGGCCTTTTTAGAAAAGAGGGATCCCAACTTCAAAAAATATCCTAAATTTCCTTAAACAGTAAGTTCTATTTTTTGAAATTTAATTCTATGCAGAAAGTAAAATATTGGATTCAAGCAGCCAGAATTCAAACCCTTCCATTATCAATTTCTGGAATTTTGGTAGGGTCCTCTTTTGCATACAACATTAACGGTTTTGATAATATAATTTTCTTTCTGTCAATAATAACTGCAATCTCTTTTCAGGTTTTGTCAAATTTTGCGAACGATTACGGAGATGGGATACTAGGAACAGATAACCAAAGAATTGGTCCTGATAGAGTTATAGCATCGGGAAAACTCTCGCTTAAGGAACTCAAAAAGGGAATAGTAATTAATGTCTTTATTTCGATAACATTTTCATATTCACTTATTAAATATTCATTTAAAAGTGACTATTTTTTAATCCTTATTTTTCTAATTCTTTCAATTTCATCAATTGTTGCAGCAATAAAATATACAATGGGTAAAAGCCCATATGGATATCATGGCCTTGGTGATATTTTTGTTTTTATTTTCTTTGGTTATGTAAGTGTATTTGGTTCATTTTTTTTGCAGACAAAAATTATAAATTATGAATTATTTATTCTGGCAGCAATAATAGGATTTTTATGTGTTGGTGTATTGAATCTAAATAATATTAGAGATATTGAAAATGATTCTGCGATGAACAAAAAAACTATTCCTACCAGAATCGGTTTCAGTAATGCTAAAATTTATCAAATCTTTTTAATACTATTTTCAATTGTTCTTACGGCTTTGCTCACTTCTAAATTTAAGCCTTCTTATAACTATATTTTTGTGGTAATAGGAATACTTCCTTTGGTATATCATTTATTTAAGGTTAGTCAAGCAAAAAACCCAATTGAATTTAAACCCTTATTAAAACAACTAGCTGTTTCAAGTTTTTTCTACTCAATTTTTATGTCAATTTTTATGATCTATGAAAGCATATTTTTTTAAGCATAATTTAGAATTTAATATTCCAGCTAAAACTTCAAGAGATGTGTTGTATGAAAAACCCAGTTGGTTTATAGTAATTCAAAATCAAAATAAAATTGGAATTGGTGAGTGTAGTATAATACCAGGACTTAGCTTAGACAAGCTCGATGATATAGAGTCAAAGCTAGAATATGTTTGTAAAATAATTTCATCAGAAAAAGATTTAGACCCGAATGAATTAAGTGAATATCCGGCAATTAAATTTGCACTAGAAACTGCCCAAAAGGATTTGGTTTTAGAAAAACCATTCAAATTATTTGATTCTCATTTTTCAAATTATAGTGATAGCATTAAGATCAATGGGCTAGTTTGGATGGGGGATATTAAATACATGCAATCACAAGTAATTCAAAAAATCAATAGCGGATTTTCTTGTATAAAAATTAAAGTGGGTGCTTTGGAATTTGAGGCAGAATTAGAATTAATAAAAAGAATTAGAGCTGATTTTTCAAACCATGATTTAGAAATCAGATTAGATGCAAATGGTGCGTTTGAAACGAAAGATGCTCTAGATAAATTAAATAGACTAAGTGAGTTTTCAATTCATTCGATTGAGCAACCTATCAAAATAAATCAGTGGCATGAAATGGCAAATTTATGTGAATCATCCCCTATTCCTATAGCTTTAGATGAAGAGCTAATTGGAATTAATTCTGACAGAAAAAATTTAATAGAAACTATTAATCCAGCATACTTAATATTAAAACCTAGTTTGATTGGTGGTTTTCAACAGTGTGATGAGTGGATTGAGGTTATCAAGGAAAAAAATATTAAGTGGTGGGCAACCAGTGCACTTGAAAGTAATGTCGGATTAAATGCAATAGCTCAATGGGTCTATTCTAAAAATAATGAACTTAGACAAGGTCTGGGAACCGGCATGCTATTTAAAAATAATATTAATTCACAGTTAGAAATAGCCGGTGATACTATTTTCTTAAATCAAAAAAAGAAATGGGATTTAAACTTTTTTTTAAGATAAATTGACAAAAGATCTTATACATAAAAAATTTAGGTTTTCAGGTAAATTATTTTCCTCAAATGACCTATTAGAGGCACTAAAAGATAATACAGATTATTATAATTTTTTGACTTCTTGGTTTAGTGAAAAAGATTATATTATAGCTAAAACCTCTGGTTCAACGGGGACCCCAAAAGAAATTAAATTAAAAAAAATTGACCTAATTTCTTCATCAAAATTAACTGCTGATTATTTCAAACTTAAAGAAGGTGATAAGGTGATAAACTGTCTGCCTGTAAAATATATTGCAGGTAAAATGATGCTGGTTCGTTCGTTAGTATTAGGGCTCGACCTATACTTATTTCCCGTTAATAGCTCACCAATAATACATATTGAAGAAAATTATGATTTCATAGCATTAACTCCTATGCAATTGGATAACTCAATTCCATATTTAAACAACATAAAAAATGTACTGGTTGGTGGGAGTGCTGTAGATGAGAACTTAAAACAGAAAATTTTAAATGTTAATTCAAATGTATTTGAAACCTACGGGATGACAGAAACTTTAACGCATATTGCTGTTCGAAATTTGTCAAAGCAAGAAAATGAATTTACTGTATTACCTGGGATATTGATAAGTGAAAGAGATAGTTGTTTATTTATTGAACCAGGCCATTTATCAATTGATTTTGTACAGACCAATGATATTGTTAGGATTTCACAAAAAAATAAATTTATTCTCATTGGCAGAAAAGACTATATAATAAATTCTGGTGGAGTTAAAATTAATCCGGAGTCAGTAGAAAAAAAATTGCAAAAGTATTTAAATATTGATTTTGTGGTCAGCTCAATTGATGATGATAAGTTTGGAGAAATTGTGGTACTAGTTTTCAAAAAAAATATTCCTCATAATTATCAAAAAGCGTTTGTAGATTTAGACAAATATGAAGTTCCTAAACTGAATTTGGTTCTTGAAAATTTTCCTGAAAACAACGGAAAAATTAATAGGGTTAAGATTAAACAATTAATCAATCAGCGATAACGTCCGATTTTTAAATATCAATTTAAATTTTTCAATTTTGGCATGGCATTTGAAAAGTCAAGTCTTTATTATAAAATTTAGATTATGAAAAATTATTTAAGAATTTCAACAATCATATTTTTATCATTCTTTGTCATTTCATGTGATAGTGATGATAATGATAATGATGGTCTTTGCTGTGCAGGCTCTTCAATTGTAGACCTTGCTTCCCAAACGGAAAGTTTAAGTACTCTTGTTTCTGCTCTAGAAGCGACAGGGTTAGACCAAACCTTAAGTGCGTCAGGCTCATATACAGTGCTTGCACCAACTAATGATGCTTTTAATGCATTCCTTACAAGTATTAATGCTTCAGCTTTAGAAGATGTTCCTGTTGACGTATTAACCAATGTTTTATTAAACCATGTAATCTTAGGCGAGGTCCCATCAACTTCTCTAACAAATGGTTATGCTACAACTCTTGCAACAAGTTCTGCATCGTCAACTAATATGTCAATTTACGTTAATACTGATAATGGGGTTAGCTTCAATGGAGTATCATCTGTTTTGACGGCTGATGTAGTTGCCAGCAATGGTGTAGTTCATATTGTAGATGCTGTAATCGGACTACCAACAGTTGTAACATTTGCCCTGGCTGATCCAAATTTTGAAGTTTTAGTACAGGCCCTTACTAGAGAAGATCTTACAATGGACTTTGTAGGTTTATTAAACTCATCAAGCAGTCCGCCAACCCCTCTTACAGTTTTTGCACCTGTCAATAGCGCCTTTGTTAACTTGTTAGATGAGCTAGGCCTTACTGGTTTAAATGATGTTGATGAGCCAACATTATCGGCTGTTTTAACATATCATGTCGTTACTGGAGCAAACCAATTATCTATAAACTTATCTGATGGTATGGAGTTTACCACAGCCGGTGGAGGATCTTTATCTTTTAATTTTGGTGATAATGGAGAAGGCATATTAACAGATAATAATGGACGAACAAGTAATATTATAGCCGTTGATGTTCAGGCTAATAATGGAATTATACACGCAATTGATACAGTTGTATTACCGTAAACTATTTAATATTTCCACTTTTAAAAACACCCCTTTTACAGGGGTGTTTTTTTTGACTTAAAATTTATTATATTGTTACTATAAATAAAATCAATGACTAATGAAAAATTTATTATTACTATTAATGATTGCTATTTTTATGGGGTGTAATCAGTCCGACCAAGTATCAGATCAAAAATTTGATGTTGACTATCCTTTTGAAAATGGCGTGTCAATGGAAGAAACTTCCGTTGATCCAATGGGCAATATTTTTTCTTACCCAGAGGGTGAAGCAGGAATTACAGGACAAACAGCTCAATGGGAAAAAGGGTTTGAATCGGGATGGCATTATCATCCATTCACTGGAGTAGCTTATGTAGTTCGTGGTGAACTAACGGTAAAGTTTGACGAAAATACTGAATTAGACGATTTGGATGGAGAAAAAACTGTAACCAAAGAACAAGTTTTTGGACCAGGTTCAGCTTTTTTAGGGGTTGCTAACACTTGGCATAAATCATCAAGTACAGGCGATGAGGATTTAATATTTCAGGTAACATGGCTTGGCGAAAAAGGTCAGCCGGTTAAGGTTTCAAGCAACTAATATATTTTAAATTCTAACTTAAATAATTAAAACTATGAGAAAACTATTTATTTTAATTTTTGCTGTAACATTTACAGCTTGTAATGCACCTGCTGAGCAAGTAGGAGCAGGATTTTTCACACCTGTTGAAGGGGAAAATTATGTGATAGGATCTGATGAGGTCACTGATGTATGGGTTAAGTATATCGATGCACATAATAACAGGGATATGGATGCTATTATGGAGATGAATTCTGATTCAATTTCTATAACTGGTCCTGATGGAGCCCGTATTAATGGAAAAGAAATGCATGAACAGGCACTAACTGCATGGTTTGAAGCAGAAAATCCTAGGTGGGAAACATTTTGGGCAATGCCATACAAGGCAGTTCAAAGCGGATCAACTTGGGTAATTGCTGGACATAGAATGACGCTTGATATGCAAGGGGAAGAGGTTAACGTATGGTCAATGATTGATGCCGAGATTGTGGATGGTAAAGTATCAAGATTTTTCGTTTATAATAGAGCATCTTCGCCAGAAGTTTCCGAAGAATAAAAAAATCAAATATAAAAAGCACCCCATGGGTGCTTTTTTTTTGCTTCAATATTTATAGATTTACAATATGAAAAAATATATTGTTTTAATTATTGTTGTATTTTTTATCTCGTGTAAAACCGAGCCTGAAATCACAATTCATAAAGTCCAAGGATCACCCGAGTATCCAAATGCGAAAATTAATTTAAGTGACCCATTTGTTGTTGAAGATGGATACGAATTTTCATTTGATGTAATTAACTATGAACTTGGCATGCAGACTCTCAAAAATTTTGACTACCAAGTAGCTAACTCTTCAAAAGGTCAGCATATTCATTTTATTGTAAATAACGGCCCTTATTCAGCTCACTATGAGGACACATTCACAAAACAATTTGAAGATAGTAGTAATGTGATTTTAGCATTTCTTTCAAGATCTTATCATGAATCTGTTAAGAATTCAAATGCATATATTTTAACTCAAGTTGGTGAAGATGAAATTGACTTAAATAAAGAATTTTTATTTTACAGTAGACCCAAAGGAACCTATTCAGGTATGGACACTGAAAATTTATTACTTGATTTTTATTTGGTTAACACTGAAATTTCAAATACTGGAAATAAAGTTAGAGCAACTATAAATAACACTCAATTTATAATTGATGAGTGGGTCCCCTATAATATTAA
>Ga0209433_10000352_pt1 | contig 14087 bp, 14 predicted proteins | sample METZYME_5_50m_FD_187552 | JGI IMG/M metagenome (GOLD analysis project Ga0209433, IMG submission 187552) | Marine microbial communities from oxygen minimum zone in mesopelagic equatorial Pacific - METZYME_5_50m (SPAdes) (version 2) | ecosystem: Environmental > Aquatic > Marine > Oceanic | place...
AACATTCTTTGATATAAATTCTTTATCTTCCGTTGTTTTTACTCTCCAAAATGTTTCGTTTTCATGATTAATTTCTTCCATAGTATCCACTCTTTCTGAAAGATGTAATTCATAATCGAAAGGTTTTATCTGTTCCAGCAATGCATTTACGTGTTCTTGTGCAGTTTGAAAAGGTACGCCAGGTATATCATATATAGGTTTTTCTGGATATAGCTCAGCACATTGACCACCAGGTTTATCTAGATTATCTATAAGAGTGCAATTCAATCCAAGCAAACCTGCTTCAAAGACTGTAAAAAGTCCAACCGGACCAGCTCCAATAACTATTATGTCTGTCTTAATCATTATCTTACTTTCATTCCAGGGTTGGCGCCATCATCTGGGGAAACCAAATAAATACCATTTTCATTACTTGAAGCCAAAACCATACCTTCCGAAAGACCAAATTTCATTTTTCTTGGCTCTAAATTATTTACTAATACAACTAATTTATCAATTAATTCATCTGGCTTATATGCACTCTTAATTCCTGCAAATACATTCCTGGTTCCAAGATCTCCCACATCTAATTTTAGTTGTAATAATTTGTCAGCACCTTCAACATCATTAGCATCTAGAATTTTTGCAACTCTTAAGTCAACAGCTGAAAACTGATCAATATTTATTAGATTTACGTTATCCATATCTTCTTCCTCGGGAATTATTATTTTATCAAGCCTATTTAGCAATGGTTTATAGTTATTTATTTTATTTGTTAATATTTTATCGACATCATCAATCGAAGATGAATCTATATTTAAAAATTTAAATGCTTCTTTGGTTATGTTTGGTATTATTGGATGAAGATAAATACTTAATATTTTAAAAGCATTAATAGCTGTGGATGCTATTGTGACCGCCTCTTGATTATCTTTTTTCCAAGGTGTCTCTTCATTTATATATTTATTAATACCATCCGCTAAATCCATGACAATTCTAACAAGTTTTGAGTATTGTTTTGAGTCATATAAATCAATGACTATATTTTTCTTTTCAACAAAGTTTTTAAGAACGTTATGATTTATATCCTCAGAAATAACATTTTTATTCCTTTTTAGAAAAGACGCTGATCTGGAGGCAATATTTAAATATTTTCCAACTAAATCTGAATTAATCCTCTGTACATAGTCATCAAAATTTAAATCTATATCTTCTACTTTATTATTTAATTTTGCTGCAAAGTAATACCTAAGCGTTTCAGGGTTTGTAATATCAACAAAATCTCTAGCTAAAATGCCAGTACCCTTAGATTTTGACATTTTCTCACCATTAATTGTAAGAAATCCGTGAACGTTAATTCCATCCGGCAATCTAAACCCTGCTGAATCTAAAAGTGCAGGCCAAAATAGTCCATGGAAATATGCAATATCCTTTCCGATAAAGTGATGTATTTCATAATCTGATTCATCTGACCATAGATCATTCATATTTAAATCATTTTTACTCGCCCAATTTGAAATAGATGCAATATATCCTATAGGCGCATCTACCCAAACATAGAAAAACTTATTCTTTTCATCTGGGATTTCAAAACCGAAATAGGGCGCATCTCTAGATATATCCCACTTTTTTAAATCATCACTTAACCATTCATTTAGCTTATTTTTTACAGACTCTTGTAATTGAACATTTTTTAAGAAGTCTTTTAGCATTTCAGTTTTTTGAGGCAGGTCAAAAAATATATGCTCACTATCTTTTTTTATTGGTTGGGTATTTGAAAGAATGGATATTGGATTTTTTAGGTCTTGTATTTCATATGATGCGCCACATTCATTACAGCTATCACCATTTTGATCATCTGCACTACACTTTGGACAAGTCCCTTTAATAAATCTGTCAGAAAGAAACATTTTTTCTTTTTCATCATAATACTGTTCGATTGTTGCTTTTGATATAAGATTATTTGACTTAGCTTTATTATAGATAAGTTCAGAAAATTTTTTATTTTCATTACTATGCGTACTGTGAAAGTTCGCAAATTTAATATCGTAAAGTTTATATGTTGACTTATGATCTTCGTAAACATTTTTGATTAGTTCCTCAGGTGAGATTCCCAGTTCGTTAGCTTTTAACATTACGGGTGTTCCATGAGTATCATCGGCACAAAAAAAGTAACATTCATTATTATTTAAATTTTGAAATCTTGTCCAAATATCAGTTTGTACAGCTTCTAAAATATGTCCCAAATGTAATGGAGCATTTGCATAAGGTAATGCTTGAGTTACTAGAATTTTTCTTTTATTTTTTTTAGGATTGTCCATTTATTAACTGTATTATATGTGAAAATAACTTTTGTATGTCTATAAAAAAAATAATTGCAATTGGCTCTGCAAAGGGCGGAGTAGGTAAGTCATCAATTACAGCTTCTGTAGCATTGCATCTATCAAAAAATTACTCTGTAGGAATTTTAGATGCTGATATTTATGGACCAAATCAACACTTGTTATTTGACATAAAAGAGAAACCATCATTTATTAAATCTAGCGAAAAAAAATTACTTAAACCAATCATTAAAAAAAATATTCAATTTTCTTCAGTTGGGTTTTTATTGGAAGAGGAAAAGGCAGCCATGTGGCGTGGACCCATTTTGAGTTCTACCATCAAACAATTATTTTATAGTACTCAATGGAATGATTTAGATTTTTTGTTTATTGATATGCCTCCAGGCACTGGAGATGCTTATTTAACTGTACTAAAAGATATTAATATAGATGATTTCATTTTAGTTACCACAAACAATAAATTATCAATTTCAGATTCTTTAAAAACTCTCACGATGGTTGAAAAATTTGATATTAATATTCTTGGTTATATCGAAAATAATATTATAACTAACTCAAAACCTAACAATGAAAATATTTTTAATTCAAAAAAAATCAATCATCTTGGTTCTGTAAATTTTGATTCTAAAATATATAACTTTGATCCTAGTCATGTATCAGATGATATTATTGTTATATCAAAGAATATCGTATCAAACTCAAAAAAATATGAATAAGATTTTTATTATTATTGCTTTTATATTTTCAGCTACTATTTATTCAAGTGATGTGAAAGATCCTTTTGAAAAAATAAATCGAAAAACTTTTGAATTTAATGAAAATTTAGATGAAAAAATTTTAAAACCAACTGCAAGATTCTATTCTAAATTTCCACCTAGAGTCAAAAATGGAATAACAAACTTTTTTAATAATTTAGAGGAGGTTGATACATGTGTGAACCAACTCTTACAAGGTAAACCAAAAAAATCTGCAAATGATTTAACCAGATTCCTTATTAATTCAACTATTGGTTTGGGTGGATTTATTGATGTGGCATCAAAAATGGGTTTAGAAAGACATGAAGAGGACTTTGGTCAAACTTTAGCAGTATGGGGTGTAGGAGAGGGTCCATATATTATGCTACCAGGTTTGGGACCTTCTACTCTCCGAGATTCTTTTAGTAAGCCGGTATCATCATTTTTATCAGTTACATTTCACATGACTGAAACTGATGTAAATATTGCTTTGAAAACAATTGATGCTGTAGAGACTAGGGAAAGACTGCTAGATGTAGAGTCACTTCTGTCTGGAGATAAATATGTATTTGTTAAGGATGCTTATATTCAATCAATCCAGTATGAAGTCAAAGATGGCATAGATGTACAAGATGACTTTGTCGATGATATGGACGACTTTTTAATAGATTAGTAATTCTTCTAAATCTTTTTTATGTTTTTGAAGTTCCTTGTCCTTAATAACTTCTAGAATTTTTATTCTGAACGTTTTTGCATATTTATCGCCTCTAGAAAGTCCAAATAGATGTTTCATCATTCTAGCCAGATCATGACCATTTTTTAGCTGTTTATCAACATACTCGAAATATTTATTAAGAACTTGTTTTTTAGATTCTGTGCAAGATTCTATATTGAAAAATCTTGAATCTACATCTTTTAACATAAATGGATTTTCATATGCGGCTCTGCCAATCATTACACCATCAACAGATTTAAGATGAGTTTCAGATTGATCAAGATTTTTAATTCCCCCATTAATTATTATTTCTAAGTGAGGAAATTCTTCTTTAAGTTTATAAACATAATCATATTTTAGTGGAGGTATATTTCTATTCTGTCTTGGACTTAGTCCTTTTAGTATTCCATTTCTGGCATGAATAATAAATGTTGTAACACCAGATTGGCTAACAATAGAAACAAAATTATGCAGAAACTCATATGATTCATGATTATCAACACCTAGCCTGCATTTAATTGACACTGGTATGTCAACAACGTTTTGCATATTTAATAGACATTCAGCTACAAGTTTGGGTTCCAACATTAAACAGGCCCCAAATTTTCCCTTTTGTACTCTATCTGAGGGACAACCCACATTTAAATTTATTTCATCATAACCATATTGTTCACACTTTTTTGAACACTCAACAAGATCATCTACATTAGAACCACCCAATTGTACTCCTACAGGATGTTCTTCATTATTAAATTCAAGCTGATCAAAGCATTTTCCATAAATTAAAGAACCTGTTGCAATCATTTCTGTGTATAAAAAAACTTTTTTTGAAATTAATCTTAATAAATATCTATCATGCATATCTGTATATTGCATCATTGGAGCAATACAAAACTTATGAGATGATTCTTTGGACATCAAAGAATATTAGAAATACAAATATAGCCCACAATAGAGAGAATAATAGTATACGGGAGAGCCATATATACCATTCTCAGATATGATAAATTAATTAAAGGTGCTAGAGCAGAAGTTAGTAAAAACAGAAAAGCTGCCTGACCATTAGGTGTTGCAATACTGGGTATATTTGTTCCCACATTAATCGCAATGGCTAGATTATTAAATTGTTCTGTGCCGACAGGTATTTTTTCTGCTACTTGACCGATATAAATTGTTGCAACAAATACGTTATCACTAACTGCAGATAAGAAACCATTTGCAACATAAAACAAAGATGGTTGAACTGTTTCAGGTTGTGCTAATACATACAATATCACTGGTTCAAAAAGTTTTTGGTCATATATAACGCTTACGATTGCAAAGAACACTGCCAAAAGAGCAGTAAAAGGAAGAGCTTCATGAAATGCTTCGCCTAATTTATGTTCATGAGTTATTCCTTTAAAAGCAGTGAGTAATACCATTACACTAAGTCCAATCAAACCAACAGCTGCAATACTAAAAGCAAGAGCAAAAACTAAGAATATTAGTACCACCGATTCAATTAGTAATTCAGTTTTATCTTTGAGAGTTATATTTTCTTTTCTATATTTTGAGTAAGCGTTAAAGACCTCTCTAACATTTAATGGTAACTGGTTTCCAAATCCAGCAATTGAAAACCTCTCAACCATTATGCATGTTAATAATCCAGTGAATAAAATAGGCATTGTAATTGGAGCCATTTGTATGAAAAATTCCATAAAATCCCAGCCAGCTTTCCCAGCAATAAGTAAATTTTGAGGCTCACCAACAGTTGTGCAAACACCTCCAAGAGCTGTGCCTACTGCTCCGTGCATAACAAGATCTCTTAAGAAACCTTTAAACTCTTCAAGGTCACTTGCATTAAGGCTATTTATATTTGAGTTATCTTTATAATTATGCTCCTCGTCCGTAAAGTTATTACCAGATATCACAGCGTGATAAATTCTGTAAAAACCTATCATGACACCAATAAGAACTGCAGTTACAGTTAGAGCATCTAAGAACGCCGATAATATTGCTGCTGATATGCAAAACAAAAAAGATAGTAATATTTTAGACCTGATTCCTAGCAAAAGTTTAGTAAATATTGTTAACATTAAATTTTTCATGAAATATATACCAGCAACCATAAATACCAATAATAAAATTACTTTTAAGTTTTGTTGTATTTCGTAATAAACCGTATCAGTTGATGTTAACCCCAAGACTAAAGCTTCTAATGCCAATAGACCACCAGGCTGAAGAGGATAACATTTTAAAGCCATTGCCAAAGTAAAAATAAACTGGAGTAAAAGAATCCATCCTAGAATAAATCCTGCATTTTCGGGTGATGTTACATTTAATATTAGTAATAAGATTGGATTAAAAAAGAGAAACCCTAATATGGTAGACTTATACCAACCAGGAGCATCACCAAGAAAAAGTTTTTGAATTTCACTTAACATTTATATTTACAAATTATATTTAAAATGCATTTTAAAAGATTTTTTGACATTAAGGATAAAAATAACAATATTTTAATAATTTTTAAAGATAATAAAATTTTATATGAACCTAACATAAAGACATTTTTTTTAGAAGAAAGTTATCTAGATATCAATATCAAAGATCATCTTTATGTTGGAATCGCTAACAACGGTAATGATATATTTGCTGTAGATATTTCGAATTATCAAAATGATATAAATATTGGTTATAAATCTCTTGTTGAATTTGACATAAGACATTTGTTAGCAATGTCCGAACCAGATGATATTGTTTTAATGGGCAGGGCTAATCAACTTCTTCATTGGGTAAGAAGTAATAAATATTCTGGATATTCAGGAAAATTAAATCAATTTAATGATAAAGAACAAGCATTTTGCTGTCCTTCTACATCTTCGATGATTTATCCTCAAATATCACCATGTGTATTAGCAATGATTACAAAAGGTAATGAAATATTATTAGCAAGAAATAATTTATTTCCAGAAGGGCTCTATAGTGTATTAGCAGGATTTGTTGAAGTATCAGAATCAGCTGAACAAACTGTTGAAAGAGAGGTTATGGAGGAGGTTGGTATTAAAGTAAAAAATATAGAATATGTTGAAAGTCAGCCATGGCCATTTCCATCACAATTAATGCTTGGATTTAAATGCGAATACGATTCAGGTGAAATTGTTATAGATGAAAAAGAAATTATTGAAGCTAACTGGTATACAGTTAAAGATTTACCCTATGTGCCACCAATAACAAGTTTATCTGGTAAGCTGATCAATCTTTTTGTCGAGGATCATTCTTAGCCCTCTGAGGTATATCTTTTTTTAATTTCTTTTCTTTAACAATTTCTTTAATTGGAGATTTTTTTATACTCTTTACATCCTTTTTTTTGCTATCAGCTTTAGTATTTAATTTTTTCTGAGTTGTTTTTTTATTTAAATTATTTTTTTTATTTAATGGTCTTTTTGCTTTAGGATTATTTTTATTAGTTGGTTTGTTAACCTTTTTATTGAATTTTTTACTAGAAGACTTGTTCTTATAATTCTTTCTTTTAAATTTTTTATTTGGTTTTCTCTTAGGATTTGAGTCTTCTACTTCGATCCCTGTTATTGTCTTTAACCATTTTACAATTCCATCCTTTCTTTTCTTAGGCATTTTTGGTGGCTTAACACCATCAACTAGTGGCTTCATGACTTTTGATTGGTTGTTGTTGTCTCTCCAATCAACTTTTGGCTCAGGACTATCTGGCGTTAAGTTGTATGAATCATTATTTTTAACATCTGATGCCTTAATTCTAACCACCTTGTAGTATGGTCTAGACTTATATGGATCAGCAATTATTAGAATTTTTATTTTGTTTGATTGTTCAATATTTATAATGTCATATCTTTTTTCATTTAATAAATAACTAGCTACATCTGCAGGAACATAGACATGAATTTCGCCAGTATTTTCTTTTGCAGCATCTTCACCAATAATTCTTAATATTGATTGGCCTAATGATCTAGGACCTCTAACCAAGACATGTTCAATATCATAAGACTCATTAAGCGAAGGTCTAAGTCTTTGTCTTGATACTTCCAGCAATCCAAATCTTGATATATTTGATAGTTGTACTCTTGCTCTATCAGTATAAATAGCTTTTCTGAATGCTGACTCAACTTTATTCTGATTATCTTCATTTGTCATATCAATAAAGTCAATTACAACCAATCCACCTACGTCTCTTAACCTAAGCTGTCTAGCAATTTCATTTGCGGCTTCAAGATTGGTTTTGAATGCTGTTTCCTCTATATCTTTACCTTTTGTAGATCTGGCAGAATTCACATCAATAGTGGTCATTGCTTCAGTTGGGTCAATAACAATTGATCCACCAGAATTCAGAGAAATTTCTCTTTGGAATGCTAGTTCAATTTGAGATTCAATCTGATATCTATTAAATAATGGTATTTCTTCATCATAAAACTTTACTTTTTCAGCATGATCAGGAATGACGGCTTCAATAAATTCTTTTGCTTCATTGAAAGTATCTTTATCATCAATGAGTATTTCCTCTATATCTTCTTTAAAGTAATCCCTTACAACTCTAACAATTAATTTATCATCTCTAAATATTAAAGAAGGTGAGGTCGCATTAGGTGTTGTATTATTAATTTCGTCCCACAAAGCAAGTAAGTAACTAAGGTCTAGACTCAGCTCTTCTGCAGTTCTTCCCAAGCCATTAGTTCTTACTATTGCACTCATATTTTCAGGTATATTTAATTTATCTAAAGTATTTTTAATTTGATCTCTTTCATCACCGCTAATTCTTCTAGAGATGCCTCCTGATCTCGATGAGTTGGGTATTAAGACTAAAAATCTACCAGCTAGTCCAATTTGTGTAGTTAAAGCAGCACCCTTTGTTCCTCTTTCTTCTTTAGTAACTTGAACAATAATTTCCTGACCTTCCTCAAGTGTACAAATAAATTTACCTTTTTTATCTTTTTTATAAAATTTATTCGATAAGTCTTTTAGTGGAAGAAATCCATGTCGTTCAGAGCCAAAATTCACAAATGCAGCATCAAGACTTGATTCAACTCTTGAAACAGTTGCTTTGAAAATACTCCCCTTTAGAAGTGTTTTATCAGGTGACTCAGTATCAAAGTCATAGAGTTTTGCACCATCCACTAAAGCAACGCGCAGTTCATTACCATAAGATGAATTAATAAGTATTCTTTTCATTTTTTTTCTCCCTAAAATTAGGAAGATAATTCAGCAGTATGCTTTTTTGAAGCTTTTAATCAGTAAGTCTTATGTATCTTTGCTTACAAGATTAGCTCATATATGAGCTTTAAATATTAACTGTTGTATTTATCTTTCTTTACTATTTACTAGAATAATCTAGTTATTTAAGGTCTTATCCTATAGATTTAACCTATGACTGTCAAAAAATTAATTATTAATCAAGATAACTCAGAAAGAAGAATAGATAATTTTTTATTGTCACTTTATAAAAATGTACCCAAGAGTAAAATTTATAATATCATTAGAAAGGGAGAGGTAAGGGTTAATTCTAAACGTATTAAGCCTAGCTATAAGTTAAAAATAGATGATTTGGTAAGAATACCACCCAATTTAGATAAACCTCTAGCTCAAATTAAAAGGATTAGTTCAGATCTTATAGAAAAACATACAAAAAAAATTATTTTTGAAGATACTAATTATATAGTCACTAATAAGAATAACGATATTGCTGTTCATTCTGGTTCTAAAAATGGAATTGGTCTTATAGATATTTTTAGATCAAAATATGGAAATCATATTGAACTGTGCCACCGTTTGGATAAACATACATCTGGATGTTTAGTTTTAGCAAAAAATAAAAAATCGGTTAAATACTTTTCTAATCTATTAACAACAAATGAAATAAAGAAAACTTACATCGCTATTCTTAAAGGAAAGTTTAAGGATAAAAAAATTATTGAAAATGAAATTTATAAGAATAATTTATTGAAGCTTAAGAAATCTAAAACAATATTTAAGCTGGTTAGACAACTTAAAAATACATCTATAGTCAATGTTGACCTTCATACAGGTAGAACTCATCAAATCCGTATACATGCATCTCAAATCAATCATCCAATACTATTTGATAAAAAATATGGCGATGAAATGTTTGATAGTTCAATTAATTTAAACTTTAAAAAAACTCTCGCATTACATTCAAAATCAATTTCATTTAAAGATCAAAATTCAAAAATAATAAAGGTTACAGCAAGATATCCAGATGAATTTAAAAAACTTATCAAAGCTCTAACATAGTTTTTATTTCAATATTTGAAAATTTTTGTTAGGATAGCCTCTTTTAAGAGCAGACTATGGCAGTACAAAAAAGTAAAGTTACCAGATCAAGGAGAGGTCAGAGACGATCTCATGACGCATTAAAGGTTAGAACTCTATCAGTTGACCCTGTTTCAGGTGAAAAACATCTGCGTCATCAAATGACAAAAGATGGCTTTTATAAGGGCAGATTAATTAAAGATCTTCGTAAGCCTATCAAAGAGGACATAGAAGACGTAACATAGAAGTATGCCTAGGCATATCAGCATCTTATTTCCCGGTCAAGGATCTCAACACGTTGGGATGTTAGACAATTTGCCAATTGAACTTGTTGAATCTTTTCGAGGGTTAGCTTTAAAAGCTCTTAATTTTGATCTCATTAATTTAATTAAAAATGGTAATGAAGAAGATTTAAATAAAACTTCAATTACTCAACCCGCAATTTTATTAACATCTTTTATTTACTATAAACATCTACAGAATTTAACTGATATCAAAGCAGATTTGATGTGTGGACACTCATTAGGTGAATACTCTGCTTTGGTAGCATCAAATTCCATAACTTTAGATGATGCGTTGAAATTGGTTCATCAAAGAGGGTTGTTAATGGAAAGATCTCTTAAAGGCTCGATGTATGCAATTCTTAATACAGATATTGATATTATTAATGATTTTTGTATGAAAGTTAGAGATTGTGAAGGTATGGTTGTAAGCACAGCTAATATTAACTCGCCTAAACAAATTGTTATCGCAGGTGAAAACAAAGCAGTCGAAATGGTTGTTAGTGATTTAAAAAATAATGGACATAAAAAATGTATCAAACTTAATGTTGCCGTGGCATCTCATTGTAAATTAATGGAAAAAGCTAGCAATGAATTTGAAAATTTAATAAATAAAGTAGAAATTAATTTCCCAGAATGTAATATCATTCATAACACTACAGCATCGGTAACTGAAAACATATCTGATCTTAAAAAAAATTTAGTATTGCATTTAATTAATCCAGTTTTATGGTCACAATCAATGAATCATATAAATTCATTAAATGGTATTGTTATTGAATGTGGTCCTGGCAAAGTTTTGTCAGGCCTAGCAAAATCTAATGGTATTAAAAATATTTTTACATCATCATCCGAAAACTTTTTCTATGATATAAAATCAGCTTTATGAAAAAGAGAAACATATTTATATCCGGAGCATCAAGAGGTATTGGAAAATCAATGGCGAGACATTTTGCAAAGAGCAATTTTAATGTCGTTGGTACTTCAAGAAATAACTTTAAATTTGATGACGATTTAGAAAATTTATTACCACTAAAACTAGATGTCACTTCAAGAAATGATGTAAAAGATTGTTTTGATGAACTTAAATCAAAAAATCTCCTTCCTGACATTTTAATTAACAATGCGGGTATTACAGCTGATCAACTATTTTTAAGGATGAGTGATGATGATTGGGATAATGTAATTAATACAAATTTAACAGGAACTTTTAATCTTACAAAAATTTTTTTAAAAAATATGATTAAGAATAAATTTGGTAGGATAATAAATATATCTTCAATATCAGGTTTAATGGGAAATCCCGGACAAGTAAATTATTCCTCTTCAAAGGCAGCTTTAAATGGATTTACAAAATCTCTAGCAAAAGAAGTTGGTTCAAGAAATATCACAGTTAATTGTGTTGCACCTGGTTTTATTGATACCGATATGACTTCTTATATTGGAGAAAATGAAAGAAATGAAATTCTTAAACAAATACCACTTAATAAATTTGGATCACCTGAAGATATTTCTAAATTGGTCATGTTTTTAATTTCAGATGAAGCCTCTTATATCACTGGCCAAACTATTTCAATTGATGGTGGCCTATTAATGTATTAATTTTTATGTGCATCTTTGAACTAATACATGTAAAATGTGTCAAATTTCAATATAGGGTAATGGAGATATTATGAGTGTTGAAGATACAGTAAAAAAAATCGTTAGTGATCAACTTGGAAAATCTGTTGATGAAATTCAAAGTGATTCGTCATTTGTAGATGATCTAGGAGCTGACTCACTCGATACAGTTGAGCTTGTTATGGCTCTTGAAGAAGAATTTGATTTAGAAATAGCTGATGAGGACGCAGAAAAGATTTCTACTGTTAACGAAGCCGTTGAATATATAAATTCTAATTCTTAAATTAACTAGTTCTACAAATAAGTATTAACGTTTAAGATAACATTTGTTATCAAATGTACTTATGATTATTTTTACAAGAACTATTCTTATATCTTTTCTGTTATTTATATCTTTTTACGCACCATATATAGCGTATATTAATCACACACCTAATAACAATGTATATGTCTTAGACGTTAAAGAAGGTGAGTCAATCAATAAAGTTTTATCTAAATTTTCAAATCATAACTTTATTAATAAAATCTTTATAAATATTTTTATCAAAGCTAATAATATTTCTTCAATCAAGATTGGGGAATATTCTATAAAAGATGAATCAATTAAAAATATTATTTTATCTATGCAAAATGGTAATACTATTACTCATCAAATTAGACTTATTGAAGGGATGAATATATTTCAAATAGAGGAGCTAATCGACCAGTCTTTATTGATCAATGATTGCCCATATTTGGAATGTTTAGATTTAAAATATGGATTTTATGAAGGCACATTATTTCCAGATACATATTTTTACAAAAAAAATATGAAATCATCTGAAATCCTAATCCAAAGTCGAAATAAGTTAGATAAATATCTAGATAATTTATTTATTGATGGTTATTCAAAAACGAATTTAACAAAAAATGAGATTTTGATACTAGCCTCAATTATCGAAAAAGAGGCTGGTAATAATGATGAAAAAAAATTAATTGCATCAGTATTTCTTAAAAGATTAGATTTAGGGATGAAATTACAGGCTGACCCAACAATAATTTACGGTTTATTACCTAATTTTGATGGAGATATTAAAAAATCTGATATTCTAGATTCAGATAATAAATTTAATACATATATGATTAAAGGTCTTCCGCCAACACCAATATCAATTTCATCTCCATCATCTATAGATGCTGCAGTAAATTCTTTACCGGGTGAATTTTTATTTTTTGTAGCAGATTCGCCCACATCTCATTATTTCTCAAGAACGTATGATGAGCATAAAAAGAAAGTTAATGAGTTAAATAGAAAATGAAGATCATTTCATTTGAGGGAATAGAAGGTGTAGGTAAGTCTACACAAATTAGATTATTAAAAGATTTTCTTGAATCAAAAAACTTTAATGTTGAAGTTTTAAGAGAACCTGGTTCAACTTTAGCAGGTGAAAAAATCAGAGATATTTTATTAGATAATAATAATAAATTATCCAATGAAACAGAGCTTCTTCTAATGTTTTCTGCAAGATCAGAACTTGTAAATAAAATAATTTTAGATAATCAATCTGATTTTTTGTTGTTAGATAGATTTTTTGATGCCTCAATGGCATATCAAGGTTATGGACGCGAATTATCAAAAGAATTTATTAGCTCATTAATATCTTTTATAAAATGTCCAATCCCAAACTTAACATTTTTACTAGATATTTCTGTTGAAGAAGGATTTAGCAGAAAACATAATGACAATATGGACCGAATTGAATCATCAGGTTTTGAATTTTTTGATAAAGTAAGGAAAGGATATTTAGAAATTGCTTCAAATAATGATGATAGATTTGTTGTTATCAATGCAAACAATGATATAGATTCTATACATGACGAAATTCTTGTTAATCTGAATATAAAATGAATTTAAATGAACTTCCATGGTTAGATAAAGTTTATAAAAAAATTAATTTCAATAATTTGCCTCATGGAATTATTCTCAATGGTCCTGACGGTCTTGGTAAATATATTCTTGGTAACGAAATTGCACGGACTTTATTAGTTAATAATAATGACTCGAAGTCTATTAATCTTTTTAACTTGAATACTCACCCAGATTTCCTGTTTTTAAATAAAGATAAAATCCTTACAAGACATATTTCATTCAGAGATAAAG
>Ga0209433_10000353_pt1 | contig 14068 bp, 17 predicted proteins | sample METZYME_5_50m_FD_187552 | JGI IMG/M metagenome (GOLD analysis project Ga0209433, IMG submission 187552) | Marine microbial communities from oxygen minimum zone in mesopelagic equatorial Pacific - METZYME_5_50m (SPAdes) (version 2) | ecosystem: Environmental > Aquatic > Marine > Oceanic | place...
GATTTTTAATATTAAGTTCTGCATTAATTGAAATTACCATCGATATCATCTCAAGCTCTGCAAGACCTTCTTTATATCCTAACAATTCAACTCCAGCTTGATTAAATTGTCGATATCTACCCTTTTGGGGTCTTTCATATCTCCACATAGGTCCTAGGTACCACAATCTATGAAAATCATTTTCAAGTTTTTTTTCAATAATAGATCTTGCTACTCCTGCGGTTCCCTCTGGCCTTAGAGAGATTGTTTTTTCATTCTTATCTTGAAATGAATAAAGTTCTTTATTTACGATATCAGAGGATTCTCCCACAGATCTATTAAACAACTGCTCGTCTTCAAGTGCTGGAGTTCTGATTTCATTTAAAGAATAATTTTTAAATATTTTTATAAGACTTTTTTCAGTGTTGAAAATCTTATCAGATTGACTTGATTCATTATCTTTCTGACCCAATAAATCTATCATGCCAGTAAGTGAGTGGATTTTTTTCAAGTTAACTCCTTAATATTATCTTTTCAGATTCAATTTTTGACTGTGCAACTTTTTCTCTCACTTGATCTTCAAGTTCATCAACAAGATTATTATTAGCAATCTTCTTATTAGGGCTTCCATCAACATACAACAAATTATTTGGACTAGCGCCTGTCAGTCCTATGTTTGCCGCTTTACTTTCTCCCGGTCCATTTACATAACAACCAATAATTGCTACTTCAATATCATCAGATATGTCTTCTAATCTTTGTTCAAGTTCATTTACAACTTTGATAACATTGAAATTCTGACGAGAACAACTTGGACACGCCACAATTTTTACTCCTCTACTTCTAATATTTAAACTTTTGAGAATATCCCAACCAACCTTAATTTCATCAACTGGATCTGACGCAAGTGATATTCTAATTGTATCGCCAATACCCTCTGAGAGAAGCATACCCACACCTATGGAAGATTTCACAGTTCCTGCCCTGTAACTTCCAGCCTCTGTAATCCCAAGATGCAGTGGTTGATCGATTAAATCCGAAATTTTTCTATATGCATCTACTGTCATTTCAATATTAGATGCTTTCAGGCTCATTTTGTAATTATCAAAATTATATCTATCAAGAATTTCAACATGCCTTAAAGCAGATTCAACAAGAGCATCTGCATTAGGTTCTCCATATTTTTTTTGTAAATCTTTTTCTAAAGATCCGGCGTTAACACCAACTCTTATTGGAACATTATTATCAAATGCAGCATTTATTACTTCTTTTACTCGGTCTTCTTTGCCAATATTTCCAGGATTTATTCTCAAACAATCCGCTGTATCTGCAACTTCAAGAGCTATCTTATAATCAAAATGAATATCAGCAACTAGAGGCACGTCCACAGCTTTCTTGATTTCTTTAAAGGACTTTGCTTCGTCATAACCTGGAACAGAAACTCTTACAATATCAGCACCTGCAGCCTCAAGGTCTTTAATTTGTTTAACAGTTGAAACAACATCACATGTATTAGTATTCGTCATAGATTGAATAGTTATAGGATTGCCTCCCCCCACTAAAACATCTCCAACTTTAATGGCTTTGGTTTTTTTTCTTTTTATCCAATTATTCATTGTTAAAGTTAACTGTACTAACTCCTGTTAACGAATTAGTATTTTCAAAAAAATCTATTACCTGTCCATTATATGTTCCTTTTATAGAATCAGCATTACCTATAACGATTTTAAAAGGAATATAAACTGTTCTGACATAGATATCGCCTGTTCTAAACTGCTGAGCCTCAACTAAACTATCATTTACATATAGTTCGATCCAAGAATTATCAGTAAATCTTAATTCTAAGAGATTTTTGTTAATTGATAAGCCATCTGCAACTGCTTTTTTTGTAGTATTAGCTTGTATAATTTCTTCGATAAATTGAAGGTCATTTGTATTTGGTTTATAAGTCAATTCAGTCTCTTTAAGACTACTTTTTGAAAAAATTAGTGCAAGAATAGACAAAGTTGTAAAGATAGATATTAAGATTATTTGTTTATTTCCAATATTCCATGAGTAAGGAAGCTTAATTTCTTTTTTTATTTTTTTCAGACTACTTTCTTTTTTCGTATTGAATAGTCCTGGAAAATCAGAATTTATTCCAAGAAATTGTTTATATTTTTGAAAATATGCTTTAGCAAATGCCTCAGACGGAAACTTTGAAAAATCTCCTCTTTCGATCGCAATTATATAATCTTTGTTTATGACTAGTTTCTCAGCCATTTGATCTATTGAATAATTTAATTCTTGTCTCGCCTTAGAGAATTTTTTTCCTGTTTTAACTGAATTTGCAGATTTTAATTCGTTACTCATTAAAGTGATCTATGCGATATTAACTTCTTTCCCTTTATAGATTTTGACAAATTTCCAACCAACTGACCACATGCAGCGTCAACACCATCACCCCTAGTTGTTCGCAAGGTTGTGATGAAACCCTTTTCTTTTAAGAAAAATTTGAATCTATTAATTTTTTCCGAGCTGGGTCTTTCGTAGTTTGAACCCTCAAAGCTATTAAAAGGTATTAAATTTATTTTACAAGGAAATTCAGAAAGTAACCTTACCAGTTTTTTTGCATGCTCCAGAGAATCGTTTATATTTTTAATAAGTATATATTCAATGGTGATATGTCTTTTATTATTATGAAATTCAAGGAAATATTTGCACGACTCGATTAAAGATTCTAGTGGATACTTTTTATTAATTGGAACTAATTTGTCTCTAAGTTTGTTATCAGAAGCGTGAAGTGAAATTGCTAGAGAAACATCAACATGCTCATTAAGACGATTTATATTAGGGACAATACCTGAAGAACTAATGGTAATTCTCTTTCTTGATAAAGCATATGCGAGTTGATCTTTCATAACTTTTGCAGCTTCAATAACAGCATTAAAATTTAAAAGAGGTTCGCCCATGCCCATAAATACCACGTTAGTAATTTTATCTTCTTGGTTGCATTTGAAATTAGCAAGCCAAAGCTGTCCGATAATTTCGTCACTCTCTAAGTTTTGATCAAAGCCTTGTGCTCCTGTTGCGCAAAATGAACACTGCAAAGCACAACCTGCCTGAGAAGAAATACACAAAGTTTTTCTTTTACCATCAGGGATTATTACCATTTCTACCATAGAACCCGATGATATTTTAATTAAATATTTTTTAGTTCCCTCGTCAGATATAAACTCTTCTTCGATAATAGGTGGATTTAATGTTGCGATTTTCTTAAGCTTTTCTCTAAGATCTTTATTAAGATCTGTCATTAAATCAAAATCTAATATGCCTTTTTGATGAACCCACTTGAAAATTTGTTTTGCCCTAAACTTAGATTCATCAATTTCGATAAAAAATTTTTCTAGAGAATCTAGCGAATAACCTAAAAGATTTTTTTTCTTTTGCAATTTACTTGATCAATATCTCTTCTTCATTGAAAAAATATTTTATCTCCCTTTCAGCGCTAATCAGTGAGTCTGAACCATGAACTGCATTAGCATCAATACTATTTGCAAAATCAGATCTTATGGTTCCTGGATCTGCCTCTTGAGGGTTTGTACTGCCCATAAGCTCACGATTTTTTTGAACTGCGTTTTCCCCTTCAAGAACCTGAACAAAGACTGGGCCAGATGTCATAAATTTTTTTAAATCCTCAAAAAATGGTTTCCCATCATGTTCAGCATAGAATCCTGAGGCCATTTCATCATCAAGGTGTATTAATTTTCCAGCAACTAAATGTAAGCCGTTTTCTTCAAACCTTGAGATAATTTTACCGATAAGATTTTTCCCAACAGCATCTGGTTTAATAATAGATAAGGTTTTTTCTATTGCCATAACGTAAGCCTCATAAATTTTGGAAGTATTATATATTAATCTTATTGATATTCTTCAATCCAATGTGATTGAATTGCTTCAAGAATTTTCTCACTTGATTTAGATGGATCGCCAATAAAGTTTTCTAGATTGCAAACTTTTTGGTGCAGGTCTGGAAAACTAATCCACTGAGGATCTATCTCTGGGAAAGTATCATTTAATTCGATAGCAATATCCAGTACATCTAACCAATCTATTTTCTGCATTAATGATCCTCGGAAACCATATTGATATTATATTTAGGTAGTTCTATCTCTATTTCTTCATCTTCTGGTGGAATTGCCTGACAGCTAAGTCTCGAGGTTTGCTCTAAACCCCAAGCTTTATCTAATAAATCCTCTTCAATATCAGTTGCTTCTTCTAATGAGTCGAAACCTTTGCGAACTATACAGTGACATGTCGTACATGCACAAGACATCTCGCATGCATGTTCAATCTTGATATTATGTCTTAATGCAGCTTCACAAATTGTTTCTTCTGGGAGTGATTCTATTTCTGCACCATCAGGACAGATATCCTCGTGAGGCCATATTCTTATTTTTGCCATGTTTTTATACGGTAAAACTTTCGCCACATCCACAAACAGCTTTTGCATTTGGATTAACGAACTTTATACCCTTATTCAATCCGTCATCTACATAATCAACTAAACTGCCTTTTAAAAACTCAAGACTCTTAGTATCTACAAAAATAGTGCAACTTCCTTTCTCAAAAATTTGGTAGTCTTGCAATATTTCATCTACAAAATCAAAGGTATATTCATATCCAGAACAACCGGCTTCTTTGACGCCAATTTTAATGCCTTCACCTTTTCCGCGAGAATTTAACATATCTCTGAAATGTTCCAGAGCACTGTCAGAAAAATTTAGTTCTGCTGGATTGAAGGTAGCCATGATTTTATTGTTTTGCTTCGTAATCCTCTATTGCTTGTCTTATAGAATCTTCTGCTAAAACAGAACAATGGATTTTAATAGGAGGTAATTCTAATGCTTCCACGATTTCCACATTTTTAATGGCTTTGGCTTCTTCTAGTGTCTTACCGATAAGCATTTCTACCAACTCACTTGAGGATGCGATTGCAGAACCACATCCGTAAGTTTTAAACTTTACATCTTTTATTACATGCGTATTACCCTTAGGCTCACATTTAATTTGTAACTTCATAACGTCACCACATGCTGGAGCGCCAACCATTCCTGTTCCGACATTCGCTTCTTTAGGGTCAAATCTCCCCACCTTAAATGCCTCTGGGTTGTTTAATGTATTTTCAAATTTTTCTACAACTTTTTTGCTATATGCCATATTAATCTCCTAATGCATATTCCATTCAACTTCGTCTAAATCAATGCCATCTAAATGCATTTCCCAAAGCGGAGAGAGCTCTCTCAATCTATGCACTACATTACCTAAGATGTCTAATGTATTACTTACATCATCATCACTAGTGAATCTTCCAAATGAAAACCTTATTGAGCTGTGCGCTAATTCGTCTTTCCTTCCTAAAGCTCTTAAAACATATGATGGCTCAAGACTTGCTGATGTACAGGCAGATCCAGAAGATACTGCAATATCTTTTAAACCCATAATAAGGGATTCGCCTTCAACAAAATTAAAACTAATGTTGAGTATGTTTGGAACTTTATTTTTTAAATCGCCATTAATGTAAACGTGATCTATTTCTTTTACTTTATCTAAGAATTTTTTGTGGAACTTATTGACCTTTTTATGATCTTTTTCCATTTCTACCTTTGCTATTCTAAAAGCTTCGCCCATTCCTACAATTTGATGAGTTGCTAATGTACCTGAACGCATACCTCGCTCATGCCCACCGCCATGAATTAATGCCTCTAATCTTACCCTTGGCTTACGTCTTACATATAGCGCCCCAACACCTTTTGGTCCATAAGTTTTATGAGCTGAGAATGACATAAGGTCAACTGGTATTCTAGAAAGGTCAATATCGACTTTCCCAGTACTTTGAGCAGCATCCACATGAAAGAAAGCACCATTTTTTCGAACAATCTCACCAATCTTTTCAAGATCATTTACTGTACCTAGTTCATTATTGATGTGCATAATGGAAACTAATATTGTTGAATCTTTCATTGCAGATTTAACTGCATCAGGACTGATTACTCCACCTGCATCAGGATCTAAATAGGTAACCTCAAAACCTTCTCTTTCGAGTTGCCTGCAAGGATCGAGAACAGCCTTATGTTCAATTTTTGAGGTAATTATGTGATTTCCTTTAGTTTTGTAGAACCTAGCAACTCCTTTGATAGCAAGATTATCTGCTTCAGTAGCACCAGATGTCCAAACTATTTCCCTTGGATCACAATTAACAAGATTAGCAACATGAGATCTTGATTCTTCAACAGCCTCGTCAGCTTTCCATCCAAATCTATGAGATCTAGACGCGGGATTACCAAACTCTCCTTCAGGAGTCAGGAATTCCATCATTTTGGAAGCTACTCTTGGATCAACAGGTGTAGTTGATGCGTAGTCCAAATAAATTGTAGATTGTGTGCTCATCTAATTTATCTCTCTAACCTTAATATATGGGCTATCATTTGATTCCACAAGGCTATTTATAGTTATTTTTTCTAAATATTCCTCAACAATATTGTTTAATTCGTGCCATAAGTCATGAGTGCTACATTTTTTTCCATTATGACATGCAGATGTCCCATTACATTTTGTTGCATCGAGTACTTCATCCACAGCATGCATAACGTCTTTAATAGATATATCAGAGGGATCCTTAGCGTATAAGTACCCTCCATTTCTTCCTCTAATGCTCTTAACAATTCCAGCTATACGAAGCTTCCGAAAAATCTGTTCAAGGTAGGTAAGTTCTATATTCTGATTATTAGAAATATCACTTAACGAAACAGGTCCTGAAGACTGTAAAAAGCTCAATTCAGTAAGTGCACTAACAGCATATCTGCTTTTTGTAGTTAATCTCACGTGTGAATTATAAATACCCGACTATTTTAGTCAAGTTTCTATATTCATACCAAGTCTGTCTGCAACTTGATGATAAGACTCTACAACATCACCAAGACCTTGCCTGAAACGATCTTTATCCATTTTTTTCATGGTTTGTGAATCCCATAACCTACATCCATCTGGTGTAAATTCGTCAGCAAGAAGAATCTTATCTTTATAAACTCCATATTCAACTTTAAAATCAACTAATATAAGCCCAGAGTCTATGAATAGCTTTGATAAAATTTCATTAACTAAATATGTTTGCTTTTTCATCTCATCTATTTGATCTTTATTTGCCCATCCAAAAGAAATAATGTGTTCATCATTAATTAGTGGATCTCCTAAATCGTCATCTTTTAAGAAAAATTCGAACAAAGGACTTTCAAATACTAAGCCATCTTCTGTACCAAGCCTTCTGCATATTGATCCAGAAGCTCTATTTCTGATTACACACTCAATTGGAAACATATCCAGTTTATAAACTAACGAGTCAGTATTATCTATCACCTCAACAAGGTGTGTATCAACCCCATTTTTTTTCAAATGCTGCATTATGAAAGCATTAAATTGATTATTTACAGCTCCTTTTCCGAGGAGTGCTTCTTTTTTCTTACCATCAAAAGCAGAAGTATCATCGCTAAAGTGCATTATCAAATGATCTTCATTCTCGGTTGTGAACATTGATTTTGCTTTACCTTTTGTTATTTCTTTTAATTTTTCCATTAGCTTAACGATTCATTTATTTTTGATATAAGTTGTTCAGACTCTTCAATATTACCATTTTTTGAAACAGCACGAACAAATGTTTTTTCATTTTCTTCAGTGATTGTAACTTCAAATTCTGCTTCCTCCCCAATAACAATTTCTTCCGCACCCACAGTCTCATTTCTGCCAAAGAGACCAAAAAAACCTTTCTCCTCAACTTGTGCATAACTTACATAAAAAATTCCATTAGTCCTATCTCTGTCATTAGTGACAATATTTGCCTCCACTAAAGCCTTACTGACAGAAGACCAAGCCCTATCAAAATTTAAATCTAAAGCAATTACAGTTTTCCCATCTTCAGTAAAGATATTTGCTTTTTTCATTTCATTCAAATTCTGAGCTGCAAGGGAAGTTCCTGAAAAATTTGAGACTGAATTAGCAAAATATTCAACAATGTTCGACATTTCATTCTGCAAAAACTCAGGATTGCTTATTATGGAGCCATCAGTTTTACTTATTTGATATAAAAATATTTCTGTCGAGGCTTCTTTGATGCCATGTTCAACTCGCATTTGCAGTTTTGTGTCTTGATCAAAGTCAATATCAATTTCTCCGGATACTGGATCAGCTTTTGTGACCTGATAAATTGATGTATCCCAATAATTTTTTGATATTGGCCATGAAGTAGAAGGAAGTGTTTCAACATAAATCCACATTAATTCTCCTAGACGTCGAAGCTGAACTGAACTATTACCTGAAGAAGCAAAAATTTGTCTAGGTTTTGGCACTTCAAGATTTCCATCTAAGTTTTCTAAATCAATTACAGGATAATGATTTTCAGAATTAGGCTCATCTAGAGATCCCGGCAGAGCTATATCATCTTCAATTCGTTCTTCAAGAAAATCATACTGCTTGTCAGGAAAGTATCCATCAGACCCTCCAAACATAGAACATGAGCTGGTAACAACTAATATTAAAGAAATTACAATATACCTATTCATATTAGTTTTAATTTTAACATCTCACTGATAATGTTTTCATGAAATTCTTCATTTAACTGAACCAGTGGCAATCTTACGAAATCCTGAATCTTATTCATTTTGCAAAGCATCCATTTTGCAGGTACTGGATTTGATTCTACAAACAATAGTTTATATATAGTTTCATTTTTTTTATTTAAATCAATTGCCTGATCGAATTTTTCATTATTTATTAACAAACAAATTTCTGATATAGATTTTGGAATTACATTTGCTGCAACAGATATTACTCCATGCCCGCCCTCTTTCATAAGGGTTAAAAAAGAAGGATCGTCACCTGATAAAATTGAAAATTCTTTATTTACTGAATTAGAGATGTCTATCAATTCTTTTATTCTCTCAACTTCTTTTACAGATTCTTTAATTCCTATAATTTTTTCATGGCCAGACAAAACTTTGACAGTTTCTGGTAATAAGTCACATGCTGTTCGTGATGGTACATTGTATAAAATTTGAGGTATATCTACAGAATCAGCAATCTTTGTATAGTGCCTTATTAAACCTTCTTGACTGGGTCGATTATAGTAAGGGGTTACAAGCAAACACGCATCTGCTCCAATTCTTTTTGCTTCCGAGGTAGTTTCAATTGCTTGAGCAGTTGAGTTTGAGCCTGTACCAGCAATTACCGGAATTCTTCCATTAACAAGATTTACGGTTTTTTCAATTACTTCAATATGTTCTCTTACAGAAAGTGTGGCAGATTCTCCAGTTGTACCAACAGATACAATTCCATTAGTTCCCTCTTCAATGTGCCACTGAATTAAATCAGATAAAGCATTAAAATCTACTTCACCATTTGAATTCATGGGCGTCACTAAAGCTACAATACTGCCAGTTAAAGCTTGCATCATTTTATAATTAGGTAAAAATATGACTATACACTATTTTTAAAAAGTTATAACAAGGAAATATCATGGCAAAAATACTAGAGGGCAAAAAATGTCCAAGCTTTGAAGGCGAATGCACCAACAACAAGACTGTTAGTAATAATGACTTAATAGGTAAAAATGTGGTGATATATTTTTATCCAAAAGATAGCACCCCAGGATGTACTACTGAAGGTCAAGATTTCAGAGACAATTATGAGTCTTTTAAAAAAACTAATACTGAAATAATAGGAGTTTCTAGAGATAGTATTAAATCTCATGAGAATTTTAAATCAAAACAAAACTTTCCTTTTGAGCTCCTGTCAGATCCTGACGAAAAAATGTGCAAGGCTTTTGATGTAATGAAAATGAAATCAATGTACGGAAGAGAATATATTGGTGTTGATAGATCAACCTTTTTGATTGACAAGTCAGGCATTGTAAGAAAAATCTGGAGAGGCGTAAAAGTTAAAAATCATGTACTGGAAGTATTAGAAGAGACAAAGAGTCTTTAATATATTCTTACATTCAATTCTTCTTTATTGGTAATACTTCCTCGTATCATCCCATCTGTGTTAAATGGTGATGCGACATTGGCATCTTTATCTATTGCAATCAGTCCACCGTAGGCTTCAATTTCTTCTAATTCCATTAAAATTGTTTCAGACGATTCTTTAAGATTTTTTCCTAGGTACTCAATTCTAGTACATACTTCTTTAGCAACTTGATACTTTATAAAATATTCGCCATGTCCTGTTGATGAAACGCCACAAACATTATTTTGTGCCCAAGTGCCTGAACCAATAATTGGCGAATCACCTACTCTTCCTGGCATTTTATTAGTCATCCCTCCAGTAGAAGTACCTGCTGCTATATTTCCATTTTTGTCTAGAGCAACTGCTCCTACAGTCCCAATCCTGTCATGGACAATAGTATTTGATGCTGTTTTTTGCTTGGCTTTTCTTAATCTTTTAAGATTTTTTTCAGAGTAAAAATATGACTCATCAACTATTTCGAGCCCTGCATCCATAGCAAACTTTTCTGCACCCTCTCCAACTAACATTACATGCTCAGTTAGTTCTGAAACTTTCCTCGCTAATTTGATTGGATTCTTAATTTTTTTTATTGATGCAACAGCGCCAGCAGACCTATCATTTCCGTTCATAATTGAGGCATCCATTTCTTGAATTTCATCTGAGTTATAGACAGAACCTCGTCCAGCATTAAATAAGGGAGAATCTTCCAATTCAGCAACTGCAAACTCGACTGCATCAATGCTTGATCCTCCTTGTTCAAGAATTTTGAATGCTTCAATCAAAGTTTTTGAAATTTTGTCTTCAATCTTATCTTTTTGATCTTCAGACAGGTTTTTCATTACGCCAGCTCCTCCATGGACTGCTATACCGAAGTTAGCGCTACTCATAAGAAAAGATGAATGCAAAAAAATGGAAAATATAAATAATGTTTTAATCCTCATTTAACTGAGAAGCTCCTGGCCATGAATTCCAAACAGCTTTTATAAATGTGGCTAATGGAATGGAAAAGAAAACTCCCCAGAATCCAAACATACTTCCAAATATAAAAACAGCAAGAATTATTACTATAGGATGAAGTTTCACAGCCTCAGAAAAAATAATTGGAACTAGCAAGTTACCATCTAAGAATTGTAATAGCAGATATAATCCAACTAAAAGATAAAATTGAGATCCAAGACCAAATTGAAGAAGTCCGATTATAACTACAGGAATTGTTACAGTAAAAGCTCCTACATATGGGATAAGAACCGACAAACCAACAAGTACGGACAATAAAGCTGCATATTTAAGTCCAAATGATGAAAATAAAATTGCTGCAACTACTCCAACAATTAAAATTTCTAGTACTTTTCCCCTAACGTAATTACTTAGTTGAATGTCCATCTCATCCCAAACTTGTGAGAACATATCTCTTTTACCAGGAACTATATTTGTTAGTCCATCTATTATGTTTTTTCTGTCAAACAAAAAGAAAAACACCAGTATTGGAAAAAGAATAATGTATAGCAATACTGTTATAGTGCTTTGAATTCCAGATATGGAGGATTTCACCAAATTCTGAGTAATTGATGTAATTTCAGAAGAAACTGCTTGAAAAAATACAGATATTTGTTCTGAGGTTACAAGATCAGGGAATGCTGCCGGCATATTTGAGACAAAATTTAAAAATTCATTAAACAATCTTGGCAAATCAAGAACAAATGATTGTAGTTGAACATATATCAAAGGTATTAGCCAAACAAACATTGCTGCGCCAACAATAATAAATATGGAAAATGAAAGTATTAACGCTAAAGACTCCGAAACATTATAGGTCTCAATTTTTTTTTGCAATCCTACCAATAAATATGCAACGATTATGCTGATAATAAATGGTGTTAAAACTGCAGCGAAAAAATTTAAAACAATCAAGGAAAGTAATATTATTAATGAAAAAACAACTGTTTCTTCATTGTTGAATATTTTTTTAAATATATTACTAATATGTTCAATCATTATTCCTTATTATATAGAAGATTGTCTCAAAATTTATATATATGATTAATGACATACTAAAAATGATATAAACTTAAAATAATTTATTCATATGAAATCATTATTTTTAAACTATTTAATATCCGCATTTGTATTATTTTTTACATCTTTTTCCTTGTCTCAAGATATTGAATTGCCTGAATTAGGTGACAGGGTCTCTGGAGCAGTCTCATCTTCACAAGAAAAAGCTATAGGAGAGATGTTTTTAAAACAAATATACTCTCAAGCTCCCTTAATATCTGATCCCTTGTTATATGAGTATACTGAGCATCTAATTTATAGGTTATCCGAATATAGTCAGGTAAATGATCGATACTTCAACATTTTATTAATTGATGATAACTCCCTAAATGCTTTTGCAGCACCTGGAGGCATTATTGGAGTTAATGGTGGATTATTTCTTAATGCGGATAATGAAGGTCAATTTGCTTCTGTATTAGCACATGAACTGGCTCACCTTAGTCAAAGACACTTTGCAAGAAATGTTCTTAAATCTAAAGACAGTAATCTGGCGTCAGCTCTTGTAATGGTATCCTCAATAGCTATTGCTTTAATAAGTAACAACCCTAATGCAATTGCTGTTGGACCTGCAATATTGCAACAGCAAAATTTAAGATACAGTCGTTTATTTGAGAAAGAAGCAGACAGAGTTGGATTTATGAATCTTGTTAGTGCTGGCTATAATCCAAAGTCAATGGGTGAAATGTTTGAAAACATGAATGATTTAAGGCGTCTATCAGGTGATTTACCTCCTGAATTTTTACTGACTCACCCCCTATCATCCTCAAGGATAAGTGATGCTTTTAATGCTGCAGAAAATATATCTGAGGAGGGAACAAAAAAAGATTCACTTGAATTTTCATTAATGAAGGCTAGATTAGAGATTTATTACGAAACAATTCCTTCAAATTCTTTGAGGATATTTAAAGCTAGATTTGCTGAGAATCCTAATGATGCAAATAGCTATGGTTTAGCTCTTGCACATCAAAACAATAATGAATTTGATGAAGGAATAAATTTATTAAATAATCTTATTAAAAAATATCCTAAAAATTTAGTTTTAAATACGACTAAAGTTGACTATCTTACTCATTTTAGAGAATTTAACGAAGCTCTGAATCTTGTGAATAGTCTTCTCGAGATATCACCAAAAAATTATCCTTTGTCTATTTCAAAATCAAAAATATTACTTCTTACAAAGCGTTATTTTGAATCTGAAGAAATAATCAGAGATCAACTGCTAAGAAAAAATGATGATCCTGAGTTATGGTTACTTTTGTCAGAGATTCAAAGAAACAGTCAAAATATAATTGGATACCATCAAAGCAGAGCGGAATATTTCCTTCTATTGGGGCAAGACGAGCAGGCTTTAAATCAATTAGAATTTGCGTTGCAGCTTACTCAGAATAATTTTCAAGTATCTGAAAGAATAATGTCAAAAATTATTGAAATAAAAAAATCTTTGGAGGGTTCTAGAGGCTTTTAATTTTTGTATTATTTGAAATCTTAACGCCTAAAAAGGATAAATAACCAGCTATAGGAATTGCTAAAAGTGGGAATGCATTAGAGGCAATTGAGGTAAATCCAGCAATTTTAATTAGAGCACTCCCAGTCAAATCACCAAATCTGGATACAAATGTATCTATAAGAACTGATGATTTATATCTATCATTCACTTTAAATGTGCTGAAAATTATCTCTCTTGTTGGCTTATTTAATCCATATTCGAAAACTCTTAAAGTAACTGTTACTAGAGCAACTACTGCTATCGATGGGAAGATGCCATAAGCAAGATAAGCTAATAAAAATAAAAAACCATAGGTAAGCATAATTCCTTTGATACCAATTGATCTAATAAGAATATTTGTAAAAAATAATTGAATAATTAGAGTAAGTGGTGAAACTATCTGTTCTATAGTTGCAAAAAATGAAATACGCTGTTGCGAATCTGAAGACCAATCATCAATTATGCCTATTGCTGTTATCCATTGAAGTGTCATTAAACAAGTCCATATCCAAA
>Ga0209433_10000354_pt1 | contig 14060 bp, 14 predicted proteins | sample METZYME_5_50m_FD_187552 | JGI IMG/M metagenome (GOLD analysis project Ga0209433, IMG submission 187552) | Marine microbial communities from oxygen minimum zone in mesopelagic equatorial Pacific - METZYME_5_50m (SPAdes) (version 2) | ecosystem: Environmental > Aquatic > Marine > Oceanic | place...
TATGACCGGATCATTTATATTCAAAGAACAAAAACATAATCATTTATCTTTTTCGACACCAAATGGAAAAATATTCTTTAATGATATAAGACGTTTTGGTTTTGTAAAAATAATTTCTGATGAAACCATTTGCTTAAAATTTAACAAAATAATTGATATTTTAAACGACAATTACGATATAAAAACTCATATTAATTTACTTAATAATATTTCAGGTAATTTAGAAATCTGCAAGATTCTTTTAAATCAAAAATATTTTCCAGGAGTTGGAAATTATCTAAAATCAGAAATTCTCTTTGCACTAAAAATACATCCAAATAGAAAATGGAAGACTATAAAAAAACACAGGTATAAAGACATATGTTTTTATACAAAAAAGATAACTACTGAAGCTTATAATAAAGGAGGTGCTGAACTTCGTGACTTTAAAAATCCAAATTCTAAATCCAACTTTATACTCAAGATTTATGGCAAAAATAAAACAGTAAATGATCTAGATGTCATGAAAATAAAATCAAAAGATAATCGTACGTCATTTTATTGTAGCATTCAACGCTAATTTTTTTCAAAAATTGCATATACTGCTGAACCTGTACCAGTCATACTTGCATAAATCGCTCCACTGTCATATGCTGTCTGTCTAATTTTAATTATTTTACTCTTAACATTATGTAATCTCTCAAAATCGTTATGTATGTAATTTTTCCACAAATGCATTGGTTTCGTTATATTTTCGATAATTTTTCCTTCATTGTTCTGATTTGGTAATATTTTATCAAAAGCGTCTCTAGTTGAAATTTTAATTTTTGGAGTATATATTTGAATGTTATAATTAGATAAATTCAAATCAATATCGCTCAATATATCTCCTGTTCCAGTAACATACTTTGGTTTGTTACTTATAAAAAATGGACAGTCTGAGCCAATTTTAGCTGATATTGATTCAAGCTCATTAATATTTAATCCAAGTTTAAAAAGATTGTTTATTGCCTTGATAGTAAATGCAGCATCAGAAGAACCACCTCCAAGACCTGATCCAATCGGAATATTCTTGTGTAAATGTACTTTTATATTTTGAATGTCATATTTTTCTTTAAAGTAAGTGTAAACTTTATAACATAAATTCTTCTTAGCTGAACAATCTATTGCTAAACCACTGGTTGTGAACTCGAATTTTTTTGACTTAATTATCTCTAAAATATCGTAAACATTAAAGATTGGGTAAAAGATAGAGTTTAGGCTATGATAACCATCTTTTCTTTTACTTATTATATTTAAGCCAATATTAATTTTTGCATTAGGATAAAAAATCATTTTTCTTACAAAGAACATTTTTTTTTTTTTAACAACTCCTATTTTAATTAAATTTGTTTTTTTTACATATGCAATATCTTGAATTTGAAAAACCAATAGAGGAACTTGTAGATAAACTTATTACTATTGAAAAATTAAAAAGTGAAGGAGTTGATACAAAAAAAACTATAGCTGATTTAAAGTTAAAAATTAAAAATAAAAGGAACGAAATTTATTCTTCGCTTACCCCTTGGCAAAAAGTTCAACTTTCAAGACATCCACAAAGACCATATACACTCGATTATATTTCACAAATTACAAACGGAAATTTTGTTGAACTTCATGGTGACAGATCATTTAAAGACGATAAAGCAATTGTAGGTGGATGGGGCTCTGTTGATAAAAAAACATATATGTTCATTGGTCAGCAAAAAGGAAGAAACACCAAAGAACGGCAGTTTAGGAATTTTGGCATGTCAAATCCTGAAGGGTACAGAAAGGCACTCAGGCTAATGAAAATGGCTGAAAAATTTAACAAACCAATTGTTTGCTTCATTGATACTCCTGGGGCATATCCTGGTCTCGAAGCAGAAGAAAGAGGTCAAGGGCAAGCTATAGCTAACAACATTATTGAAATGTGTAAATTAAAAACCCAAATCATCTGCATTATAATTGGGGAGGGTGCATCAGGCGGCGCATTAGGTATTGGTGTTGGAGACAAAATACTAATGCTTGAAAACTCTTGGTACTCTGTTATATCACCGGAAAACTGCTCAACTATTTTATGGAGGTCTTGGGATTTTAAAGAAAAAGCTGCAGAGTCATTAAAACTTACAGCTGAAAATATGTACAAGTTAAATCTTGTTGATGAAATAATTAGAGAGCCACTTGGTGGGGCACATTCTTTTCCTCAAAAAACAATAAGCACAGTTAAGAAAAAAATTCAATCACACTATAACGAGTTGTCAAAACTAAGTCTTGAGGAATTGATCAAAAAGAGAGTTAATAAGTTTACTGAAATGGGCAAATTCAAAAAGAAAAAATGAATAGAAAATTAGGTGAAATTACAATTGAAGGTAAACTTCAACCTCAGGCAGTAGAGCTCGAGCAAGCAATACTTGGTGCTCTTTTAATTGACAATGAATCATTATCAGATGCCATTGATAGTCTGCGTGAGGAGTATTTCTACAAAATGGAGCATCAAAAAATCTTTTCTGCAATTGTAGAATTATTCAACAAGACTCAGCCTGTTGATATTTTAACAGTCTCAGAGGAACTTAAAAGAATGAAACAGTTGGAAAAGATTGGTGGCATTTCATATATAACCGAGTTAACTAATAATATTTCATCATCATCAAATACTGAATTTCATGCTAGAATAGTGGCAGAAAAATATATCAAAAGATCGCTAATTTCAATTTCAAATAACATTATTGGTGAAGCTTTTGATGATTCTATTGATATTTTTGATCTTTTGAATAAAGCTGAAGAAAAATTATTCAGTGTAACTGAAGGTACTATCAGAAAAAGTTATGATAAAATGAGTCTTTTGATAAAAGGAGCTCTCGAGAATATTGAAATTTTGAGAAACAAAGAAGATGGACTAAGTGGTATACCATCAGGATTTACTAACTTAGACCGAGTTACTTCAGGATGGCAAAATTCTGATCTTATTATTATTGCAGCTAGACCAGGAATGGGAAAAACTGCCCTGGCACTTACAATGGCAAGAAACATAGCTATAGACCATTCTAGAGCTATAGGTTTTTTCTCACTAGAGATGTCCTCTGAACAACTTGTAAATAGGCTTATTGCTTCTGAAGCTGAACTTTCTTCAAACAAACTTCGTAAAGGAGATTTAAAAGATCATGAGATGGTTCAACTTCATCAAAAAATAAAATACCTATCTGATGCCGAAATATTTATTGATGATACTCCTGCCTTGACTGTTTTTGAGCTAAGAGCAAAGGCCAGAAGATTGGTGAAAAATCATAATGTTAGTATCATTTTGATTGACTATTTACAACTAATGCAAGCTGGAAATAATTCAGGAAACAGAGAACAAGAAATTTCAACAATCTCTAGATCATTAAAGAGCATAGCAAAAGAACTAAAGATACCAGTTATAGCACTTTCACAAGTTAATCGAGGAGTTGAAACTAGATCATCTGTTGGCAGTAAAAGACCTATACTTTCAGATTTAAGAGAGTCAGGAGCTATTGAGCAAGACGCAGACATTGTTACTTTCATTTATAGACCTGAATACTATAAAATTACAGAATGGGAAAATGGTGACGATTGTCATGGTCAAGCTGAGATAATTATTGCAAAACATAGAAACGGTGCTCTAAAAAATATAAGAGTTAAGTTCATAAGCGAATTCGCTAGATTCTCTAATTTAGAATATAATGAAGAAATCGATAGTATTGATTCTTCAATGATTTCATTACCTTCTAGCTTAAATTCTGAAAATGAATCATCTCCTTTTTAATGTATAAGCTAGTATTTTCAGTAGTAGTTCTGATTTCATCACTTAACAATTTATTTGCAATTAATATTCTTATTGAGATGAATGATAAACAAAATAATCATCTCAAAGCATATGGTGTAGCCTATAGTGCTGTAGAATCAGGAAAAAAAGTAGAGTGGTTATTAAATCACGAGGGAGGAAGTTTTATGTTCAATTATACAGAGGAAATAGAGAAAGAGTGTAAGCTTAAAGGAGTTTCCTATACAATTATTCCCAAATTAGTTGCTGAAAAGATAAGAGAAAACATTGCAAGAACTGAAGTTAATAAAGAAATCGTAGTTCTTGATAAGGCACCAAAAATTGCTATATACTCTCCAAAGAATAAACAACCTTGGGATGATGCTGTAACTTTAGCTCTTTCATACTCTGAAATACCTTATGATGTTATATATGACACTGAAGTTCTAAACAATATTTTACCAATGTACGACTGGCTTCACCTTCATCATGAGGATTTTACTGGTCAATATGGAAAATTTTACTCCGCATTTAAAAATGCGAGCTGGTACATTCAACAAAAGAAAGAATTTGAGAGAGATGCGAGAAAATTAGGCTATTCAAAGGTCTCAGAACTTAAACTTGATGTTGCAAAAAAAATAAAAGATTATATTTTCTCTGGAGGATTTCTATTTGCGATGTGTTCAGCAACTGATAGTTATGATATTGCATTATCCTCTGAAAATTTAGACATTTGTCATAATGTCTTTGATAATGATCCTATTGACTCTGGTATCAATGAAAAACTAAACTTTAATAAAACTTTTGCATTCAAAGATTTCAAACTAATTTCAAATCCCAATATTTACGAATTTTCTAATATTGACAATACTAGAGACAGAAAGGTAAAAGAAAAAGAGGATTACTTTATTTTATTTGATTTTTCAGCAAAATGGGATCAAATACCAACAATGCTATGTCAAAATCACCAAAAGATTATTAAAGGTTTTATGGGTCAAACTACCTCTTTCAAAAAAAAATATATTAAAAAAAATGTTACAATTCTTGGAGAGAATAAATCTTTAGAAGAAGCAAAATATATACACGGAAAGTACGGAAATGGCACTTGGACATTTTATGGTGGTCATGATCCTGAAGACTATCAACACAGAGTTGGAGACCCAAAAACTGATTTAAATTTGCATACTAATTCCCCTGGCTACAGGCTTATACTTAATAACGTACTATTTCCAGCAGCTAAAAAAAAGAAACAAAAAACTTAATCTACGAAAATTACTTTTTCTAAAGAGGATTCCCACTCTGGATATCTTTTACTGTAAGCACTTTCAATTGTATTTCTTTTTATTTTCATTGAAGGTGTCAAGAAGTTATTCTCCACAGTCCACTCAGTTTTTAAAACTACAATCTGTGAAATTTTTTCATAATTTGCAAGATTCTTGTTAAATGAGTTCAAACTAATCTCAAAATATTCTTTGAGTTCTATCTTATTTAACTTCTCAGCTTGTAGGGACAATGTAATTAATGCAATTGGCTGAGTTAAACCTCTACCTACAATACAAACTTGTTCAATATTATTATCCTCTGAAAGTTTCATTTCAATTGTTGATGGTGAAATATACTCTCCTTTAGTTGTCTTAAATATATCTTTAACTCTTCCTGTAATTTTTAAATATCCTTCAGCGTCAATTTCTCCAACATCGCCTGTATGGAGCCAGCCATCCTTGATAGTTTCATTTGTAAGTTCTTCAGATTTGTAATAACCATCCATGAGGGCTTTGTGTTTGATTAAAATCTCATTTTCACTACTAAGTTTTACATCACAAAGTGGAAGATTTTTTCCAACACTTCCAACTTTAATTGCGTCATTTAAAGTAACATGTGAATAACAACAATTTTCTGTCATTGCATATGCTTCCTGAATATGTATATCCAATTTTCTAAACCAGTATATTAAAGATTCAGGTGTTGGAGCAGCACCAGTAAAAATATTCTTAGCATTACTGAGGCCAAGATTGGATTTAATTTTCTTTTTTATGATTGAAGATATTATCGGAACAGACAAAAGAAAATTTAATTTTCTAGCTCCTAACTTCGCAATTACTCCTTGTTGAAATTTTGTCCATATTCTAGGAACACCTAAAAAAACTGATGGTGATGCATCAGCTAAATTCTTAGCAAATGTATCTAAACTTTCAGCAAAGGAAATTTTTCCGCCAGTGTAGAGACTTCCCATTTCGACTAACAATCTTTCAGCAATATGAGATAAAGGGAGATAGGAGAAAAAAGATTCTTTATTTAATTTAACAGCATTTACTGCATTAACTGTTGCAAATCCAAAATTGAAAAATTTATGCATTACTCCCTTCGGATCTCCTGTTGTCCCGGACGTGTAAATTATTGTAGCTAATTCACTTTGATCTCTAGTTACGTTTTCTGAAATTGGATCAATTCCCTCAATTACATCATCCCAAATCTCAAAATTCTGAGAATAAAATGGGTAAGTTATACATTTTATATCGTCATCAATTCCGCTTTTCATAATATTAAAGTCATCTAGTTTTCCAACAAAAAGAAATTTAGTTTGACTGTGGTCTAATATACTTTTTAAAGCCTCTGCGCTAAGATTTGGATATAAAGGCACAGATATATGACCAGCCATCATAATTGCTAAATCGCTCATAATCCAGTGTGCACAGTTTTTTGAAAGTATACCTATTTTTGAATTTTCAGGCAAATTATCTTTCAAATAGGAAGCCATTTTTCTTACTTGCTTTGACGTCTCTTTCCATGACCATTCATGAATTTTTCCATCAATAGGTTGACTTAAATATATTTCATCAGCTCTTTCTTTCTCCCATCTGTAGAGCATTTCCAAAGGTAAAGTATAATTCATTTTTTCTTTAAATATAACTTTATTTATATATTTAAACACTAAAGTTAAAAAAAATGATACCAGAAGATACGATTGATTATAACATTAGAAAAACGTGGTATAGTATTTCTAAAATGTATAATAAAACAGCTAATGAATATATGGCAAGTATGTCATTAGGAATGTTAATTTTAAACATTGATATTTACGATGGTACACCCTCAACACAAATAGGGCCTCTTATGGGAATGGAATCAACATCTCTTTCAAGATCGTTATCAAATCTAGAGGAAAGGGGCATCATTACAAGAGAAAGTGATTCATTAGATAAGAGAAAATCAATAATAAAGCTTACTAAGTACGGAATTGAGTCAAGAGAGATTGCAAAAAAGGCAGTCTTGGATTTTAACAATAAGGTTATGGAGTACTTTGAAGAGGAAGAGATAAATGAGTTTTTTAAATTCTTAAAGAAAGTAAACGAGATAACAAATGCTTTATAGGGTTACCTATTTTTAATACTTATGTAATCCCTTTGCTTTTCTCCAGTGTAGATTTGCCTTGGACGTCCAATAGGCTCATTCTGCTCTCTACTCTCTTTCCACTGTGCAATCCATCCCGGTATTCTACCCAAAGCAAACATCACGGTAAACATGTCAGTTGGAATTCCAAGGGCTCTGTAAATAATTCCTGAATAAAAATCAACATTAGGGTATAGTGACCTATCAATAAAATATTGATCTTTTAAAGCAATTTCTTCTAATTCTTTTGCAACATCTAAAACAGGGTCTGTAACACCTAGCTGTTCAAGCACCTCATCGCATGTTTTTTTTATTATTCTCGCTCTTGGGTCAAAACTTTTATAAACTCTATGTCCAAAACCCATAAGCCTGAAAGGATCTGATTTATCTTTAGCTTTCTGAACATATTTCTTAACATTACCGTCATCATTTCTAATTTGCTGTAGCATTTCAATTACAGCTTGGTTAGCACCTCCATGTAGTGGACCCCACAAAGCATTAATTCCAGCAGAAATTGAAGCATAAAGTGAAGCGTGAGAGGAACCAACAATTCTCACAGTTGACGCTGAACAGTTTTGCTCGTGATCAGCATGAAGAATTAACAACTTATCTAATGCATTAGCAACAATAGGATTTACTTCATAATTGATTGTTGGTAATGCAAACATCATATGTAGAAAATTAGATGAATAATCTAAATCATTTCTTGGATATATTATTGGCTGTCTTACTCTGTTCTTATAACTCCATGCAGCTAATGTAGGTAACTTTGCTATTGTTCTGATTATTGTACCATTTATTTCTTCCAGAGACCTATTTGGGTCAAGTGACTTAGGGTAAAAAGCTGTAAGAGAGGAAACAAGAGAGCATAACACTCCCATTGGGTGAGCTCTTGGTGGAAATCCATCTAATATTGATCTTACGTCCTCTGCAACAAGTGTATGATTGGTAATCTCAGATTTGAAATTATGGAGTTCATTAACATTAGGTAATTGTCCATTTATCAATAAGTATGAAACCTCAAGAAATGACGAATGTTGAGCGAGTTCTTCTATAGAATAACCTCTGTATCTTAAAATACCTCTTTCGCCATCAAGAAATGTTATTGAACTAGATGTAGATCCAGTATTTTTAAAACCTCTATCTAATGTAATTAATCCAGTTTGAGACCTTAATTTACTTATATCTACTGCTTGTTCATTTTCTGAACCAATAATAACTGGCAGTTCAATTTTTTCATCTTGAAAGCTTATTTCAACTTTTTTGTTCATCCTTAAATTTATTAAAATTTTATCTTATTTCCTAAATAAATATTACCATTGCCTATTTCTTCCTCAATTCTTAAAAGTCTATTGTACTTGGCAACTCTGTCAGATCTACTTAGTGAACCTGTTTTTATTTGACTTGTGCCGAGTGCAACTGCTAAATCTGCAATTATAGTATCTTCTGTCTCGCCAGAGCGATGACTCATTACAGTATTAAAATTATTTGCTTTTGCTAAATTAATAGCAGTAATTGTTTCACTTAAAGTCCCAATTTGATTTGGTTTAATTAGCACAGCATTAGCTGCTTTTTCTTTAATTCCTTTTATTATTTTTTTTTCGTTAGTGACAAATAGATCATCTCCAACAAGTTGTACTTTATTCCCAATTTCTTCATTTAGTTTAGTCCAGCCTTGCCAATCATCCTCATCTAGTCCATCTTCAATTGAAAAAATTGGATACTGATTAATCCAACTTTTCCAAAATTCAATCATCTCTGTTGTTGTTTTTTTTACACCTGAAGATTTTTTAAAATGGTATTTTTTCTGATTAGGACAATAAAATTCAGAAGCTGCCGCATCAATTGCAAGTTGAATATCCTGTTCGAGCTTGTATCCTGCATTTTCAATAGATTTTAGTATTATCTCAATAGCATGTTCATTACTTTTGAGATTTGGAGCAAATCCACCCTCGTCACCAACATTGGTAGATAATTTTTTTGATTTTAATAATGATTTAAGAGAATGAAAAATTTCTATTCCCATTTTTATTGCATCTTTAAATGTATTTGCACCAATTGGCATAATCATAAATTCTTGTATGTCAATTGAATTGTCCGCGTGAGACCCTCCATTCAAAATGTTCATCATTGGAACAGGTAAAGTATAATTATTAATACTTCCAACAGATTCGAAAATAAATTTGTTTTTGGTTTTAGCAGATGCTGAAGCGCATGCTAATGAAACAGCAAGAATTGAATTTGCCCCAAGTTTACTTTTATTTTCAGTAGAATCTAAGTCAATTAGTTTTTGATCTATTACAAACTGATTAATTACAGATTCACCAATTAATTGTTTAGAAATAATTGTATTTATATTAGAAACTGCTTTTGAGACTCCTTTTCCAAAATAAGAATGAGGATCATTATCTCTCAATTCAACTGCTTCATACTTTCCTGTTGAAGCTCCAGAGGGAGCTATTCCTCTAGCTCTTATACCATTCTCTAAAAAGACTTCGGCCTCTACAGTTGGAGTTCCTCTTGAATCAATTATTTGTCTACCAATTACTCTTTTTATTTTGGACATCTTTTAGAAACTTTATTAATGAAATCATCAAAAAGATATCTGGAGTCATGAGGACCAGGAGATGCCTCAGGGTGATATTGTACTGAAAAACAATCTTTATCAATTAATTTAATACCCTCAATTGTTCCGTCATTGAGATTAATATGGGTTACCTCAACATTCTTATTTTTTTTGATATCATCTTCATTAACTCCAAAACCATGATTTTGTGATGTTATTTCACATAAACCCGTTTTTAGATTTTTTACAGGGTGATTTATTCCTCTATGTCCATTATGCATTTTAAAAGTTGATATACCCTCAGACAATGCTAAAATTTGGTGCCCTAGGCAAATGCCAAAAACTGGTTTTTTTGAATGAGTTATTCTTTTTACGAGTTTAATAACGTCTTTCATGGCTGATGGATCTCCAGGTCCATTTGAAATCAAAAAACCATCTGGTGAAAAACTCATTATCTCATCGAAGCTAGATTTCATTGGAAACACTTTACAAAAAGAGTTTCTGTCAGTTAAGCAATTTAAAATACTTTTTTTAAGTCCTAAATCTATAACAGCAATTTTATATTTAGCTGATTCGTTACCATATGTATAGCTTTCACAAGTTGTTACTTTTGATGAGAGCTCCAAACCATTCATACTAGGAACATCAGACAACAATCTAGATAAATCATCTAAAGTGTGTTCTGAGTTGCTAATAATTGCATTCATTGCTCCTTTACTTCTAATATGTCTAACAACAGCTCTAGTGTCAACATCAGTTATAACAACTCTATTTTGGGAAATAAAATAGTTATTTAACTCATCAAACCCTGCCTTTCTTGAAAAACCAAAATTAAAATTTTTACATATTAAGCCTGAAATTTTCATATTTTCAGATTCAGATTCATTTTTATGTACACCGTAATTACCAATATGAGCATTTGTAGTAATCATTAATTGTCCAAAATAAGAAGGGTCGGTAAAAACCTCCTGGTAACCTGACATACCAGTGTTAAAACACAATTCTCCAGTAGAAAATCCTGAAATACCTGCAGATTTACCTTCAAAAACTGTGCCATCCTCTAATAGTAATAAGCTATTTTTCCTATTCGTATTTACCATAATTTAAATTTAAAAAAAAAGGAAAAAATATATATTTTTTCCTTTTATAATTTTTTATTTTTTTGAACATTATTTTTCGTCAGGATTTTGCTTTGAATCCATTTTTTTTTCTGAACTAGTTGTCTCTGTTTCTTTTTCTTTATTTTTTGAATCAGCAACCGAATCATTTTGGTTAGGGACATTACCAGTGTTTACACTTTTAGGAATCTGTGTGCTATCTTCTAATGAGGCCTCCTTTTCAGAATTTTTTGGTGTTGATTCATTTTTTGGAGTTTCACTTTGTGATTTTGTTTTTGATCTAGATCTTCTTCTTTTTGATTTTTTATCAACAGTATCCTTTACATAAACTTCGTTGTAGTCAACTAACTCAATAAAACACATTTTTGAGTTGTCTCCAATTCTATTAGACAGTCTGATAATTCTAGTATACCCACCTGGTCTGTCAGTGATTTTCGTTGCAACTTCTCCAAAGAGTTCCGTAACAATTTCCTTTTGTTTTAAATAGCTAAAGACAACTCTTCTTGAGTGAGTAGTATCATTTTTTGACTTTGTAATTAGCGGCTCAAGATAAACTCTTAAAGCTTTTGCTTTAGCTAAGGTTGTTTTTATTCTCTTATGCTTTATTAAAGAACAAGCCATATTTGAAAGCATTGCTTTCCTATGTGGAGCTTTTCTTGAGAGATGGTTATTTTTTTTTGCGTGTCTCATCTATTCATTTTCTAAATTATACTTTGATACATCAAAACCAAATGTCAAACCTTTCTCTTCAATTAAATCTTCAAGCTCTGAAAGTGATTTCTTACCAAAATTTCTGAATTTTAACATATCTGACTTTTTGTATGAAACTAGTTCTCCAAGTGTGTATACTTCAGCAGTTTTTAAACAATTTAATGCTCTAACAGATAACCCGAAATCAGTTAGTTCAGTTTTTAACAGTTGTCTCATATGAAGTGTATCTTCATCAAAATCATCAGAAATTTCATTTTCTAAATTGATTTTCTCGTCTGAGAATAGTAAAAAGTGTTGTATTAATATTTTGGATGCTTCAGTAAGAGCTTGTTTAGGATCAATTGAACCATCAGTTTCTATGGTGATATTAAGCTTTTCATAGTCTGTTTTTTGTCCAACTCTATAATTATCAATATTATACTTGACATTTCTGATTGGAGTAAAAATTGAATCTAGCGAAATAGTTCCAATGCTTGCTTCATCGTTTTCATTTTCTTCAGCAGAAACATAACCTCTTCCTTTTTCAATAAATATTTCGATTTCAAAATTTACAGATGAATCCATTTCACAAATTAAAACTTCAGGATTCAATACTTGAAAACTTGATAAAGAATTAGCGATATCTTTTGCAGTGAATGATTTTTGATTTTTTAGTACAATTGTAGCACTTTCTTCTTCGACATCATTTATCTGTTGTTTAAATCTAACCTGCTTTAGATTAAGGATAATTTCTGTAACATCTTGAACTACGCCTTTAATTGAAGAAAATTCATGATCAACACCTTTTATTTTTACTGAAGTTATTGCAAAACCCTCTAAAGAAGATAATAAAACTCTTCTTAATGCATTGCCTACTGTTAAACCATAACCAGGCTCTAGAGGTCTAAATTCAAAATCACCTACATGATCTTGATTATTTATCATTACAACTTCTTCAGGTTTTTGAAAATTTAAAATCGACATATTATTATTATTTTTTAATTATTATTTTGAGTAAAGTTCAACTATTAACTGTTCTTTAATGTTTTCTGGAATCTGAACTCTTTCAGGAAAAGCATTTACTTTTCCAGAAATATTGTCAATGTTCAACTCTAACCAATCAACTTTACAACTATTATTTTTTAATGAATCTGTTACAACTTCTAAAGATTTGGATCTTTCCCTAACCGAAACAACATCACCAATTGCTAACGAATATGATGGAATATTACATACTGCTCCGTTTAACAAAATATGTTTGTGACTAACTAATTGTCTAGCAGCTCTTCTTGTTGGCGCTAATCCCAATCGATAAACGGTATTATCTAATCTCAACTCACAAAGCTGTAATAGAATTTCTCCAGTTATACCTTTTCTTCTTAAAGCTTCCTTAAACAAGTTTGAAAATTGTTTCTCTAAAATCCCATAAAGGTATTTAGCTTTTTGCTTTTCTTGAAGCTGAATTCCATATTCGGATTGCTTTGCTCTTCTTTTGAAATTTCCATGCTGTCCTGGTGGGTACGATTTTTTAGCCAACGCTTTGTCATTACCAAAGATTGGCTCCCCAAACTTTCTGGAAATTCTAGATTTTGCTCCTGTATATCTTGCCATATTATTTTATTTATTAAACTCTTCTTTTATTTGGTGGTCTGCAACCATTATGTGGAAGCGGTGTTACATCAACTATTTCTGAAACTAATAGTCCAGAATTGTGAATTGATCTTATCGCAGATTCTCTACCTGCACCAGGACCTTTTACAAAAACTTTTACTCTTTTTAATCCAAGTTCAATAGCAATTCTAGAGCAATCTTCAGCTGCAACTTGTGCAGCATATGGTGTATTCTTTTTAGAGCCTTTGAACCCCATTTTTCCTGCAGATGACCAAGAAATAACTTGCCCTTTATTGTTTGTTATTGAGATTATGATGTTGTTGAAAGAAGCCTGAATGTGCGCTTGACCCTCTGGTTCTATCTTTACCTTATTTTTTTTAGTTGATTTAGCCATGCTATTTCTTTTTGTTTGCTATTGTTTTCTTTTTACCTTTTCTCGTTCTTGAGTTATTTTTCGTTCTCTGACCTCTTAAAGGCAGTCCCGTCCTGTGTCTAATTCCTCTGTTACAACCAATATCCATTAATCTTTTGATATTTGTTTGAGTTTCCGCTCTCAGCTCTCCCTCAACAGTATATTCATCGTTAATCAGTCCCCTAATTTTATTAGCTTCTTCATCTGACCAATCTTTAATTTTTTTATGCTCAGAAACATTAGCTTTTTTAAGTATGTTCTTGGCAAAAGTGCTACCTATACCATAAATGTATGTGAGACCAATTATACCTCTTTTCTCTTTTGGTAAGTCTATTCCTTTAATTCTAGCCATTATCCTTGTCTTTGTTTAAACCTTGGGTTTTTTTTATTAATAACATATAACCTTCCTTTTCTCTTAACAATTTTGCAATCATCGCTTCTTTTTTTTACTGATGTTCTGACTTTCATTTTTTTTTTTTTAGTATCTGTATG
>Ga0209433_10000355_pt1 | contig 14035 bp, 11 predicted proteins | sample METZYME_5_50m_FD_187552 | JGI IMG/M metagenome (GOLD analysis project Ga0209433, IMG submission 187552) | Marine microbial communities from oxygen minimum zone in mesopelagic equatorial Pacific - METZYME_5_50m (SPAdes) (version 2) | ecosystem: Environmental > Aquatic > Marine > Oceanic | place...
TAACCTCCCCAATATGATTTATACCTAAAGCATATAATTTTTTATGCCATGATTTTTTCTTTGATGCCTCAATAGCTAATAATAAATTATTTATCGACTTTTCTCCCATTCTTTCTATTGAATTTAGTTTTTCAATATTTAAGTTATATAGGTCATCTACAGTTTTTATTAAATTCGCTTCAAATAGTTGTTCAATGATCTTAATACCAAGACCATCAATATTCATAGCAGATTTACTTACCCAATGTTTCAATGCACCTTTTTGAATAGATGGGCAAACATGATTTATGCATTTTGTCGCGGCTTCTGATTCATTTTTGAATAATTCTTTCCCACAGGTTGGACAACAATTAGGGAAATTAAATTTATTAGATTGTTTAATTCTCAGTTCCTTTATAACTTTTACTACTTCAGGTATTATTTCACCGGCTTTCCTAACAACTACTGTATCAAATTCATGGATATCTAGCTGCTCGAATCTATCAAAATTATGTAAGGTAGCTCTTGATACTGTAGTTCCTGCTAACTGTACAGGATCAAAATTGGCAACAGGAGTTACATTCCCTGATCGACCAACTTGAAAGTCTAAACTTTGGATTTTTGTAGCAACTTCCTCCGCAGGGTATTTTAATGCAATTGCCCATCTGGGCGCTTTCTGGGTAAACCCTAAAATGTTTTGAGCACTAATATTATTGACTTTTATAACAACTCCATCAGTTTCAAAATCAATATTTTGGCGTTTTTTTTCCCATAAGTTACAGTAATTTATTAATTCGAATTCATTGTATATTTGAGATGAATATTCGTTAATTTTAAAACCACATTCTTTTAAAAATTCTAATCTATCCCAATGATCAATATAGTTATTATCAATATCATAATCATCTGGTAAATAAACTTGATAAGCAAAGAAATCAAGATTTCTTTGGGCAACAACTTTAGGATCAAGTTGCCTGAGTGATCCTGCGCATGCATTCCTAGGATTAGCAAATAATTGTTCATTGTTGCGTTCTCTATGTTGATTGATTAATTTAAATGATTTATTTGAAATAAATGCTTCTCCTCTGACTTCAAGCCATTGTGGTATTTTTTCACATCTTAGTTTTAAAGGTATAGATTTAATCCTCTTAACATTGTTAGTTATGTCTTCTCCTTCACTGCCATCTCCTCTTGTAGCGGCATTTTTTAAAAGGCCATTTTCATATTTTAATGCGATAGCATTGCCATCAATCTTTAACTCTGCGACTAAAAAGTTTTCTTTCATTAATTCATCTTGCGATTCATTTAATAATCTTTTAACTTTAGAGAGCCATTCTTTTATATCATCAATATTAAAAGCATTATCTAAACTATATAGAGGAATAGAATGAGTTATTTTCTTAAATCCTTTTGCAATCTCTCCTCCTAATCGGTTGGTAGGACTATCCTCAGTTTTAAATTGGGGATATTCTTTTTCTATTGCTATTAATTCTTTATATAAACTGTCATAAAGTGAATCTTCTAATTGGGGATTGTCTAATGTGTAATAAAAATAATTGGCATTATCAATTAGCTTTTTTAATTCTATTATTCTATTTTTGTTAATTTCTGCTAGATCCAAAATTAAAAAATTTTAATTATTGACTTTTGCGATTCTGTCAATCTTCCAATCTTTATCAGTTTTTGAAAAAGTAAAGTCAAGAGGTAATTCTTGCTTTTTGTCTTCAGATTTGAGGCTGAGAGTTATTATAATTTGGTCTTCTTGCACTCTTGGCCTCCCAGATTTAAGGTTTCTATACTTGTTTAAATTTAAACCAGCTAAAAACTTTAAGAAATCTTGTCTTTTTACGTGAGTCTTATAAGTTTTTGAAGTCAAACCATAGGCGGCATCAATTCTTCCAGCAGCTATTTGGTCAAAAAATTTTCTTACTAAAGGATTTATTCCTCTTGCTTCAATAACTAGTTTTACAGCGTTAAAAGTCCAAAATGAAATTAAAACAGCTCCCCCTGCTAAAAGTGCTTTAAATCCAATATCTTTAACTAAAGATGCGTCCATAATGATTCTTTTTTTTACTACTTTAAGAAAATAAATCGATTTTGATGGTTTTATTTGTCAAAATAAAAATAAATTTAATTTATATGAGTGTAATACCCCTTCTTCCATTATTTCATAAATTTAATAGATTGTTCTTTGATGGATCTTTAGTGATTAATAATATTCCTATTATTAGTCTGAGGTGGAGTGATAACAGATTAAAAACAACGGCAGGTCTTTATAAGAGAAAAAAAGTAAATGGGGTTATTCATTCTGAAATTGTTCTTTCTAAGCCCATATTGAAAAATTTATCCATCAAAGAGATTGAGAGTACATTATGCCATGAAATGATTCATGCATGGGTTGATAGAACTTTGAGGATAAACGAAAGTCATGGTTCTAATTTTTTAAGGAAAATGAATTTAATAAATTCCCAGCAAAATGATTTTAAGATATCGGTTAGGCATGATTTTCCAGTTATTAGAAATAAATTGAAATTTCAAGGAGTATGTTCTAAATGTGGGCAAATTTATTTGTATAGAAAAAGAGTAAAAAATATAGCTTGCAAAAATTGTTGTAACTTGTTTTTTAATGGTAATTGGAATAAAAATTGTCTAATTCTTTTTGATAATTATTAAAGAGATTCTTTTGTTTCTAGTATTGGTAAATTAAAAATTTTGGAGTAGTTTAGGAATAATATTTCAGGTAAATGATGTCATCAAGACAAAATAATAGGAGTAATTTAGAAAAGTTAAATTTGGAGCGCAAAGTTGATCAATTTATAGATGCAGGGATACAATTTGTTGATGGAGTTTCAGGCGCCAGGCCGGGGAAGAGGAGAAGTAGTTCTATTAAAGAGCTTTCAAGAAGAAAAGTGAATAATGTAACTAAGTGGGTAAGTAAAAGAGTAGACTCTATTTTTGATGATGAAGATCTATCTCAGGACGATTGGGAATATTATTATGGTGAGAAACCTAAGAATATGGTAAGAAACAACATTAATGATCCACGATCCTTTCAAGATAAAAAAATATTTAAAAAAAGACCGCTAACTGCTATTTCTTTAAGGCAATCAGAAATAAAGCCAAAGAGTTTGAAACCTTTTGATCAAGATTGGCCTGAAGCAGAGGCTTTTCAAGTAAATAGATGGAAAAGAGATTCTTTGAAATATGAAGAATCAAACTTGCAATCAAACAATACGGAAAAAACAAACATTAAAGTAAGAAATCTGCCTAAATCAAGCCGAAGAAGAATATAAATTTGAGAAGCTATCGATTGCACTATTACCTAACCATTTCTCAATGGCTGGATTAAATACTTCTCTTATGATTGTAAGAGGTTTTTTATTTCTGAAAAATCTGTAATTTCTAGACCAAAATGGTCCAGAATAATTAAATTTTTTTTGTAGCCAAGATGAATTCACTATTGATATAGCATCAACTTCTCTAAATAATTCTGATCTATCTTTAGTTAAGTTTTTCCAGATAGGGTCTTTTGTATTTGTCAAGCTTGCACGGACTTGTTCTGAATTCCACCAACTCTCTGCCCAAGCTAGAGTTATATCATTATTCTCTATCCATACTTGCCTTCTTATTAAAGGCCTTTTTAATTGATTAATTTCTTCCGGTGCATCTTTTATTGATAATTGTTCGATTTCCATTCCAATCACTTTAACTTTTGTTTCTTTTTTTGTTAAAAGTTGTAAATGTCTGGTTGGACTTCCATCTCCTAAAAGCATTAACTTCCATGCTCCCGGAATCTCGGGAAATATATTCTGTCTTAAAAAAATGGAGGCTTTTTGTTGCCAGAATATTTTGGGAGATTTAAAAAGAATATTATTCAGTTCTATAAATAATTACTTATTTGATGATAACTTTTTTTTTGCAAAATTATTTAATTCTGTTGTTTTTAAGTCTTTAATTTTTAACCAAACTAGTAATGCTGTTAAATCAGCTTTACTTACACCAGGAATTTGCGAAGCATCTCCAATGTTTGTGGGCTTAAATATATTTAATTTTTCCCTTGCTTCAAGTGATAAAGTCTGAATTTTTGAGTAATCAATTTGTTCTGAGAGGATCTTAGCACTTTGCCTCTTGATTTGATCTATATTATTTTCTTGTCTTTTAAGGTATCCTTCATATTTGATGTCGATTTCAATACCTTCTCTAATCGCAAATGGAATTTCTTTTTCTATGAGGCCATATTTTATTAAATCTTCGGAATGGAAATTTGGTTTTTTTAAAAGATCTTTTATAGTACATGATCCTTTTATATTGATTCCATATTCCTTTTCTATTAATTTAGCTGTTTTATCTGTACATTTTAAGCGTTTATTTTCTAAATCTGATTTCACTTTTGCAAGTAAATTTATTTTATTTTGATGTTGTTCCCATCTAGATTCACTTATTAAACCTATTTGATATCCAAGAGGTGTCAATCTCCTGTCAGCATTATCACCTCTTAACGTCAATCTATACTCACTTCTACTAGTTAATACTCTATAGGGCTCTCTTAAATCTTTAGTTATTAAATCATTGATCATAGTTCCTATATAGCTACTTTCTCTCGAGAAAATAATTGGCTCTAAACCCTTTATCTTTCTTGTGGCATTAATTCCTGCAACTAATCCTTGTGCTGCTGCTTCTTCATATCCAGTAGTCCCATTTATTTGTCCCGCACTAAATAAATTCTCAACTATTTTAGTTTCTAAAGAAGGCTTTAGTTGTGTAGCAGGAATATAATCATATTCAACAGCATAAGCAGGTCTAAGCATTTTACAATTCTCGAGTCCTGGGAGTGTTCTTAGAAGTTCTAATTGGATATTTTCAGGTAAACCGGTGGAAAATCCTTGAATATAAATCTCTGGCGTATTAATTCCTTCTGGCTCTAAAAAAATCTGATGAGAACTTTTATCTGCAAATTTTACAATTTTGTCTTCAATTGAGGGGCAGTATCTTGGCCCTTTACTATCAATGAAGCCTCCATAAATTGGAGTTAAGTGTAAATTATCTTTAATTAATTTATGTGTCTTCGATGTGGTACGTGTTATGTGGCAATCAACCTGTGGCATTTTGTTAATTATATTATGTTCAAAAGAAAAAAACTTATCAGCGGCTGTACTTGGTTGTACTTCCAAATCCTTAAAATTAATACTTTTTTTATCAACCCTAGCTGGAGTACCAGTCTTTAATCGATCAGTTGCAATTCCAATTTTATGAAGACATTGGGTAAGCCCTGTGGATGCCTGTTCTCCAGACCTTCCTGCTGACATGGATTGATTACCTATCCAAATTTTTCCTTCTAAAAAAGTTCCTGCGGTAATAATTACAGACTTTGCTTCAAAATAGCTGCCAAAAAATGTTTTTACTCCTTTGATTCTTTTCTTTTTATATTTTTTGCTGTTAATTGTTATTTCAGATTCGTGAATATCTAAATCCGTAATCATTGCCTCTTTTAGAGAGAGATTATCTGTATTTTGAAGTGTTTCTATCATTCTTTTGGAATATTCTCTTTTGTCTGTTTGAGCTCTTAACGCCCAAACTGCCGGTCCTCTACTTGAATTTAATACTCTTTTTTGGATGGATGTCATATCTGCTAATTTACCTATCACACCTCCGAGTGCATCAACTTCATGCACTAATTGACTCTTGGCTGGACCACCTACCGCTGGATTGCAGGGTTGCCAAGCAATCCTATCAAGATTTATCGTAAATAAAGCAGTGGAAAATCCTAATTTTGCGCAAGTGATTGCAGCTTCGCAACCCGCATGTCCTCCTCCTATCACGATAATGTCAAAATACTCATTAGATAGGCTTTCTTCTCTCATCTTGATAATTTATTAGTTGGCTAAATTTCTAAATCTAGTATATTGAGGTTCAAATAATAATTTTACTGTTCCTACTGGTCCATTTCTGTGTTTGGTGACAATAATTTCGGTTATTCCTCTGTCTTCTGTTTCTGGATTGTAATATTCATCTCTATAAATCATTAGAACCAAATCAGCATCTTGTTCAATTGAACCTGATTCTCTCAAGTCGCTTAACATTGGTCTTTTATTATTTCTTGATTCAACACCACGACTCAATTGAGATAGGGCGACTACAGGTACTTTTAATTCTCTAGCCATACTTTTTAACCCTCTTGTAATTCTTGATAGTTCTTGTACTCTATTATCAGGGGTTGTGCCTTCCATAAGCTGTAAATAGTCAATAACTATTAATCCAAGTTCTTTTCCCTGTTCTGCTATAAGCCTTCTGCAAAGAGATCTCATCTCAAGAACGCTTAAATTAGGTTTGTCATCAATAAAAATGGGAAGTTGACCCAGAGAATTAATGCCTTCTCCTAATAATGGCCATTCATCTTGTTGTAGCCTACCAGTTCTTAGACGACCGCTTTCAATACCCACTTCCATTGACAATAATCTATAAGTCAGTTGTTCTTTACTCATCTCTAAGCTAAAAACACAAACAGGTAGATCTTGAGATTGAGCTACATTTTTAGCTAAATTCAGGACCATCGATGTTTTCCCCATAGAGGGACGTCCTGCAACAATGATTAAGTCACTCCTTTGAAAACCTTGAGTCATTGCATCAAGATCATAAAAATTTACTGGAATTCCAGCTACGGAGGTTCCTAGAGATCTCGATTCGATTTCATTAAATGTAGTAGTTAAAATTTCTGCAGCTTGAGTAAGCCCTTTAGATGGCTTTTCTTGGCTGATCTCAAAGATTTTTTGCTCAGCCTTATCTAATACTTCTTCCGTAGGTTGTGATTGATCAAATCCAAGTTGTACTACTTCATTCCCAGATTTGATTAGTTGTCTCCTTAAAAACTTATCACTGATTAAAGATGCGACTTGTTCGATTGAGGCTGTAGACGACACATTTTCAACTAATTCAACTAATTTATTATTACCTCCTATTTTTTCTAATGTTCCATTATCTGCGAGCCATGCACTCATTGATGTTAGGTCTGTAGGTTTTCCTTGAGAGTGAAGCATTAAAGCGGTTCTGTATATTTCTTTGTGTGCTCCTATATAAAAAGCTTCTGGTTTTATAATGTCTGCTATTCTTCCTATCGCATCAGGATCAAGGAGTATGCCTCCTAAGACTGACTCTTCGGCTTGGATATTTTGAGGAGGAACAAAACCAGAATTTTCGCTGTTTAACTCTTTTTTTAGATTGCTATTTTTGTTTCCCCCAGTATTAGGAAATGGAACTGAAACCATATTTATTAAATGCTTAGATATATACTCTGACGAATTTTAGAAATAATGCAATAAACTTAATTAACTTGTTACTTCTATATTAATTTCTGCATTTACTTCTTTATGAAGTTTTATCTGAACAGGGAAAGAGCCAAGGGTGTGTATATCAGGAACTTGTATATCTCTTCTATCTATCTCTTTTTTTGTAGCAGATTTTATTGCTTCAGCTACATCTCCGTTAGTAACTGTACCAAAAAGCACACCATCTTCTCCAACCTGTTTTTTAATAGAAAATCTCCCAATAGTTTTGAGCGCTATCTCGAAATCTAATGCTTCTTGTTTTACTTTTTCAGCTTCTATTTTTTCTTTCTCTCTTTTTCGTTCTATTTGTTTTAGTACTGCAGGGGTGACATTTACTGCCTTGCCTTGAGGGAATAAGAAATTTCTAGCGTAACCTGGAGCCACGTCAACGACATCTCCATCTCTTCCTAAGGTAGATATTGTTTCGGTTAAAACAACTTGTACTCTTTTAGCCATAAAAAAAAATTTGTTATGTATTTAATAATAAGACCTTGAGGGTAACTTTATTCTTTTTGCGAATCCTAATTTTGCAAGTAATTTTATGTGTTCCCATGTTAAATCAATTTGTCCTCTGAATAATCCTTGTTTAGCTGAATTTGGAAATGCATGGTGGTTGTTATGCCAACCTTCTCCAAATGTTAAAGCTGCAACCCACTTATTATTTCTAGATTCATCACCACTATCAAAAGCAATGGTCCCCCAACAATGAGTAGCTGAGTTAACAAGCCAAGTTATATGGTAAACAACAACAAGTCTTAAAGGTATTCCCCATAAAACCAATGCCCATCCTCCAACGTTAAGTTTTACACCAATTGCAAAAAGCATTAAACCAATCGGTATTTGCAAGAAAAGGAAGTATTTGTTTAAGAATCTATAATAAGGATCTTTTATTAAGTCTCTACTTAGTTTTGGAACTGCTTGCAAAGCTTCTACATCTTCAAACATCCAACCCATATGACTCCACCAGAAACCTCTTTTACTATTATGATGATCAACTTCTGTATCAGAGAAAGAATGGTGATGTCTATGTAAACCCACCCAATCAATTGGTCCATGCTGACAACTAATGGCTCCACATGTAGCAAAAAATCTTTCCAACCATAAAGGTACGATGAAAGATCTATGAGAAAGCAATCTGTGGTAACCAAGTGTTACTCCAAGGCATGCTGTGAGCCAATAAAAGAAAAATAATGTTACCAAGGAAGGAATGCTCCAAAATTTAGGCTGTAGAGCTACAATTGAAAGAGCATGAATCACCAACATGAAAAAAATAGTTCCCCATGTTTTGTGTAGTTTTGGAGGATACTTAGATGATTGTTTTGATGGAGCTAGAAATTTTTTGTGTAAATCTAATACTTTCTCGGGCGGGACAGGCCTTGATAACTTTGCTGTTTCTTGAAAAAGAATCTTATTCATAATATTAAGTTGTTTTCAAATGTGCCGATATGGAATATTATCATACTATACTATTGATTCGTTTACTGATCTGTGAGTCTAGGATATCGCGATAAGTTATCAAGTGGTCGTAGGGCAATGGCTCATTTGATACATATTTGGCATGAAAGAAATGCATGGTCTCATAAAGTTTTGCCACTTATTTCAGAAATTCTTGATTTAGGAAGGGTTCATAATTCACAGATTTCTAATTTGCGCAATGGGAAATTATCTTCGCCAGGGCCAGAAGTTTTTTTAGCATTAGCTCAGGTTAATACGATTCTTGATCAAGGCGTCGATTTGATAAGGGATCAGTTAGAAAGCTCGCATCCAGAGTTATGGAAGATATTGCAGGAATCCTCTTATCCGTTAAAGAATGATAAAGGAGATCCACTTTCTGCTGGAGAGCTATTTGAAATCTTTGTTGGATTAAAGAATTTACCATCTTCTTTTGATTGGTTTATTGAAGATGATGAGGCTTCAAAATTAAGCGAAGCTTTGTCTGATCATTTCTGTCAGAATCGACCATGGCGGCAATGTAAGGCAAGTGTTTTGAATGCATATTCAGTAACAAAAATATCAAGGAGAGATCGTTTTGCAGAAGTAGTTGCAGGATTAAAAGATTACTCTGCAGAAGAATTAGATGGCGAACTTTTAGATTTGTATGAAGCTTCGCGAAAATTGGGTTTGTTTAAAAATGGTGGCCCAAATGCTTTTCTTAAAGAATTGAGAGATAAAGTTTTACTAAAAGAAAATTATTTTTTAAAGGATGCTCAATAGATCTAAAGACTACCAACTGATTAATAATTTTATTTCATCTATCCATGATGAATTAAGTCAAATATATGAGGTTCGTAATAGAGAGGTTATTTTAAAATTAGAAAAAATATTAAATATTTTTCAAGAAGAGAAAATTTCTACCAGTCATTTTCAATCCTCAACTGGCATTGGATATAATGATATTTCAAGAGAAAAGATTGATAAGGTTTTTGCTAAATTATTTCATGCACAAAAAGCAGCAGTAAGAATGCAATATGTTAGTGGAACACATGCTATAGCATCTGTTTTGTTTGGCATCCTTAGGCCTGATGAAATTATGTTGTCTGTAACAGGAAGCCCTTACGATACGTTGGAAGAAGTTATAGGATTAAGGGGTAATGGGCAAGGTTCTTTAAAAGAATTTGGAGTTAAATATAGGCAAATTGATATAAATCATGACAAAAATTATGCAGAAAAGATAGCTGATCAGATAAATAATACTAATTGTAAGCTTGTTTTTATTCAGAAAAGTTGTGGATATACGTGGAGAAAATCTCTCACCAATGAAGAAATTAAAAAAATTTGTACATTAGTCCATTCAATTAATCCAAATTGTATTTGTTTTGTCGATAATTGTTATGGAGAACTAGTGGAAGATAGTGAACCAATTAAAAATGGAGCGAATATAGTAGCAGGATCATTAATAAAAAATCTTGGAGGAACAATAGTTCCTACTGGTGGTTACGTTGCCGGTGATGCTGATTTGGTTGATCTTGCTTGTTATCGTTTAACTTGTCCAGGAATAGGAAGTAATGCAGGTATAAATTTTGGTCTTGGCAGATTGATTTTGCAAGGTTTATTTTTGGCTCCTCAAATGGTCACTGAATCTTTGAATTCTGCAGATTTGATTGCCGCAGTTTTTAAACGTTTAGAATTTAGTGTTCTTCCAAATCCAGGTTCTTACAGATCAGATATTATTCAAGCTATTCAACTAAGAAGTCCACAACTTGTTCAAAATATTTGTCAGTCATTTCAAAAGTCATCTCCTATTGACTCTTTTTTAAATGTGATCCCCGCTGAAATGAATGGATATGATTCTAGTTTAATAATGTCAGGCGGGACTTTTATAGAGGGAAGCACAAGTGAATTTTCAGCAGATTCTCCTATGCGAGAACCATATAATATTTTCATTCAAGGGGGTTCCCACATATCGCATGTCAAAATTGCATTAATTCAATTATTATCTGATTTATTAGATAATAACCTCATAAATAGGGAATTTTTATTTTTCAATTAAATTTAATGACTTACAAATTTCCAGATGATTTTCTTTATGCAGATACTCATGAATATGTTAAGAGAGAAAATGGACTAATTAAGTTAGGCATCAGCGAATTTGCTGTTGATCAATTAGGTGATATCGTTTTCGTTGAATTAAGAGAAAAAGGTTCTACTTTAGAAAAAGGTGAAACTTTTGGCACAATTGAATCAGTCAAAGCTGTCGAAGAAGTCTATTTACCATTTGATGCAGAAATAATTGAAAGAAATGATAATGTTATTGATAATCCTGAAATCCTCCAAAATGACCCTATTGAACAAGGCTGGCTTTTGATTGTTAAACCAATAAAAGATTTTTCATCAGCGGATTTAATGAATTCATGTGAATATCAATCAAAGGTTGCACCAAATTAAAGCATTTTTGTTGAAATCGGCTATTTTATAAAAAAAAGTTCAACATGCAGCTAGAAAAGTATTCTGATTTGTTTATTAATAGACATTTAGGACTTGATGATAATGACCAAAAAAATATGCTCCAGAAGTTGGGCTTTGATACTTTAGAGCATTTTATACAAGAAGTAATACCGCCGGATATTAAAACAAAATCTAAATCTTATTCAAATCTGCCTAAAGGATGTTCAGAATCAAAAGCTCTTAAAGATTTACATACTATTGCAAAGAAAAATCAAGTAAATAGATCTTTGATTGGTCTGGGTTACTATGGGACTCATACACCTAATGTGATTGAAAGAAATATATTAGAAAATCCAAGATGGTACACATCTTATACTCCATATCAAGCCGAAATATCTCAAGGTAGATTGGAAGCTCTATTTAATTTTCAAACTCTAATATGCGAATTAACTGGCTTCTCAATATCAAATGCTTCCTTGCTAGATGAGGGTACCGCTTCTGCTGAAGCCATGACAGTAGCTTTTTCTGCTAGAAAAAATAAATCTGCAAATATTTTCTTGGTTCATGAATCAGTTTATAATCATACTTATAACGTTTTGCTGACTCGTGCCCGTCCTTTAGGGATAACCTTGAAAAGGTTTAATTCATATAATCCTGAGTTCACAAATTCTACTTTTGGAATGCTGATACAATTACCTGGTCAAAATGGTGATTTATTTGATCCTTCATTTCTCATTTCTAGAGCTCATAAATTTGATATATTTGCCTGTGTCTCTATTGATCCCCTTGCACAAATATTAATTAAACCAATTGCTGCATTAGGAGCTGATATTGCAATAGGAACCATGCAAAGATTTGGAGTGCCTATAGGATTTGGAGGGCCTCATGCGGCCTTCTTCGCATGTAGCGATAAATTCAAAAGGCTTATTCCAGGAAGAATTGTGGGCGAGAGTGTTACGAAAGAGGGTGGGAAATCTTTAAGATTAGCCTTGCAAACCAGAGAACAACATATAAGGAGAGAAAAAGCTACTAGCAATATTTGCACCGCACAATCCTTGCTCGCAATAATTTCTTCATTTTATGCTGTCTATCATGGCTCTTCTGGACTAACCAAAATCGCACGAAGAATAGTAATTTTTAGAAGACATTTAGAATTATGTTTAAAAAAGTTAGGATTGGTTGTTAAAGATGCAGCAAGATTTGATAGTTTTGATATTTATACCGAGAAATCAACTCAAATTCATCAAGCTGCTCTTGAGGCTGGTTTTAATTTAAGAATTCTACCCTTAGGTGCTGATATAGAAAATGCAAAAGGTTTTGGTATCTCTATTGATGAAGTTACTGATGAAAGTGAGATATTTAAAATTTTAGAATTTATAGGAAGTGTATTTGATAAGGAGATTGATTTTAGAAAAATTCCTATTGATTATTTTTTTGAGTTAGAGGGTTTGCCGCTAAGAGATGATAACTTTATGAGTCAAGAAATATTTGAAAATTATAGAAGTGAAACTGAATTGATGAGATATATTTTTCATCTTTCTGAAAAGGACTTTTCTTTGGTTGATGGAATGATGCCCTTAGGAAGCTGTACTATGAAACTAAATTCTGCTGCAGAATTAAATCCAATTTCTTGGCAAGAATTTTCATTAATTCATCCTTTCGCTCCAAAATCTCAAACCAAAGGTTATTCTCAAATCATCACTGACTTGGAAAAATGGATTTGTGAAATTGTTGGACTTCAAGCGGTTTCTTTTCAGCCAAATGCAGGATCTCAAGGGGAATTTGCTGGTTTACTTGCAATTAAATCATATTTCATTTCTAAAAATGATTATGTTAGGAAGAAATGTTTGATCCCTTCAAGTGCGCATGGAACAAATCCTGCTAGCGCTGTAATGGCAGGATTTGAAGTTGTATCAGTGAGCTGTGATGAACAAGGCAATATTGATTTTGATGACTTGTCCAAAAAACTAAAAGAATTTGGTTCGCAAATTGCTGCACTGATGTTGACTTATCCTTCAACTCATGGGGTGTTTGAACTTAGAATTAGAGAGATTTGTGAACTCGTCCATAATATAGGCGGTTTTGTTTATTTAGATGGAGCAAATTTAAATGCCCAAGTTGGTTTGTGTAAGCCAGGCGAATATGGGATTGACGTATGTCATTTGAATTTACATAAAACTTTTTGTATCCCTCATGGAGGAGGTGGTCCAGGTGTTGGTCCAGTTGCCGTATCAGAGACTTTAAGACCTTTCTTGCCAGATTTTTCTTTAAGTAATGTTTTCATAAATAATACTTCTTATTCAGTATCCTCAGCACAATTTGGGAGTGCCAGTATACTTCCGATAAGCTGGATGTATATAAAAATGTCAGGCATGCAAGGATTGAAAAAATCAAGTATGCAAGCGATATTATCAGCAAATTACATTGCATTTATCCTGAAGACGAAGTTCAAGATCCTTTATAAAGGGCAAAATGGTTTCGTTGCTCACGAATGCATACTTGACTTTAGAGACTTAAAACAAAAAACAGGCCTAACTGTTAATGATATTGCAAAAAGATTAATTGACTATAGTTTTCATGCTCCGACTGTAAGCTGGCCTGTTGCAGAAACGATTATGATTGAACCTACTGAGAGTGAGAGTTTGAGAGAGATAGATAGATTTTGTGATGCTATGCTTTTGATAGCAGATGAAATTACTGAGGTTGAGAATGGGTTATATCCAAAAGATAATAATGTAATAATTAATTCTCCGCACACAATTAAACAATTAATTAGTGAAGAGTGGCAAAATCCCTATACTAAGGAGAAAGCAGCTTATCCTTATAATGATGATAAAATTCGTAAGTTT
>Ga0209433_10000356_pt1 | contig 14028 bp, 18 predicted proteins | sample METZYME_5_50m_FD_187552 | JGI IMG/M metagenome (GOLD analysis project Ga0209433, IMG submission 187552) | Marine microbial communities from oxygen minimum zone in mesopelagic equatorial Pacific - METZYME_5_50m (SPAdes) (version 2) | ecosystem: Environmental > Aquatic > Marine > Oceanic | place...
GAGAGGCGACAGTTGCAGAAAAAATCAAAAATCTTCTTGATTTAAAAAATCCAACAATTGCTCCCTATGCAAGCTTAGAAGAAGTAAAATTAAGAATAACAACAAAAGCTAAAAGTTTATCTGAGGCTAAACTTTTAATCAAACCAATCAAAGAAAAACTCCACGCAAAATTTTCTACTTATATATTTGGAGAGGATAATGAGAATCTTCCAACCGTTCTTATTAAGGAATTAATTAAAAGAAATGAATCAATTGTTTTTGCAGAATCTTGCACTGGAGGATTACTTTCTTCTCAAATAACTTCTGTAGCTGGCTCATCCAAAGTCTTTAAAGGCAGCGTTATAGCATATAGCAATGAAATAAAAAGTTTAATATTAAATGTACCCAAAGATCTTCTTAGTAACTATGGTGCCGTATCTGAAGAGGTGGCAGAATCAATGGCAACCGGTGTAAAAAATAAATTTAATTCAGATTGGGCAATTTCTGTTAGTGGTATTGCTGGTCCTAGTGGTGCGAGTGAATTAAAGCCAATAGGTTTAGTATATATTGCAATTACAGGACCAAATAATGAAACATTAAAAATCAAAAAACAGTACAATCCTCTAAGGAATAGAAATGAAATTCAGAGACTAAGTGTAAATGACTGTTTAAACAGTCTTCGATTAATCTTATTATCTAATAAGTAGTAATTTTTTGATCGGTGAGTCAAAACACCCTATTTGATAAAGTTTGGGATTTGCATAAAGTTGCTGATCTACCTGGAGGATCATCCCAAGTTTTTATTGGTTTACATCTTATTCACGAAGTTACAAGTCCTCAGGCTTTTGGTGCCCTAAAGGACAAAAATCTAAAAGTTAAATTTCCCTCTAGAACTATAGCGACAGTCGATCATATTGTTCCAACAGATAATCAAAGTAGGCCATTCAAAGATAATTTAGCTGAGCAAATGATTGAGGCCCTTGAAAACAATTGTAAAAAACATAAAATAAAATTTTTTAATATCGGCAGTGGTAGTCAAGGAATTGTACATGTTGTAGCTCCAGAACTTGGTCTTACTCAGCCTGGCATGACAATTGCCTGCGGAGACTCACACACATCTACTCATGGAGCCTTTGGATCAATTGCATTTGGGATTGGGACTAGTCAAGTTCGAGATGTTCTAGCGAGTCAAACACTTGCGATGAATAAATTAAAAGTTAGACAAATATGGTGCAAGAATAAACTTTCCGACGGAGTATTTGCAAAGGATTTAGTACTTCATATAATTAACAAACTTGGTGTTAAAGCTGGCGTAGGCTATGCATATGAATTTTCAGGTCCTGCGATCCATTTGTTATCGATGGAAGAGCGAATGACTATTTGTAATATGTCGATTGAAGGAGGAGCTAGATGTGGTTATGTTAATCCAGACAAAATTACCTTTAATTATATAAAGGAGAGACAATTCGCACCTAAAAATGAAAATTGGCTTAAAGCAGTTACTTGGTGGGAATCATTAGCAAGCGAAAAAGATGCTATTTATGATGATGTAGTATCAATTGACGCTTCAAAAGTAGAACCAACAGTTACATGGGGCATAACACCTGGTCAAAGTATTGGAGTTAGTCAGAAAATTCCAGAATTAAACGAACTTAGTGCGGATGATCAATTTATAGCAGGAGAGGCATATGAATATATGGGATTAAATCCTGGGCAAGCAATTAAAAATACTCCTATTGATGTTTGTTTTATCGGAAGTTGCACAAATGGAAGAATTAGCGACTTAAGAGTTGCTGCAGAAATTGTACAGAATCATAAGGTATCACCAAATGTTAAAGCTTTTGTTGTCCCAGGATCAGAAAAAGTTGCTAAAGCAGCTATTGAAGAGGGACTTGATAAGATATTTAAGGATGCAGGCTTTCAATGGAGAGAGCCAGGTTGTTCAATGTGTTTAGCTATGAATCCTGATAAATTAACAGGCAATCAAGTCAGTGCCAGTTCAAGTAATAGAAATTTCAAGGGAAGGCAGGGGTCACCCAGTGGTAGAACCCTATTGATGAGCCCTGCGATGGTTGCGGCAGCTGCGATAGAGGGCAAAGTAAGTGATGTTAGAGAATTCATAAAAAAATGAAAGAAGAATTTCAACCCCCTAAAGGAAAAATCAATAAAGTTAGTGGTAACTGCATTTCATTAGTGGGAGATGATATAGATACAGATAGAATAATTCCTGCAAGATTTCTAAAATGTGTAGACTTTGAATCTTTAGGAGATGCAGTTTTTGAAGATGATAGAAAAGATTTAAAGGGCAAACATCCATTTGATTTAAAGTCAAATCAAAATGCTGTGATACTTCTTGTAAATAGTAATTTTGGATGTGGTTCTAGTAGAGAGCATGCACCTCAAGCACTAATGCGTTGGGGAATAAAGGCAATTATTGGAGAAAGTTTTGCAGAGATTTTCTATAGCAATTGCATTGCGATTGGAATACCATGTTTTACTTTGGCAAAAAAAGATATTAAACCTTTACAGGTTAGAGCAGAATCAGGAAGTTTATTTTTTGAAATTGATATAAAGAATGTTATTGCGATAGAGGGATCTACAAAACACAAATTGGGGCTGAAAGAATCCTCAAGAAATATGTTTTTATCAGGTGAATGGGATGCTACATCAACACTTTTAAGCAATATAAAGCTTATAGAGAGCAAATTGGATCATTTACCCTACATAAATTTAAATAAATAATTACTTACTCAAATCCATTTAAAGTAAAATTTATTCCTCCAGCTTGATCATGTGGCTGGTAAAAGATCCCAAAACTATATGATCTTTTTTTGAAATTCATACCAATTCTTGAATAAATAAATTCCCCATAATCATCTGAATCTTTATCTAGATTCAACGTCCCTTGGGTTTCAATTAACCAGGATCCAATTAGATGTTGATCAAAGTTTAAATCAACAGTAAAATTCTCTGATACTTGATCAAATTTAAAGATACTTTTTCCACTTTTAAATTTGTAAAAAGGCAGGATACTTAAACGTGTGTAATCAAAAAAATCTTTTTTATAATTGCCTATTACAAATTCAGGACCTAAGCCAACTCCAAAATATTTTTGAGTATTACTATCTTTATATAAATTATAAGTAGCAGAAACCTTTGAATTTATAAAAACCCCTTGTTTGATTGGTTCTGGAATATATTCAAATGATTCATCAATATACAAAGAATCAATCCTTTTCTCAAATATTGGTAATCTTTTATTTAATTGATAACTTACACTCCCTTTATAGCTTTCAGCAAAATCAGAAGAATTTAATTCCTCAGCTTTATAATTTCCAATACCAATAGTAATAATCTGATTGTTTTCAACTGCATCATTCCTCCAAGATTTTGATTGATCTAATTGCCAACCATATGCATTATAAATTTCTGATTCTCCAATAGAACCATTCCAAATACGCTCTCTATAAGCTCCAAATATTCTGTTTACAAAAGTTGTATTAAACAAATTAATTTCTTTACTTAACTCTGCCCTAGTTCTAACTGAATTTGCAAACTTTTCTAAATCAAAAGAGTTTAATTCCTGAGTCATTTTTAAATCCCAATTTTGTATCTTTCCTTCAAGAGCAGCGCTTAAAGCAAAATAATCTACTAGAGAAATATTTCTCTCGACTTTGGGAGAATTTAATGAAGAATTCCTCTGAACAAAACTTTTTGTCTTACCATTTAAAGTCCTTTGAATGAGAAATTGAGGCTCGATATTTAAATACAAATCATTGTTAATATTAACTGCGTTAAGTTTTCTTCCAATAAAAAATCCATCTTTATTTAATTTGTCATAGCCAATATTCCAACCATTTTGAAATGCAAAAGGATTTTCTGCCTTTTTAAAAATCGTTCGATCCCCAACCCAGAATGGGATAGTAATTCTATCTTGAAAAATCAAATTATTTACTTTTGATTTAAACCGCAATTTTTCTTTATGAGGATAAACTTTAAGTTCATTAAATTGAAGCTTAATTTGATTTGTGTCAAGCAAATCATTAGTTAAAAATACTTGTTTTGATGACCATATATTTTGATCAACATCCAATTGCTCTGCTGAAAAAATCCAATTTTTCACTTTTTTAGGGGTAAAAATAACCTTATTTTTTTTTATGCTCTTGATATTTGATAATAAATTTTCGTAGATACTATTTGAACTAAAATCAAAATCTGAAATTATAGATTCAGAATTAATTAATCCTTTAATATTTCTAAAACTACCTTTCCTTTTAATAAAATCATATTGAACCATATCAGCTTGAAATATTTGATTATTAATCTTGAACTGGATATTCCCCTCAGCCTTAGCCGATTTATTCTTTTTGTTATACCTAAGAGTATCTGCTTTTAAAATATTATCTTGGAATTTTACAACCACATCTCCATTGGCATATAAAATATTATCTTTTTCAGATTGTATTTTAGATTCAATTAAGAGCTCATTAATTGCAGTTTTTACATTTTTATCAATTTTTTCTTTTGGATTATCATCAGAATTAGTATTTTCTAAATTTGTTAAAAATTGATCCTCATATATTTTTAAATCTGGAAATTTATTTTGATGGCTAAATCTATTTTTTTGTTTATTAATTAAGGTTTTTTCCAGATTTGATGAAAGAGCATCACCTGGAGGAATAAATATACTTAAGAATGTTAAACAAATAAATATTATTTTTTGAATTTGAAAATTATTCAAAACATTTTATTTATAAAAACTCCAAAAATTTAATCTTGAGGACTTTCTAAATCTTTCCTATTTGGTGTTCTTGTTGGGTCACTTGCAAGAAACCCAAATAGGAATATTCCTACGAAAAAGAAAACAATCGTATAGACAGAAATTTTAAGAGCAAGCATGAAATTAACGGTTCTTCTAATTTATCTTATTAAATTTATATTTAATTCAAGAGAAAATGGTTAAATTGTGAAATTTTGGTAAATTTTGAAATACTTTTAAATTTTAAAGTACTATTTTTAATCATCATGTTCATCCCAAGGATCAGTTAATTTAGCAGATTTAGGGCCAAAGGCTCTCAAAAATCCAAAAGCAGTCAGCCCAAGTAAAATTATGAATAGTGATATACCTATTGAAACAGCCGGATCAGGAGTAGATGATAAAGATTGCATCAATTTTGATAAGTTTGTAAACAAAATATGTTAAACATCTAATACAATAACGAAATAATCTTGAATTTAGGAAATTTTTCACTATGGGACAAAAAACTGCACTAGGAAGTTTATTAAAAGCGATTGGTAATTCTGGCCAAGGTAAAGTTGTACCAGGATGGGGAGCAGTACCTGTGATGACAGTAATTGGTGTTTTTCTTTTAATCTTCCTAGTTATTCTTCTTCAGATTTACAACCAATCATTGCTCTTACAAGGATTTTCTGTTGATTGGAATGGCAATTAAATATGTAAATAATTCATAACCGTATATACACTTATTAACTATATAACTCATTTATATTAATTAGTCTTGTATCGGATTAAGAAACAATGAGTAATTACCAAGAAAAATTTATCATTGGATTAGGTAATCCTGGGAAAAAATATGACAAGAATAGACATAACATTGGTTTCCTTTTTCTTCAAGAATTTGCAAAACAATATAGTTCAAGCTTCCTTTTAAAAAATAAGCTTAGATCAAATTATGCTGAATTCATCTTCGAAGGGGTTATTTATAGATTGTTTATGCCTACTACTTATATGAATAATAGTGGAGAAGCAATTAGAGCGATAATCGATTGGTTTAAAATAGAAAAGGATAAACTAATAATCGTTGTTGATGATATTGATATCCCTTTAGGTAAAATTAGAGTTAGAAAGAAAGGGAGTTCTGGAGGTCATAATGGTTTAAAAAGTATAATTAATCATTTAAATTCTAAAGAATTCTTAAGAATCAGGATAGGTATAGGATCTCCCCCCGTAATCGAAAAAGATAAAAATTACAATACGATTTCACATGTATTGGGAAATTTTTCTAAATCAGAACAATTAATTTTAAATAAAATTTTTTGTCAAATGATTGAGTCATTGCAAAAATTAAATGATCACAATGAAAATTCGATCATATGTGAATTAAATTCCTTTAATATTAATGAACTTTAAGCCAGAAACTACAGTTTACGTGAGTATTAAAGAATATAATTTTAATACAAGAGAATTGAAAGGTCTTGTAGAAGCTAGTGAATTTCACTGGAATTTCACTTGGTCTTTTACTAAAGGCAAATTATTTGTTAACCCACCTTTGGGAAGAGCTTTAATAGAGGATTCGTTATTAAGATTTTTAATAAAAAAAGACTACGAATTAGAATCTGGAAGCGACTACAAGTTTACTGTTTCATCCAAGTTTTAGATAAATGATCACAATTTAAAGTAAATTTAGAATTCAGATAATCTTCCAATATAACTAATGCAGAGATTGCATCTAAATTAATATTTTGTAAAAAAACATCTCTAGGTAAAAACCTTTTAATACCTTTGATTGGGAAAATTTCAAAGTATCTTTCCTTAGCTCTGAAAGTTGTGTTTTTTTCTTCAACGATAGTTAAATTATTTTCTAAAAAACCTAATGATTTAACATGATAATTGCTTGTTGTACCATTACCAATTAAGACTTTTATATTGTTATCGGTTCCGATGCAAGTTTTTATGTTTTGAACCAAATATCTACTTTCAATAACTAATGCTTTCAATACTATCTTACTTTTAAAGTCTGCAAATATTAAACCACATTTATACTTTCCAGGATCAATAGATATGTATTTTGTCATGAGAGGAGCTTAGAAACTTTTAACTCTACAATTATTGGCTGAGCAGTTTTACTATCCCTTAAAGAAACAACTTCAAATTCAAAATCAAAACCTTTATTTTTTTCTATAAATACTTGCAATTTTTTTACTGAATCACTTTTTAGCTTTATTTCATTAATAAGTGAACCTCGTCTTTTAGCTTCTGCTAGAGAAGAAGCAAGTAGTAAATTTATAGTATTTCTAAGATCTTTAATATTATTTTCTGTATTGATTAAAGAAGTTTTAGATATGATTTCATCTTTTAAAACTATAGTTTTATTTTCTATTAATTCAGGGAAAGCATAAACATAATTTTCTCCCTCTAAAACATTACGTACTGATTTGATATTAATTACCCAATCACCTCCATTTCTAATTGTTTTCTTCAACTCATCAATATGATTTTTACGCAGTAATAATATTCTTCTAGGCTCTTTTACCTTTGGAATGACTTGTTCTTGAGTAAACCTATTTGCATTTTTAATAATGTTTTGCATCTGCAAATCAATTTTGATTCTTTTATCTGTGCCTATCTCCGCAATAAATATAGATTGACCACTACTTATTACAACTTTGCCACTCCTTAAAGCAATAATATTTCTCTCCAGTTTAGTCAGCTCTCTTTCTTTATTAATTATCTTATTTTCTAAGGTTTCCCTTTCTGATTTTAATGAAAGCAAAAGTTTTCGACTCTCTTGCAATTTTTTTTGCAGATCACCTAATCTAAAAAGACCAACTCGAAGCTGACTATTTACTAATAATATTAAAGATATTGATGATGCACTAATAAGGCTGCCAGTAATAATAGTAATTAATGTGGCAGTTTTTCTAGGTCTTAATTTAAAGATACTAAATCTTGCTTTACCAATTTTGGTTCCGAGTAAATCACCAAAGGAAGATATTAAACCTCCAAGTAAAAGTAAAAAAATAATTAAAAGCCAACCAGACACAAATTTTTATTTATCCTCTTTTTATATTATTAATATAACTATTAATAAATCAATTAAATCTTTTAGCAAGGGCAATTGGATCAAATACTGTAATTTTTTTTCTATCTATATTTAGTAGTCCAGAATCTTTTAGATCTCCTAAAAGTCTTGTAATTGTAACTCTTGTAGAACCTATCGCTTCAGCTATAGCTTGATGTGAAAGTTTTAAATCAATAGTAATTCCCTTATCTTCAGCGACTCCAAAATCCCTGCATAAAACCATTAAAAAACTTACTAATCTTGATGACATATCCCTATGAGTAAGAGTTTCTATCATTGATTCTGTCTGTAAAATCCTACTTGATAATCCTTGCAAAAGTAATAATCCTACAGATGCATCAGCTTCAATTGCTCTTAAAACAGAATTAGCAGGAGCAGTTATCATTTCAACTCTTGTAAAAGCAATAGAGTGATAAAACCGATCAGATCTATGACCAGTGAGAAGTGAAAGAACGCCAAATACACTATTTTCTCTTAATAAAGCAACAGTAATCTCATCTCCAGTCTCATAAACTCTGGATAGACGCACTGCTCCCCGCTTAACTATATAAACCCTTTCAGCTGGATCACCTGGGAAAAATATAGTTTTAGACCTCTCAACCATTTCAGTATTTGCACCATCAAGCCCCCTAAAAACTTCCATTAAAGTTTTATTAATTGGGAAACGTTCTCCAACAGCATTAGTTGTATTTTTGCCACTTGATTGTGGAGTTAGGCGACTATACCCATTATTGGTTGGAATCATAATTATTCTGAATATAAAAAAGTTATAGAGATGCGCATAATAATCATGTATCAATAGTAACCATTTTAGGTTTTTATCTAAAGTTTTATTCTTTTAAGTAAAATTACACTATATGCAGTGTTAATAAATTCAAATTATACTTTATGTAGTTAAGACTAAAAAATAATGGTTGTTAGTGGTTCAACAAACTTATCAAGAAAAAAGAATGATTTTATCAATTTTAATAATCAAGAAAGCTCTGAAAATAAAGTCAAAAGGATAAAACAAAATGGTCAAATTCAAATTTATCAATCTTCTTATAGGGGAAGCTATTCGACAATAATTCGAGATTGCATAAGAAACGCAGCTCTAGGAAGAAGAGTATTACTAGTTCAATTAATGAAAGGCGGTGTTAAACAAGGGATCTTAAACCCCGTAAGCTTGTGCGATAATCTTTTATGGATAAGATCATCAGATTCTTATGATCAACATAATTATCAAAGTATATCCAGTGACGATAATATAAATAATTCAATAAGAAACTCTACTATTGAATTATGGGAATTTTGTAAAAAACAATTATTATCAGGAGAACAAGATCAAGTAATTTTGGATGAGGTTTTCCGCGCTGTGGAGTTGGGCATTATTCAGGAAGATGATTTGATTTCAGCACTTGAAGACAGATTTATCTCTGGAGATGTAATCCTTACAGGAACGAAAATTCCAAAAAAATTCTTATTAATGGCTGATCAAGTTACTGAACTTCGCTCGTAAAATTATGCTCAAAAATGACATTTGGATTACCGAACAAGCCTCTAAAGGGATGCTTAATCCTTTTCAATCTAAATTAATTAGACATCTAGATCCTAAACAAAAGAAGAGAGCCGTTCTAAGTTATGGTTGTTCCTCATACGGATATGATTTAAGACTATCATCTAATGAATTTCTCATTTTTAGACATGTACCTGGGACAGTTATGAATCCCAAAAATTTCAATCCTAAAAATTTAGAAAAGACACCTCTACATAATGATAAAGATGGAGATTATTTTATTTTACCGGCTCACTCATATGGCTTAGGTGTAGCTCTAGAAAGGATGAGAGTCCCAGAAAATATTACGGTCATCTGCCTAGGTAAAAGCACTTATGCACGTTTAGGAATTATTGTGAATACGACTCCAGCAGAGGCTGGCTGGGAAGGTCATCTCACTCTTGAATTTAGTAATAGTTCAGGGGCAGATTGTCGCATATATGCTAATGAAGGTATTTGTCAAATACTATTTTTTGAAGGTGATCCATGTGAAACCACTTACAATGACCGTCAAGGTAAATATCAAAATCAACCAGAAGAAGTTACTCTAGCAAAAATTTAATATGCAAAATGTTCAATTACTATCAATAACACCTGAAGCTGAAAAAACTATGGCATATATTGCCAGAGTAAGTAATCCCAAGAACCAGGACAATCAAGACTTTTCAAGATTGCTGAGTTACTGTATCAAAAATGAGCATTGGAGCGTATTTGAACAGTCTTTTATGACCCTGCAAATAGAAACTAACAGAGGTATCGCGGCTCAAATCCTAAGACATAGATCATTTACATTTCAAGAATTTTCTCAAAGATATGCTGATAGTTCACAATTAGGTAATATTCCAATACCAGAACTTAGAAGACAAGATATTAAAAATAGACAGAATTCCATTTCAGATTTACCTGTTGAACTTAAAAATAAATTTATTAATAAAATTAAAGAAAATTTTGCAAAAACCTCAAATTTATATGAAGAAATGTTGGATGCCGGTATAGCTAAAGAATGTGCTAGGTTCATTTTACCTCTAGCAACTCCTACAAGAATCTATATGACAGGCTCCTGTCGATCATGGATCCACTATATAAATTTAAGATCAGCTAATGGTACCCAAGAAGAACATAAGCAAATTGCTTTAAGTTGCAGAAAAATTTTTAAAGAGAATTTCCCAATAGTTTCCAGAGCCTTAGATTGGTAAGCTTATTTATTATTTTGTGATTACAAAAGTTATATATTTTAGAAATCAACATTCTAAATTTTAATTGTCTATGTTTATACTTCTTCAATTATATTATTCAAAGAACTTTTTAAAGTTTTTTCTTCCTGAAGACCAGTAAAAGTTTCTTGTAAATTTGAATTAGAATCAAAAATATTAATTTGAGGTATTCCATTCACTTTGAATTGTTTAATAAATTTATCCCATTTAGGATTATCAACGTTCAAGAAGACAAAATTTATTTCACTATCAAAATCCTCTTTCAATTGTATAACTTCTGAAGCCATCTCCTTACATATTTCACACCATTCAGCATAAAATTCTAAATAGGTTGGCTTACCATTTGCGAATGCTATTTCTGGATCCATAGATAAATTACCAAAATTTCTTAATTGTAAAGTAGATTTAAAAATAGTACTTTTGAAAAATAATATAAAAGCTATTAAAAAAAGCGGTAATAAAGCCAAGATAATTTTTTGAAGCTTACTGGACGAGTACTTATTTTGGGATTCCATCTTTTTAAGGTTTGAGTATAGAAATTTTAATGAAATAAATTGATAAAAGGATACTATACTGATATTATGTACAGAATCGATTTTAAAAGATTTTAGCTATAAATTTAATTAAAATATGCAATCAATCTTTGGAACTGATGGTATTAGAGGTATATATAAGAAAGAAATTACATATGATCTTGCTCAAAAGATAGGATATGCTTTCGGAAGCATTAATAACGATTCACAAAAAGTTTTAATTGGGAGAGACACAAGAGTTAGTGGGGATTTATTACTAGAAGCTTTATCTAATGGATTAAATCAGTCTGGTAAAGAAGTAATTGATGTAGGCATTTGCCCAACCCCAGCGATACCGTTCCTAATAAAGAAATTTAAAATATATGCAGGGATTATGATATCAGCCAGTCATAATCCACCTGAATATAATGGATTAAAATTTTTTGATCATTATGGTAATAAATTAAATCAAGAAAAAGAAATAGAAATTGAAAGTTATTTAAACAAAATTAAATCTAATTTAATTTTTAGAAAAGAAAAAAAAGTTGTACAAAAATTTGATCTTTTAGAGATATACAAGCAAAGCTTAATTGATTCAATAGGTAATAATAATCTTAATGGAATGAAAATAATATTAGATACTTGTCATGGATCTGCCTCAGTCTTTGCAGAAAATGTGTTTAAAAGATTAGGTGCAAATGTTTATGTCATCAATAGTAATGTTGATGGATCAAAAATCAATGTCAACTGTGGATCAACTTGTCTTAATCCTTTAAAAAAAGCTATTAAGGAATTTAATGCTGAGATGGGTTTTAGCTTTGATGGGGATGCGGATAGAGTAATAGGGATAGATTCAGAAGAAAATATTCTTGATGGCGATCATATCTTATTTCTATGGGGCAGGGAACTCTTGCAAGAAAAAATTTTATCGAAAAACTTATTAATTACAACGGTAATGTCAAATTTAGGATTTGAGAAAGCATGGAACGACCTTGGTGGTATTTTAATTAGAACACCTGTTGGAGATAAGTTTATACACGAAGCAATTAATAAACAAAAGGCAGATTTAGGTGGTGAGCAATCTGGGCATATTCTCTCAAAAATAAATAATTACTCAGGAGATGGGGTTTTAACTGCTATTCAAATAGCAAATTTTTGTAGCAAGAGAAATATAACTTTAAAAGATTTATTAAAAACCAGCTTTAAAGGTTTTCCACAAAAACTAATTAATATACATTTAACTTCCGATAATAAAGAATTTAAAGATTTGATAGAAAATAATATGAATAAATTAATTAAAGAAAAATTAGAGAATATCTCAGAACCATGCAGAATTTTTGCTCGAAATAGTGGAACAGAATCAGTTTTAAGAGTTTTAGTAGAAGCAGAAGAAGAAAGTCTAGTTGATGATATGTCAATTCAAATGAAAACTATTGCTGAAAAAATAATTAAAGAATAATTTTTGTATTAAATTTTTTTATATAATCTCTCAAAAACCTTTAGTTTATTTTTTATAACATAATTTTCTCGATTAGTTTTGAAATCCAAGGGATTATATGAATTAAATATTTCATTATCTCGATAGATATAAGTACTAAAATATTTGGATTTTATTATAGTCTCATCCATATATTCAAAAAGTTCCTCTACATCACTTTTGATTGAAATATATCCTCCATTTGCCATAAGTTGAGAAATTTTATGAATTAATTGAGGTCGTATTATTCTTCTTTTATGGTGTTTCTTCTTAAACCAAGGATCTGGAAAATTAAAAGAGACACTAGATACTATATCTGCAGGGAATTTACCAATACAATCCTCAATTAAATATTCAGCATTTCCGAATGCAAAGAATAAATTATCTATGGTCTCATCTTTTAATTTTAATTTTGATTTATTAACTAATTTTTCTCTAATTTCTAAACCTATATAATTCCAATTCTTATTATATTTAGCTAAATTTATCAAAAAATCTCCGGAACCACAGCCAATATCTAAATGAAGAGATTTGGTATGGTCATTAAAAATTTCCTCTAAGTATGGAATGGGCTCTATTTTATTAAAAAATTTACTTAATGGATTAACATGTTGTCGCATTTTAATTTCCTATTCATTTATTTCTAACAAATAAGACGAAATTTTTCATAGTAGAAATTTAATTTTTTTATTTATACCCAACTATAAAAATAAAGATTACAGTTATTGACTATTGAGGTTTAATATTTAAGTATGTTAATGAGAAAAAATTTTGACCTCTATTAATGAATTTTCTGCATGGATAACATTTCAACTATCTTCAATTTTTATAGTAGGAGTTCCTCTTTCGATTTTTATATGGTCAATCAATAAAAGAAACAAAGCTATTACGAAGTTATTAATAACATATTGGAAGGTCTCAATACTATTTTTTATTAGTCTTATATTGTTTATCGGAGGTGTACAATTTTCACTATTAATATTAATAATTTCTACTTGGTTAATGACTATTTGTGTTTGGTTATGGAATGATATAAATAGAGAATTAAAGGGCTATAAATTAACTAATGCACTTGTTACAACAACAAGAGCCTGGAGATGGGCATTAACTTTTATATCTATAAGTTTTTTAGTACAGTTTTTACAAAATTTATCCTGTATTAATTTGATTAATAGTTCCGAATGTTTAAAGTGGTCTGAACCATCAAGAAATTTATCACAAATAATAAATCAATTATTTAATTTTTTATTTGGTGCAAGTTTTACAGAACCAATTGCAAAATTCATAGGATTATTCGCATTACTTATTTATATGTTAGGACTATTTCAATGGCTCATCATTAAGCTACCAAAATCTGGAAGAAATGCAGGTTTTTCAAATTATGGAGAATATTAGATTAATTAGAAATATAACAAAATAGGCTTAAATATTACAGAAAGCATCTCAATAATTAAAGGATATATTCAATATGGGAGACAAAAGATTGTAA
>Ga0209433_10000359_pt1 | contig 13997 bp, 13 predicted proteins | sample METZYME_5_50m_FD_187552 | JGI IMG/M metagenome (GOLD analysis project Ga0209433, IMG submission 187552) | Marine microbial communities from oxygen minimum zone in mesopelagic equatorial Pacific - METZYME_5_50m (SPAdes) (version 2) | ecosystem: Environmental > Aquatic > Marine > Oceanic | place...
TAAAGATTTTATTACAGTCATACCTGAGAGTAAAATTGAAGATTTGAAATACATTGAAGATGAAATTATAAAAAATAGGGACTATTCAATTTCACATAGAGATGATATAATAAAGTATGCGTCCAATTTTGATTGGGTAAATGTAATTAGAGATAGGTACATTCCATGCGTTGAGGATCTTATTAATAAATGAAAAATTTAGTTGCGATTTTTGGTGGTCATGATGCCAATATTACATTTTATAATGCTGATAAAGATGAATATCATCTCATAGAAATAGAGAGACTTGTGAAGAAAAGATATTTTAGATTGCATGTTGATAATTCACCGGAATATCAAAAAGAAATACTGACATTATGTCAAGAGATTGCCGAAGAGGATTGGGGTATTGAGAATGATTATGAAGCAGTATTGATTTCTTCAGATGGATTTATACAAGTTGATCCAAGAGAAATATTTAACACATCATTAGTAACCACAGTTGCTAGGCATCATGAAACACATGCAGCAGCAGCGTTTTATCTTTCACCATTTGATAATGCACTTATTGTTTCTTATGATGGTGGTGGTGATGATGGACATTTTAACATTTACGCTGCTAATAAAGGTCAGATAAAATTACTTAGAAATATTAAATCTGATTTTGGTGGTGGATATCTTTTGTGTGGGTCAATGATTCGTGAAGTAACAGAAAATAGTAGACACCAATTGGCCTTGTCAGGTAAACTTATGGGTCTTTGTGGTTATGGTAAAATTAAACATGATATGGTTCCTGCTTTTGAAGATTTTTTCTTTGATAGAGATTATAAAAAATTATCAAATAGGACAAATTTACCTTTAAAAAATATTGATAATCCTTGGAAAAATCCATTAAAAAACTGGGTATTTGAGGGGCAAGAGGGATACGATATTGCTGCTACTGCACAGGCAGGATTTGAGAACGCTTTCTTTAATGTTCTTGACAAATATGATACTGATATACCCTTGATTGTTACTGGTGGATGTGCCTTAAATGTTTTAGTTAATGAAAAAATAAAAGAGAGATATGATCGCCCAGTTTTTGTACCGCCAAATCCACATGATGGTTCATTATCACTAGGACATTTACTAATATATAATCCACCTACCAGAAAGATTGATATCACATATCAAGGTTTACCACTTGTTGATAAAAATAATTTAGATGAATTTGTAAAAGAACATAATGCAGAAAAAATTACTAAGAAGGATATTGCAAAATTTTTAAAAGATGGTAAAATAATAGGACTGGTCTATGGTGATTCTGAAGTTGGCCCAAGAGCATTAGGTAATCGTTCAATCGTATGTGATCCTAACATTCCTGATATGAAAGATATACTTAATTCAAAAGTAAAATTTCGTGAATGGTATCGACCTTTTGCTCCTTTCTGTAAGAAGGAAGATGCTCCTAAGTATTTTGATTCTTATAGTTATGAAAATCTTGATTACATGAGTTACGCACCAAGAGTAAATTCTAACTCTCTTCCATCAATTACACATGTCGATGGTACAGCAAGATTACAAACTGTGACTGAAGAATCTCACTCACATTTCTATGAATTGTTGACAGAGTTTGGTAAGTTATCTGATACGAATGTTTTATTAAATACATCTTTTAACATTCGTGGATATCCTATTCTCTCAACGATTGAAGATGCGTTATACGCATTAGAAAATACAGAGATGGACTACGTTGTTATTGAGGATTATTTGTTTACATCATGACAGAATTTGGAGTATTCTATCAGGTCTATAAAAACCATAGGGCAGTTAGATTTGTATTAGAAAATTTTAGAAAACATTTCCCTGATAATCCTGTAATATTAATCTCTGATGGGGGAGATGATTTTACATATATGGCAGATGAATTTAATTGTAAATTCTTTATGAGAGAAAATATTTTTGGTGATGAAAATAATAATTACCCAAAGTTTCCATACAATGCGTATCGAACAATTGAGTGGTGGAAGAGACATAAACTTGTGTGTGAGGAAACTGGATTAGATTACACAATGATTTTAGAGGATGATGTATATGTTCAAGCACCTTTTCAAATTGATCCACCATTTCAGTTGAGAGGTGTTAGAATAGGTAATCAATTTACAGGTAAGATGATTTCTGACATCTATAATCACACAAATCAAATTGCTACACATTATGGTATGTGTGGAGGATCTATTTACAATGCAAAAACTTTTCTTGCAATCTACAATGATGTGATAGAAGATATACAAAACAACATGGATCGTATGATGGATGAAGATTCCTCATCGTATAATATGCTAGGTGCTGTTGATGCAAATCTCACTTATCACTATGCTAAAAGGGGATATAAATATGAGGTAGCACTATGGCTAGGCGAAGTCAGAGAAGGTAGATTTGACTTGCCTGTGATTCATCAATGGAAGGAGCATTATTAATGACTGTATTACCTTACTCAGGAGTACCAATATTTAATGAGGATGGCACGTTTCGTAAGGAGGATGATGTCGTTCAAGGAAGAAGTTATAGTAGTAATCTTACTAAACTTTTAAAGCAACTACCAAAGTTAGAAAATTTACAGAAAGGTAAACCACCATCTCCAGTGATGGCACATATCTCCCTGACAAATTATTGTAATCTTACATGTTCTTTTTGTTGCTTTGCAAACCGTGATATATCAGAGAAGATGCCTACAGAAAAAGTTCTTAAGGCATTAGATAGTTTTAGAGCAGTTGGTGTTACAGGAGTTGAATTTACTGGTGGAGGTGAACCAAGTATTCACCCAGACTTTAAAAAGATTGTAAGATACGCTAAAGATCTTGGATTCAGTTTAGGAATCTGTACCAATGCTGCAAGATTTGGTATGGATAGACCCATCAAAAAAGATATTGTCGAACTGTTTGATTGGGTGCGTATGGGAATGTACGGTTTTTACGAAGGTTATGATTATGATTTAAGAGTATTTGAGGGGACTAATTGTAAACCATCTGCAGCATACGTTTGGGATGAAAATTTAGAGACATCAAAAAATCCAAACATTACTGGTGAGTGGACAGATGTAAAAAATAAAAGGATGCTCTCGAAAAAATTTCAGACTACCGAAAACTTTATTCGTATGCTAGACTGGGTGGAGAAAAATAAAATACCATGTCGAATTGCTTTCAATGCAATTAAAGATGTCAAAGAAACTGCAAAAGACATCGAAACTATTCGTGGAGTGATTCATGAATATGAAAAGGATAGGGGTCGTAAACTTCAATCTGCTTTCTTATCTGATTTTAATTTCAAAGGCGAGAGAAGGAATGATCATTGTTATATGCACATGGTCAAACCATTTCTGTTTACAGATGGATATGTCTATGCTTGTCCTTCTGCTGAGTTATCAATTGAAAACAATTATAACTATGTGCCAGAGTCACAGTTTGCAGTTTGCGATGTTGATGGTATAATAGATTTCTATAGTAAACCACCATCTGTTAGAAAACATGCTTGCCACTATTGTAAATATGCAATGCAGAATGAACTCATAGATGACATACTTACTGATACAATACATAATGATTTTGCATGACAACTACTGATTCGCATCTTTTTACAAAAGATTATTATGAGGATGGAGTGAGAAAACACATCTCCGGATATGAAAATTATAAGTGGATGCCAACTAGATCTATTCCAGAGGCACTAGACATTCAAAACTATTTTGAATTTGATACCTGTGTTGATTATGGATGTGCAAAAGGTTTCCTTGTGCATGCCTTACGAATACTTGGATCTGAAGCATATGGTGAGGACATGAGTGAATATGCAATTGAAAATTGTCATCCGGCAGTAAAGAATTATTTGTCACTTCCAAATAAGAAAATATATGATCTTTTGATCTGCAAAGATATGTTAGAACATGTAGAGGAAGTTGATATACCTTCTGTCCTACATTTGTTTAAACAAAAGTCTGATCAATTTTTCTTTACAATACCTCTTGGTGACAATGATCGTTTCCGCATCCGTGAGTACGAAGTTGACATTACTCATGTTACGAAGAAGGATGAGGAGTGGTGGATTAATATGTTTAGAAACAATGGATTTGAATTAGTTAAGTTTTCATATGAGTTTGGATCAATAAAGAAGAAGTGGATAGATAAATTCCCTTATGGTAATGGTTTCTTTGTTTTGAAGTATGACGACTCTTACGATGGATAAAAATAAAGCAGCATATAAACTTAAAAACATTCCACCAATTTACTATCTGAATATTGATGGACAACCTGAGAGAAGGCAGTATGTAGAGGAGCATTTCAAGTATTGGGAGATTGAAAACTATACCCGCATCTCTGCATATGATGGTCGGGAAGATGACTTGAGTGACATCCTAAAGGGAAGATATCCCCAAGATATGACTTCTGGTGAAGTTGGATGCACGACATCACATCTCAAGGCAATTAAACATTGGTATGATACATCCGATAGTTCTTATGCTTTAATTATGGAGGATGATATTGATCTTGACTTAGTAAAGTTTTGGAATTTTACATGGAGAGATTTTATGGCAAATCTTCCATATGATTGGGACGTAGTACAACTTGCCATTATATGCACAGGATCGATTCATGTCAAACTACATCGGAGATTTGTAAATGATTTTTCAACAGCATGTTATATGATTAATCGACACCATGCAGAGAAGTTGTTAAAGTTTCATGAAAGAGATGGTAAATATAAACTTGATAATGGTGCAAAACCAAGGGCAGTGGCTGATGATCTAATCTACAACTCAGGTAATACGTATGCAATGCCTTTGTTTCTTTACAAGTTAGAACTAGGATCTTCTATACATCCAGAACACATAGATGCAATACATCGTAGCAATCGTGATGGTCAGTGGAATTGGTGGCAACAGCAGGGGTGTGACTATAATGTAACAGAATTGTTAAACTATGATCCATACTTAGGAAGGGTAAGTAACCCAGAACCACAGCAATAATAAGGTTTTTTAATAGATTTCTTAAGATTTACTTAAGAATGTTAGGTTTTAAGCATATTTTTGACGTAATTATTTGACAAAACTTTATATTTCCTATATAATATTGTTACGTTTCTTAATAAAAGTTAAATGACTGTTACAACTGAAAGCGGTGGTCGCCAAAACATGTATCCCACAGATACTCGTCCATACATAGATGATTCGATTTCTTATGATGGTTATCCACAAAATGCAGAAAAGGTTAATGGTCGTTGGGCTATGATCGGTTTCATTGCACTACTAGGTGCATACGCAACAACAGGTCAAATCATTCCCGGTGTATTCTAATGAAAAAATACTGGAAAGAAGCAGAGCAAATGAACGGTCGCCTCGCAATGGTAGGGTTCTTTGCACTCGTAGTTAACTACGGACTTACAGGTTGGATCGCTCCCGGCCTTTTTTAAGATGAAAATCAACACACAATTTACAATTCAAAATAGGTACAAACTCATGACTCCAGAAGCAGAAAGATTTAATGGATGGGCAGCAATGCTCGGTTTCGTTGCAGCAGTCGGTGCATACGCAACAACAGGACAGGTAATCCCCGGTATATTCTAATGACAGATAAAGACGCAAAAACATTTGCTGAGAAACTCAATGGTAGATTCGCCATGCTCGGCATCATCGCAGGTTTAGGTGCTTACCTAACAACAGGTCAAATTATTCCCGGTTTCGTATAATGAATAATAAAGACATCTTCGTAAAAGCACAGGGCAGAGCAGCAATGATGGGATTTGTAATCCTATGTGGTGTGTATGCCTTCACAGGTCAACTTATCCCCGGTTTCGTGTAAAATGAAAAGACATCCTGTACCATTTAAAGTTGTGCCATACATCTTTATGTTGGCATTAGGAACAAGCACACTTTCAAGTGTTTTTGTTTGAAAACTTAACAAAACTAAATATTATTAAATTTTGTAACATACATGCTTGATTTCCAATTAGCAACAGAAACATTTCCAATATGGAAAGCCCTTGCATGGGTTTTCTATCCTATGACAGTGCTCGTTGCTGTAGAAATGTTTTTCCGCGTTGCTGATGATGATGACGATGATGATGAGGGTGGTGGTGTTATGAGTCCCGTATATCAGGGGGCTTGACATGACTCAATTTTTACTTAAGAATGCAGGATATATGTCTGTATTTGAATTTATTTTTTTCCTTGCAGTTGGAATTACTGCGGGTTCATTAGGATTAATTTAATGGATTGGACACACTCTTATTGGAGATATGCTGAACTATTAAACGGTAGATTAGCAATGATCGGAATCATCATACTTGTGCTGAAACACACACTTTAACTTGACATTTTATACCTCATATCTTTAAATAGTATGAGGTATTTTTTTATCTTTGGATAAATTTCAAGAGGTCAACATGAATGGTAGACTTAACAAAGTTGCTATGACTGCTAAACTCATGCAACTTAAGAACGAATTAGAATATAAATGTAGAATAGGAGAGATGGGTGAATGGGAATGTGTCGGTGCTAATAAGTATCTTAATCGCTCTTTAGATATACTGGATGAATATTGGGAATAAATAATTAATAAAACATGACATGTAGATCTGCTGTCTTAATTGATGATTTTTTGAGTCAATCTGATTTTAACTCGATATCTTCTAGAGTTGCACTTTCACCACAATATTTTTCTCCTCACCATCATGATACAAGGGATGATCTTTGGAAGGATGTGAATCATCTTGTTTTCAAGAGAATGAAAGAAGTAAAAATATATCAACCACATTTTGAAGAAGCAACGAAGATTGCAAATTTTTCACACAACCAATATCGCCCACCAAATTATGGACATGGAAACTTTAATGGGCCGCACGTTGATACTGGATCATATGTTTTTTATATTCACCCACACTGGGATGAAGAATGGGAAGGCAAAATAAAATTTACTAAAGCGGTGGAAGAAGAATATCGTAACGGTATCTTTGCAAAACCAAATCGATTTATTTGGATTCAAGATAATATCTATCATGATGTCACAACTACATCACCTCATGCACAACATTCAAGAGTCACAAATTTAGGATTTCTAGGTGGTCATCTTTACGGAGATCCAGTTGGCACAGATTTCATAAATATATTTACGGAGATGTAATTCAGAGTGAAGAAGAACAGATTTAACAAGGCATTAAAGCATCTTAAGTCCAAAAAGTTGGATAAAAAGATCAAAAAATTGGAAGAAGCTGCACCGACTAATAGTATGAGTGGTGTCTATCAGCAGAGTCCAAGGGCAAATGCTGCATTTAGATTAGGAGAATTAGATCCACCAAGAAGATTTGTTGCAGCAGCAGATGGTAGTTGGCCTGCCGGTATTCCCGGAACTGTAGGAGAACCATATTATGATCGTCCCGCAGGACATTGGGAAGGAACAGTCGATTGGGAGACAATTACAGAACCTAAATTTGGATATAATGCAGCACAAAATAATAATACAGATGGATTAATTGATCCAGTAACAAACGCTGTTAAGACTCAATTACCACCAAACAGTAGAAGTTTTATTTTAGGGCCACTTGTTGATGGATTCGTACCTAATCATGTAAGTGATGCATTCACAAGAATTGGTTATATTGAAAAAGACACAAGACAATTTGTTTTACTAGGAATTATTAATGGTGAATGGACTGCTGGTTTAAATGAACGTTCTACCTTTTTTGGTGGTGGAACATATCCTGTATGGGACGGATCTTCATCTGGTTTTTCTCAAGTCAATCCAAACTTTACTTTGGATATGGCATTGTGGTTTAGAAATGAGATGTTGAAAGGAAGATTTGTAAAGAATGTTTCATATAATGCTGTAGGAGGGATTCCTCAAGCACAGGGAACCGATCCAAATGCACCACAACCTTTTGGTGGAAATGGTGTTGGTGGTGGATCAGGTGAAGCTGGTCAGAACCCTGATGGAACTGGAACTGGAACTGGATCAGGAGGAAATCCAACTCAAGGAAACGAACAAGGTGATCCAGATCCCGGAAGAGGCCCCGGTGAAAATGATTTATGGGGTCAAAATCCAGAGGGAGAAGGTTTTGTATCATTTAAACCAGATTTTGAGTGGTATCAAAAAAATAAAAAGAAACCAAAGGGTGCTCCAGAAAATTGGAATGAACTTTCTGATGATGAGAAGAGAAATTGGATTAATAAAAATAAACCAGAAGAAAGATTTAATTATAATAATCAAAGTGGAAAGTTTGATCCAGACTCCCGTAATGCTATTCCAAATATACCAAAACCTGATGTGCCATTTTCCCCATCTGGTGATCAAAGTAATTTTCCAAATAATTATGATCCAATAAATGATCCACAAAAATGGTTGCCACCTGAAGATCCAACTGAGGCATCGATTCCATTCTTTCCAGATTTAGAAGGCCCGATAAGTGGTAATGATCCTGATGATTTTCTTCCACCACAAGCACCTGATGCACCTAATAGAGATGATTATCCAAATACAAGGTCTGGTGCAAAAAAATATCAAGATGATTTTAAAGCATGGGAAAATGAAGTAGATGAAGCACAAAGAAGTAATCCTTTTCTTAATGTAGATCCTAGTAGTCTTACACCTTTTAAAGTAGGATTGAATATCGGTAGAGGGTTACTGGATAATGCAATTTATGGAAATACCGATTTACTCTTTAAAGGATTAGATAGTGCCACAACTAAGTACATACCTGATTTTGCAGGTGGAGTTGGTGGCCCTGAATGGTTTAAAAGTTTATACACTAAAGCATTTGGTAATAGAAAGTTAACTGAAGTAGGCCCCCTAAAGATTTTTAGTAGAGACATTCAATATTTTACACCAGATTTCAATACTGCATTGAAGTATGCAGGGGAGGGTGGGACACTCGTGGCGATCCCAAGACCAGATTCAGTTCGTGGTTTGAAAAATATTTGGAAAAGTCCTGTAAGTAGAGGTTTTGATTTTACTAAAGGAGTTGAAACTCTTGTTAAAAGTTCTGATGCAAAAGCACTTGAAAATGTGACTAAAATTGTAAAACTTGGAGAACCCGGATCAGAGCAAGCATTAAAAGCATTAGCAAAAAATGCAGCGAAAACTAATAAAGTCGCTTCTAAGGCAGCAAGATTTGTTCCATTTTTAAATTGGGGTCTCGCTGCTGCAGATGTTAGTATAAGACTATCACAAGGTGACTATCTTGGTGCAGCTATGGGTGGAATGACTGCGCTTCCCGGCCCTGTCGGATGGACATTTACCGCATTGCAGATTGGATATGATGTAGCAGGTGGCACAGAGGGTATTGTAGAGAAAATTTATGGATTACCATCTGGATCTTTGTCAGAGTCATATGTGTCAGCAAATGAACTTGGTCTACCAGAAGATAAAGATGAATATATTAAAGATATGATCATCTCTCTTTATCTTCAGGGAACACATCCTGAATTATTATCTATTATTGCAAATGCAATGAGAGGAAAAGAGTTTTCAAAGGGTCAGAAAAAATGGATTGATAATAATTTAGAAAAATATGTTCGTGGTTTTGGTGCTGTCTTTACTGATAAAACTGATAAAAAAGGAGAGAAAATTAAAGAGTCTTATACTTATACAAACAACCAAAAAAGAATACTTCGTGAGATAAAACAACCATTAAGGGAGATAAAACAATTACCAAAGACTGAAAAGTTAAAAGGTTATCGTCCTAACTTTAAAGGTAAGTTAAGTCCACAGAACACTCCTGATGTTACAGCATCAAAGAAGAGTGATCGACTTGTTATGGCAAAAAATGCAGAGGGTCAGGCATGGAGTGTTGGAGATAAGTATTTCAAAGGTTGGGAAACAACTAATAGAATGAATCATGTTTATTCAAGAGTTGGTGAATCTAATAAGTTTTTTGAACAAATCACAGCAAATAATAAGTCAGACTATGATCGTAAACTACAGGAACATTTAAATCATTTGTATCATACCAAGGCAATGAAACTTGTTGACCCTGATTATGTGAGTCCTTTTGATCCGATTAAAGAACAGGAAACATTTGATAACAAGGTAAATGATCCACTATTTACAAAGGTTGCAAAGCGTTTAAAGAAAGAGATTGATTATGAGAAGAAACCTGCAAAGGCTGGATATCCAAATGAAGCACCACCTAAGATAGATCCAAATACAGGTATGCATCCAAAGTATGGTAAGAGATACAAGTATGACAAGTTAGATCCAATCAGTGCAAAGGCAATGGCAGGTGCTCCTACAGGTGATCCTGAGATAGATGCTAATGTAAAGAGACAGGCACAGAAAGAAGATTGGAGATCTGACTTGAAGAACTTATGGTTAGGGGCAGAAAGAGGTGATTGGAAGAAAAAAATTGAAGAGGGTATGACTGTAAGTGGTGCGAAAGTTATCAAGAAGGTCATAAGTGGTGTCGGTGATGTTGATTTAGATATCTTAAAGTTGGGACTTACAGGAGATGGTGAGATAGATCCCGGCCCCGGTCAGGTATGGGGTCGTGCTTTCAATCAGGATCCTAATAATCCATCAGCAATTGATAGTACTGACACTAGAACTGTAGGGCCCGGAGGATGGACGGATGGAAGACGTAATGATAATACTATGGTTAATCCAGACAGTGTATATCATATGGCAGACACATGTAGGTCAACTGACGAAGTTGATGATCCAACTGATGTTGGTACAGGGGTTCGCAGGTTTGGATCTAATTCATTAGTGCACATATCTCACGGTATTGGTTTAAATTACAAAATACCCGGTATAGAGTTTAATTTGAATCACGGTTTGAGAAATGCAAGTGTTAATGGAAGACACGATTTTGGACACAATCGCACATTTGCTCTACACCCTCCGGGCCCAACTGACGATACGATCGGAAGAGGGCCGGGTGCTGCTGAGTATGTAGATGGTCAAAATGTAGGTGGATATGGCACAGCATTAAGATTCTGGGGCCCTAATGTTCCTAGACTCGCTGCACTTAAGGGAGTGGATACTACAGAAATCGATTCAATTAAAATACATGCTGCTGTTGCAAGTGGTGCTTGCACTCATGAAGGTGAACAGTTGCAGTTATGGTATTGGGCTGGAGACATGGAAGGTTTCAAATCATATCATGATGTTAAAATAAGTAATCCTAAAAGAGCTCATGATGGTTGGCGACCAACTTTTATTAAACCAGATGGCACAGTTGCTGATGGAGTTTCAAATGTAATTGTTCCCCATGACAGATCAAATTTAATAGGTTATGAAAGTAATAAACTTTATCCATTTAGAGTGCAAATACCTGAGTGGTGTAGAGGAAAGAATGTAAGATTTATGTTATATCAGCACACTCATGGTGCTGGTAGTGCTGGAAGTGGTGGTGCTTCTGGATGGGGAGTCGATAACATCTATATCACAAGTCTTCGATTCCAAAGACATAACTCAATCGCAATAACAGGGCCTCTTGATTCACCAGAGGGATCTAACTTTATTCGAGTTGGAAACAATAGTAATGTGTCTTCTCAGGCAAGAATCAAAGAATTGAATAAGATGTTAAAGGCAGCAAGAAAGTACATGCTTAAGCAATTAGGTTTCTCATCACTCTTTGATTCAAAAGGAGACCCCATAGTTGATATAACTCCTGCAAATTACTATGTTGGAAGAAATGATTACATGTCAACAATGAGGAAAGTCAACGCACGATTATATGATAAGGAGCATGGTAAAGGTGCTCATAAAGCACTTCAAAAAATGCGTGACAGTGTTGGTAAACCACCAACTCCTAAGAAATACACAAGTTCAAGGGGGTCAGGAAGGATTAGAGGTTATAAAATAACTGCGAAGGATTCTAAAGGAATGACCAAGCGAGCTGTCATGTATAATGAGTATGATAAAGAAGGGAAAAATTTACAAGAGGGAATGACAACCATGGCTTTAACCGGTATTCTACCGGCAGCAAAAGGAGTTGATTTAACAACTATTCCAAGTGGACAAGATGAAAATGGTGTATTTACTGCATTTTCTATAATGGGTGATATGACAACTGCAGAGGATCCAACTGGTGTTGGGTGTTGGTTCCGTCATCCTGACTTTGATTTTGGTAATCTTGATAGAGCTAGTATACAATCATTTCATGGGGGAACTTACTCAGGTGCTGAATCTTTATCTGGTTCTGGAAAAGAGGGCCAAGTTGCAGGATATGTGCCACGAGCTATGAGAAGTGTGAGACCATCGGGAATATATTCTCAACCGGGGCCATATCAACCCATACATTTAAATACTCGTGATACATTAGGATTAGATAAACCAAGAACCATTAACTTTGCTTTAGATAGTCAAGGATTTGGAACTCACTTGGATTTTTATACTGATAGTAGTTATATGGCAACAAGAGATATTGATACCAGTGATGTAGATACAATGAAAATTCATGCATGGGTGCATAGCGGTAATATTCAGAGTGAAAGTGATAAAGTAGAATTATTTTATTGGGCAGGAAACAAGCCAGGATTTAAATCTATGTGGACAGGTGCAGCTTACGATGATGGAGAGGGTCATGAAAGTGGACATTTAAAAAATAATGATGGTTGGAGAAGAATTAACACAAAACCAGATGGTACCGTTGATAATACAGTGCAAACTAGAATTATAGATCACCTTAGACCTGATGGTAAAAATGGAAAGTTATCTGCTTATACTATTCACCTACCTGAATGGACAAGAGGAAAGAATTCAAGATTTATAATAACAACTTTTGGACAATTTGCTCGACTTAAAATGACCAGTATGCGTTTCCAAAGAAACAATGCTATAAAGTCACCAGCACTCACTAAATCTTTAACAGATATTGAGACATCACCATTCGTAAGGGTTGGCCCGACAAAGAAGAATGAAGGTGGAAAGCAAAGGAAGAAAAAAGTTCAAAAAATTATTGATAGTGGATTAGAATATACTGGAACCAAATTCAGTAAGGATTTCCCCGTAAGAACTAGACTTGAAAGTAATAATTTATTTCAAAAAATAAAAGATAAAAAGATAAATGAGAGTTCATATAATACATGGAAATCTGATTGGGAAACAACTTTCCAATCTGCTAAACATGACAAAAGTTTTAGAGAGTGGTCACAACAATTAGATGACATGTGGAATTCTGATTGGAGAGAAAAATTGGCAGAGGGTATGAGTACTAAAGATACTTTCTCATACTCAGTAAGTGGAGAAGAAGGAAATCAATTTGTAACAGGAACAGGATTTACCGAAGATGGAATTCATCAACTTCAAAATATACCTTTGATGAGCACCGTTGATGATCCACATAATGTGGGTAAAGCACTTGGTGGTGGGCCAATTGGTGCTGGTTATCATAATGTATATGGTGCTATTAACCAGTATGATTCTGCATCTAAGGAGGCATTAGGTCAGGAAGCTTCTGGATACAATCAAGCAGTAACAGGAAGTGGACTTGATGATAATGATAACCAACGATTATCTGATTACATATATCCTTTTGATCGTGAGGCAACTGCTGCTGAAAGAGAAATTGCAAAAGCTTCATCTAAAGTTAGAGGAAAAAACGATGTTTTCAGAGCAACTTATCCAACTAATGTTTTTGGTAATAGACATAAGGCAGCACCAGTTGCAAATCCAAAAGATTTAATTGGTTTAAATGCATTTGATACTATTGATGGAGTAAGTTCTTATGAAAGATGTGGTTTAGGTATAGCATATGGAGGTGGATTTGATTCGAGAACACCTAGATTTTTTGTACCAGCAGCAGTAGATACGAGAGAAATTGACTCTATTGAAGTTATTGGTGCAGTAGCAGGTATGACATCAGCAGGGTCACAATTACAATTGTATTATTGGGCTGGAGACAAACCCGGTTTTCAATCACTTCAAAATGTTAATGCTCATAATGCAACTCAATATCCACCAAATAATAGGCAATATGATGGGTGGAGACCAATCGCTCAAAAACCAAATGGTGAAATAGACTCAAGTGTGAGTTCAATTATTATGGAT
>Ga0209433_10000360_pt1 | contig 13982 bp, 10 predicted proteins | sample METZYME_5_50m_FD_187552 | JGI IMG/M metagenome (GOLD analysis project Ga0209433, IMG submission 187552) | Marine microbial communities from oxygen minimum zone in mesopelagic equatorial Pacific - METZYME_5_50m (SPAdes) (version 2) | ecosystem: Environmental > Aquatic > Marine > Oceanic | place...
GGAGGTATAGTTATATTGACAGCTTTAAATATTCTTGAAACATTTCAACTTTCACATCTTGAAGCAAATACTGCACAAGCATATCACTTGATAGCTGAAGCTATGAAATTTGGACACCAAAATAGGGCTAAATTTGTTGGAGATAGAAACTTTTCGGATGTTCCTTTAGAAATGTTGTTATCAAAAGATACAGCAAGAGAAAAGGCTAAAAAAATTAAATTGAGAGAAAAATTATCTCCAAAATTAATTGATCGCATTGGATCAGATATTAATGAAAAATACCAAGAATCTAAAGATACAACACATTACTCAATTATGGATAAGTTTGGTAATGCTGTTGCAGTCACCTATACATTAGGTTATTCATTCGGTTCTGGAGTCACAATTCCGGGCACTGGAATTCTCACAAATAATCAAATGAACAATTTTGCACACAGTTATGGACTAATAGATTCCTATTACAGAAGTAGTTCTCCAGCAAATAAACTAGAGCCTCTAAAACGTCCAATGAGCACTATGTCACCTGTGATGGTATTTAATAATAAGTATGAGCTAGAGCTTATAACGGGTTCACCTGGAGGCTCTCAAATTCCTGGATCAATTTTGCAAGTACTTATAAACAATATAGATTTTGGATTAGATATTGGTGAAGCGACAATGAGTCCAAGAATACATCAAGATTCACAAAGTCTTACTCTTTATTATGAAAAAACTATAAGTCAGGATTCACTTAAAATTTTAGAATCTTATGGCCATAATCTTGAATTATCAGACACAATGGGGAGCACTCAAAGCATCAATATTAAAGATGGTGTCAAATATGGATTTTCTGATTTAAGAAGACCGAACGCCAAAGTTAGTGTTCAGTAAGAATCTTTAAAGCTTTTTCTAATCTTTTTATAACTAATTCTTTATTTATAAGGTAAATTGTTGAGCCCAATTGAGGTGATTTTGCTCTGCCTATTAAAGCAACTCTTAGAGGTAAACCAATCTTAGGCATCGGTAATTGAAGTATATCTTTTGCATCTTCAATAAGATGATCAATAGCCACCTCAGTCCAATCATCTATGTTTTTTAAGACATCTATAAAGTGTTTTAGTACTGCCTCAGATCCTAAAAGATGTTTTGAAAAATCAGGTTCGTTATATTCTTCAAATTCAGCTACAAAAGGCTTAATGAAGCTAGATAGTTCTCTAAGATTATTTCCACTCCCTAAACAGAGTCTTATCAAATGATGAGGGTCGTGATGATCATCTAGTGAAAATTCATTTAATGTGTTGAAAGGCTTAATTAAATCTGAAAGCTCATCATCAGTTTTTTGTGAAAGATGTGCTTGATTCACAAAATTTAAACGTTCGATGTCAAAAATAGAACCTGATCTTTGAATTTGGTCAATCTCAAAAACATCTATAAGAAATGCGAGCGTAAATATATCCTCTTCTGTTTTTGACCATCCTAGTTTTGCTAACATATTCAGCACAGCTTCGGGTAAATAACCATCTGCCTTATATGACATCAGATCTGTGGCAGCATGTCTCTTTGACAATCTTTTTTTATCCTCACCAAGAACAAGAGGTAAATGAGCATATTCAAAACCTTTGTAACCTAAAGCATTAACAATTTGTATTTGCTTCGGAGTATTTGGCAAATGATCCTCCCCTCGGATTATGTGAGTTACATTTTGAAAGTTATCATCAATAACATTGCAAAAGTGATAAGTAGGTGAGCTATCACTTCGCAAAATAACAAGATCATCAAGCTCTTTATTTACAAATTCAATTTCTCCGTAAACAAGATCTTTCACGTGTGTTGAGCCTTCTTTATTTACCTTTAACCTTATAGCCCCTTCATCTAAATAAGCTTTTCCTTCTTCAACCAATCGATTAGCTTCATTTTTATATACATCAAACCTATCGCTTTGTTTTATAGGTTCTTCATCGGGATTTAATCCAATCCAGGCTAACCCCTCTCTGATAGCATCAATATACTTATCTTCAGATCTTTCTTTATCTGTATCTTCAATTCGGACTAAAAACGTTCCATTATTTTTTTTTGCGAACACAAAATTAAATAGTGCAGTTCTTACTCCTCCAATATGTAAATAACCTGTAGGACTGGGAGCAAATCTTGTAATTACTTTCATATTCACCAATTAATTTGTTTATTAGTTTTTTTACTTAAAATGTCTAAAAATTTTTCATGTTCAGCTTGATCTTCTTTGCATGATTGGAAAGACACTACTTTAATATCTTGTACTTGATTTTCAGAATCTTCTTTTGCTTCAACTGTTTGTGTTTCAGACAAATCAAAAGTTACTTGCCCGCCAGTTAAATTTAGGTAGGTGTCAGCTAATATTTGAGCATCTAATAAGGCACCGTGATATGTTCTATCATATCCAGCAATACCTAACCGCATTGATAGTGCATTAAGATTATTTCTTTGTCCTGGAAAAGCTTTTCTAGCATGAATCAATGTATCAAATACACTACAGATTTCTCTGATATCTGTAACTTCATGTTTTATAAGTTTTAGCTCATTATTTATGAATCCTATGTCAAATTCTGCATTATGAATAATTAATTCTGCGCCTTTAACAAAATCTATGAACTCATTAGCAATTTCCTTGAATTTAGGAGCTGATTTCAGTTGTTTATCTGAAATATTTGTAATCTCAGCAGCGCCTTCACTCATTTCCTTTCCGTCTGGATTAAGATAAGTTTGATATTCTTTGCCTGTTTTGTTTCTACCTAATATTTCTACAGCACCTATTTCAACGACCCTATCTCCTGTTTTGTAATCTAAGCCCGTTGTTTCTGTATCAAATGATATTAACCTATTAGACATTTTCTGTTCCTAAATTTGCCAGGTGGTCTGCTCTCTCATTACCTGGATGGCCTGCGTGTCCTTTTATCCAATTCCATTTTACATTCATTCTCTCATTCAAGTTTGATATTTCAATCCATAATTCTCTGTTCGCAACAGGTTTTTTTGAGGCTGTCTTCCAGTTGTTGACTTTCCACTTATGGATCCATTCAGTAATACCTTGTCTTAAATAATTTGAATCCGTGTAAAGTTCTATTTCTTCATTTACACCTTCTAAATATTTAAGTGCCTCAATAGCAGCTTGCATCTCCATCTGATTATTAGTTGTTTCTGGATCACCACCATAAATTTCTTTTTCTTCTAGATCACTTTGAATATAAACGCCCCATCCTCCTGGCCCAGGATTGCCTTTACATGCTCCATCTGTATATACCTTTATAGACATTTAATGTTTATTATAAATTAATGCATATCTTTCATATACCTGCTTATACAGATAATTATATTTGGGTCATCAAGAAAGGTAATAATGTGTCATTGATTGATCCAGGTGATTCAAAACCTGTGCTGGAAGTTCTCGATAATAATGAATTTATCCTTCAGGATATTCTGATCACACATCACCATTTTGACCATACTGGAGGTCTGTTGCCATTAAAATCAAAGATGCAAGGCAAAGCCTATGGTCCTAAAGGAAATATAGAAGGATTAGACATACATCTTGAACATGGTGATAGTTGTGAAACATTAGGTTACGAGTTTGAAGTTCTCGCAACACCTGGACATACACTTGATCATATTAATTTTTATAATAATGAAGACCTAGTTTTATTCTGTGGAGATACTCTATTTTCTGCAGGCTGTGGCAGATTGTTTGAAGGAACTTATGAGCAAATGCATGAATCTTTACAGATGATTAATAAGTTAAATGAGAAAACGATGCTTTATTGTGCTCACGAATATACTGAATCTAATTTAAAATTTGTCACCCATGAGCTCGATGACATTTTTGTAAATAATTACTACGAAAGTATAAAAAAGAAAAGAGAAAAAAATCTGATTACTATCCCTACATCACTCTCAACTGAAAGAAAGATTAATCCTTTTCTGTTAATGAATGTTCCAGATAATGTTAAAAAATTATCAAAATTAGACCAATTCAAAGAACTGCGAATCAGAAAAGATAATTTCTAAAAAAAAAGGGTTGCCGAAGCAACCCTTTATTCATCGAACTAATCGATTAGAAGTTTACAGAAACATTTGCATACCAATGCATTGAGCCCCAAGTTCTATAAGCTGGGTCAAAGTCATTAGCGAATGTATCTGGGAAGTATGTTGGATTTTCGTCCATGACGTTATCCACACCGATTCTAACAACGGCATCATACTCCGGAAGAACCATACCATACTGAAGGTCTAAGTAAGTTATAGCTTCAATAGGTGTAACTGCTTCTTCAACTAAACCATCTGCAGTCAATGTTGGTGCATTGTTTGCAACACCTTTACCTTCACCGAAGTGCTGTAAAGTTGCTGAAGCAAACATATCGCCCATTGTCCACTGCAATGATGCATTCATTTTGAAATCAACATAGTTATCTCTACTTGATCCAAGAACATAACCAGCTACATAGGAAATGTCGCCATTAGCTAATGTTCTGTCATAAGTATCGAGACTTCTAGCGTCCATACTTAATGTGAAATCACCAACTGATGTTCCCCAATCGTATGAACCACCGATTTCTAGACCTGATGTTTCAAGTGAACCAACGTTTGATGTTGTATCTCTTAAATCATCAACAAAACCGGATGACAATCTGTCAATCGCATTACAGTAAGCAGGGTTACTACCTGTGTAACAACCATTAAGAAGCAACTGAGCTCCGATTGAACTAATTAGATTTGTGATTTCAATTTCATAGAAGTCTGCAAACATGTTAAGTCCTGGAACATTAACTGGTTGCCATACAACTCCCATGTTGAAACTTTCAGATTCTTCAGGTTGTACATTTGGGTTACCACCAACTGTAATTCTGATCTGTGTATTAGGCTGAGTAAATCCAGCTGGTACTCCGTCAGCAAGACACTGTCCTACTTGAGTTCCGTCAGCATTACCTGTGAAGTTATCTGCGTTTACATCACATGGATCCTGAAGATCTGGGTAACTATCTGAATTACCACTATACAAAGCACCAATACTTGGAGCTCTGAAACCTTCAGCTACTGTAGCTCTAACTTTTAGACCTTCCATTGGTGTTAACAACATACCGAATTTAGAGTTTGTTGTATTACCAAATGTTGAGTAATCTGAGTATCTTGACGCAGCAGTGAACTCTAGGAAGTCTGCAACTTTATAAACGATTTCGCCATATAGTTCGTCAACTTCAAATCCACCTTCAACTGGCTGGTTTGCGTTACCGGAAGAAAGACCTTTAGCAATAAAGGCATCTGGGAAATTAAATCCACTTTCTTCTCTATGCTCGTAACCAAACGCAACAGGAACATCGTAACCTTGTGGGTTAACGAATAATTCACCAGTTAGGTCAATACCATAGTTTGTCATTTCATTACCACCAGCATTTTTAGCTTGGAAAGTAATTGCTTTAGCCATTTCAGGAGTAATAGAACCTGAACCTGACCATAGGTTGTTACCGATGTAAGCACTATCAGGGCCTTGGCCACCGAAAATATTTAGACATGTAACACCATTTCCATCAGGACCACAATCTGAAGCAAGTGATCTCTTTAGAGAACCTGTATCGATAAGTCCATCAGTTGTAACAACTGAGTTGTTTGTTGCTTTTGAGAAATAAGCTGTGTAATCAAAACCCATTACCATGCCATCTAATGATGCCATTGCTCTGTAAGTTTCAATATCATCTGTATAGAGTCTGTTACCAGTCTCTAACATTCTTCTACCAAACCAACCGATAGCATAGTTTCCTGCACCAAGAACTTCGTCTGTACAGTCTCTACCATCATTAGTTTTTCCAGCTAAATCACAAAACTCTATTCCAAATGGGTTGAATGGGTTTCCAGCACCAATACCTTCATTACCACCAAAACTACCAAAACCATAGAAAACTGGCATTGGAGCTAAAAGACGGTCTGAATCTCTTTTTTGATACATGAAATCCAATCTAACTGACTGACCACTGTCTAACTCTCTTGTCATCTTTGCAAAAGCATTAAGTCTTTTACTTGGAGTTTCAATATAGTTATAAGGGTTGTAGTTAAATCTGTCATCTGGACTTGTCCAACATCTGAAGTCTGTTACTGGGTTTGTACCAGAAGTACCTTCAGAAACAGTAAAGTTAGAACAATCTCCAACAACACCTGAATAAGCAAATCTACCCTGAGGTGTACCAGATGAACCACCAAAACTTGGTGCTGCATTTGTTTCTGGCCTTGCTGCGTTACTTAGAGATTCTAAGTCAACAAGGGATACACCTGCAACGTATGAAGATTTAGTATCAGTTTCACCAACAGTAAATGTCATCACTTCTGATGCACCACCACCGTCAAAGTATTCTCCCATTTGGTATGTTGCTTCTGTACCACTGTAATCATCTTTTGTGATGATGTTGATAACACCAGCAATCGCATCTGAGCCATAAACAGCAGATGCACCATCCCTTAGGATTTCAACTCTTTCTACCATAGCAGAAGGTATTGAGTTTAAGTCAACAGAACCATTAGCTCCTTGACCTGAGTTTACCCATCTCCTGCCATCAACAAGGATCAAGTTTCTACCTGAACCAAGATGTCTCATATCGATTCTAACCGCACCAGAACCACCATTGTTATAGTTTCTGGATAGACCAGAACCTTGGCTAGGTAATTCTAGAAGGATTTCACCGATTGAGGCTTTACCCGTTACTGCAATATCTTCTGCAGTAATTTCTGTCACTGGTGCGAAAGAATAAAGGTCTGAACTTTTAATCTTTGAACCGGTAACAACAACTTCCTCAACATCACCATCTTCTTCTTGAGCTACAACACCCAAAGAAAAAGTAGCTAGCACGAGCAAGCTCAATAAATATTTGAATATATTCATATTAATACCTTTTTAAAAAGTTAATATGCTTCAATAATACCGAATTTGCCGGTTTTAAGATACTTTTTAGCAACATAAATGTCACAAAAAAGGCATTTTTCATTAAATATTCAATAAAATTTGATTTTTCTTGCAAAAAATAAGGGTTTCAAGCGTTTTTTGTAAAATTTTATAAATACAAAAAATAAACTATAATTCACCCATGGTTAAAGGTAAAAAAATACTCGTTGTAGGGTTAGCAAACAAATATTCAATTGCAGCTGCAATCTCAACCTCCTTAGCAAAAAATGGTGCAGAACTGGGTTTCAGCTATCAGAATGAGAGGTTCGATAAATTTATAAATGAGTTCTCATCAGAAAATAATGGAAAATTCACGCAAATATGTGATCTTTCAAAGGATGATGACATAGAAGAGCTTATTAAAAAAGCTGTCAGTGAGTGGGGCCAAATTGATGGAATTGTTCACTCTGTTGGTTTTGCACCAGCTGATCAAATATCAGGAAATATTGAGGACTGCATAACTAGAGAGGGTTTTCAAATTACACATGATGTGAGTTCATATAGTTTTTCAGCGCTTATTAAAGAAGCTTACCCACATATGAGCGATAGTAGCTCTATCATTACTTTGACATATATTGGCTCACAGGAAGCGACACCAAATTACAATGTTATGGGTATGGCTAAGGCTAGTCTTGAAGCAAGCGTAAGGTATTTCTCTTCTACACTTGGAGCAAAAGGAATTAGAGTAAATTCAATATCTGCTGGTCCCATTAAAACTTTAGCTGCTTCTGGTATAAAAGGTTTTAAATCTATGCTTAATAAACATGGAACAAGCACACCTTTGGCGAGGAATATTACTGCCGAAGAAGTAGGAAATACTGCTACATTCTTGTTGAGTGATTTATCAAGTGGTATTACAGGTCAGACTATTTATGTTGACGGCGGCTATAATATTCAGGCTACGAGTTTTGATTAGCAAATTGATTACTAATTGATATCGTCTCATCAAAGTTATATTTTTCTCTCAAGTCATTGAAAATCAGCTGTAAATTTGATCTTCTTGATTCTTGAATAATTGATAAACGATCTTCTTCTGAAACATCCTCACTATCTCCTTTCATTCTGTCTTCAACCATATAAATAATTAGACCTTCTGGAGTTAACTCTTTCTTTATTACACCTACATCTGGGTCATTAAATATTACGCCCACAAGTGCATTCGATAATAATGATGTTGATCGATTGATTCCTTTAAAATTCTCTACTTTTACGTTAACCACATTCAATGTTTGAGCAAGACTATCTTCATTGAGCTCAAATTCCGTTGTGCTTGCGTAAATATCTGCCAGTGCATTTGATTTTAATTCTTCTAATAAGGAATTTTGAACAGAAGCCTTAGCTTCTTCGAATGGAATAAATGAACTATTTTCAGATTCATATACATAAACAAACTTATAATTCTGAGAGGAAACTTCAAGCGGACTTGACCAAGAACCAACTTCTGTTGATATTACAGCTGCTGAATTTTCTTCTGAAAATGGAAGACTATCTACAGAAATTCCTACAATGTCATTTATAGCAATACTATTAGTTTCGGCATAAGAAAGTGCCTCTTCTTTTGTAAAATTTGAAAAAGTAAGATTACTTGCTACTTGCGCGACCTTGTCTTCAAACTTTATCTGTTTTAATTCTTGTGTTAGTTCAGATCTTTTATCTTCGAGCGAAATAGTCTCACCACCCTTAAGTTCTGTGACTTTCAAAAAGTGGCTATTGCCTTCAAAAGAAATTGCACTTGAAATCATTCCTAATTCAAGACTTGAAATTATATTTTCGAATTCTTCTGGGAATACTTCCCCGTTTGTAAAGCCTAGATCACCATTTACGTCAATGGTGCCCAAATCGTCCGAATAGTTAGTTACTAATTCTGAGAAATCATTGGTTTCAAGCAAGCTTTCAACTTCATTTACTTTTGACTGGTATTCATCAGAATTTTCATAATTGCTACCAATAACCATAATATGAGATATTCGTTTCTCAGGTGCAGGTGTATTTTCAGAAAATAAACTGTAAGCATTCAGCACATCTTCTTCTTCAATTATTAAATCTAGAGTATTAATATCTAAATCTAGAGTTAAAAAGGATCTTTTTTCAGGAATTAAATAATTCGAAAGGTTTTCATTATAGAAAAAGGATAAAGCTTCCTCAGTAATATCAAAATCATCAGAAATGTTTTTATTATTTAAGTTCGCAAAAGTTATTGATCTTCTCTCTGTAAGTAAATCAAGATATTGATCTATTTGCTTGTCATAAGAACTTGATGTTGCACTTAAAAGTTGCACAGCCAAATTTAATTTCAAGTCAGATTCAAAGTCCTCAACTAAATCATCCTTTGTTAAATTAAAATTTATAAGATAGTTCTTAAACAGATCTTGATTAAATTCTCCATCAAGTTGAAATGCTTCAAGTTTTGAAAGCTCATTCTCAACATAATTAAGAGGAATATCTAAATCTAAATCGTCAAAAAAGTTAATAAGAGTGTATTTTTCTATTAACGAATTATTCGTTAAATTCTGGACAGCATCTATTATTGTTGGATCTGAAAAATTTACACCAGCTCCAAATTGATCTCTTAAACTTTGCTCTACTTGTGATTTGGTCCTGAAATATTCAGATTGGGAAATGCCGTAGTCACCTATTTGAGCATAGTTATTAGTATTAAAAGTTTGCGTAAATGTAGGCAGCCCCAGGAACGCGAACGTTAGGGCAACAAGACCTAGAAAAGAAAAGGCTACAATTCCTTGTAGCCTCTCCCGTAAGAAACTGATCACTCAGTTAAATTAGTTTACTGAAGCTTTAAGTGCTTTACCTGCTTTAAAAACTGGTACGTTTGCTGCAGGTATGTGAATCTTTTGTGATGGATTCTGTGGGTTAATTCCCTCTCTAGCAGCTCTGTGTCTAACAGAAAATGTTCCAAAGCCTACTAATGATACAGAGTCACCTTTAGCAAGTGCACCTGTCACAGCATCTACAACAGCGTCTAATGCTTTAGCAGCATCAACTTTTGTGCTACCAGTCTCGCTGGCAACCATGTCAATTAAATCAGCCTTATTCATAAAATCTCCTCAAAATGCCTTGTTACAGGCTTTTAATAACATTAGACCCTAAAAATCAATAAATCAAGATTTTTCTGCTAAATTTAGTAACTTTATTTAAGGGGGTTTTTCTTGACTTTGTTGGTTAGGAATGCTCTAAACAAGCGCCTCTTTCAATACTTCTTTGATATTTTTAACAGAAATAATTTTTAAATCTTTTAGTATGTTTGATTCAATTTCCTCTAAATCACCCAAATTTTCTTCAGGGATTATTACATTTGAGATTCCACTTCTCTTAGCTGCGATGAGTTTTTCTTTCAATCCACCGATCTTTAACACTTTCCCCGCGAGAGTTATTTCACCTGTCATAGCTAAATCAGCTTTTACTTTCTTTTTAGTTGCAAGTGAAGTGATTGCAGTACACATTGTAATCCCTGCACTAGGACCATCTTTTGGTGTTGCTCCCTCAGGAACGTGAATATGTATGTCATGTTTCTCAAAATATTCAGAAGAAACTTTTTTATCCACTGCAATATTCTTTGCAACAGTTAAGGCAGCTTGGATAGATTCTTGCATAACATCTCCAAGTGAACCTGTTTTTATAACCCTGCCTTTTCCTGATGTCACTGCGGCTTCTATCTGCAATAGCTCACCACCTACAGAAGTCCAAGCCAACCCATTTACTTGTCCTAAAGAATTTTCTGCGTCGTGCTGACCATATTTGAAAGGCTCTGCACCTAAAATATTTCTGACAACTCTGTTATCAATTAATTTTGTCGCTTTAGCTCCTAAAGATAAGTCCTTAACTTTTTTTCTACAGACTTTATTTATTTGCCTGTCTAAATTTCTTACCCCTGCTTCTCTGGTATAGTTCCTGATAATTTTTAAAATTGCATTATCACTAAAGGTTATCTCTTTTTCTTTGAGGCCATTCTTTTCCTTATTTTTTGGGACAAGATAATTTTTAGCGATATTTAATTTCTCATCTTCAACATAACCAGGCAATCTTATAATTTCCATTCTGTCTAGCAGTGGTGGTGGAATATTTAATGAGTTGGCAGTACATATAAATAGAACCTCTGATAAATCATAGTCAACCTCTAAGTAGTGATCATTAAAAGTATTATTTTGTTCAGGGTCTAGTACTTCTAAAAGTGCAGAGCTTGGGTCTCCTCTGTGGTCCATACCCACCTTATCAATTTCATCAAGCAGGAATAGTGGATTTTTAACTTTGCCTTTGGATAATTTCTGAATTATTTTTCCAGGCATTGACCCAATATAAGTTTTTCTGTGCCCTCTTATTTCTGCTTCGTCTCTTACACCACCCAAAGATAATCTTGAGAACTTTCGGTTCACTGCTCTTGCAATAGATTCTCCTAAGGAAGTTTTACCAACCCCCGGTGGTCCCACAAAACACAGAACAGGAGCTTTCATTTTGCTCACTCTTTTCTGCACCGCAAGATACTCGAGTATTCTCTCTTTCACCTCTTTCAGTCCGTAGTGATCTTCGTCTAATATTTCTTTTGCTTTTTTTAGATCGAGATTAATTTTTGTTGAGTTGCCCCACGGGACATCCAGAATTGTTTCAATATAAGTTCTCACCACAGTAGCCTCTGCTGACATCGGTGACATTTGTTTTAACTTAGAAAACTCAGTATTTACCTTTTCAAGCGCTTCCTTAGAAAGTTTTGTTTCTTCAATTTTTTTTGCGATTTCATCGAGCTCGCTTTTCTCCTCACTAATATCTCCAAGTTCTTTTTGAGCTGCTTTAATCTGCTCATTCAAAAAATATTCTTTCTGAGATTTTTCCATTTGTTTTCTGACTCGACCACGGATTCTTTGCTCGACTTCGATGAGCTCAATTTGAGCTTCCAGAAGACTAGAAAGAAATTCTGAACGTTCTACAACGTCAAGTTTTTCTAGAATTTCCTGTTTGTCTTTTATTGATAAGTGAATGTTTGAAGAAATTACATCAACAGCTTTTGATAAACTGCCCATCGATTCAACTTGATTAATTATTTCATGTGAAACTTTCCTTGAAACTGAGACAAATTCAGTAAACTGATTTTTAATAGTCGAAAGAAGGTCTCTCTCATACTTTGAATCATCAATTACCTCATCAATCTTTTCAATTTCAGCAAAATAACCTTCATCGGTTGTAATTTTGTCTAACCTCGCTCTTTGAATACCCTCGACTAAAATCTTTACCGTTCCATCAGGAAGCTTAATCATTTGCAATAAAGTTGATAGAGTACCAATCTCCGGTAAATCTTTAATTGTCGGTTCCTCGTTAGATGGGGAATTTTGTGCTATCAAGAAAATCTTCTTATTACTTCTCAAAGCATCTTCTAAAGAAAAGATTGATTTCTCTCTACCAACAAACAAAGTTGAAACCGTGTTAGGAAAAATTACGACATCCCTCAACGGAATCATAGGCATTTTCAATTTAGTCTTTAGCTCTTCAGATTCCATTGATTAACTGCTCTTTTTTAAGACTCTAAGTGGCTGAGATCTTTTTTCTACAACTTTCTCGTCTATGGTGATTTTATTAACATTTTTTTCTGAGGGAAGATTGAACATTGAGTCTTGCAAAATGTCTTCAAAAATTGATCTAATAGCTCTTGCTCCTGAAGCGCTAGCCTTAGCCTCTTTTGCAATAGCCTTGAATGCTTCTGGGGTAAAAGCCAGTTCCATATTGTCCATTTTAAAAAGATATTTATATTGATCGCTTATGGAATTTTTAGTCTCAGACATAACTTTCACAAGTTCATCTTCACTTAATTCCTCCAAGGCTGCCATTACAGGAAAACGCCCAATAAATTCAGGAATTATTCCGTATTTAATTAAATCCTGAGTCTTAGCTTTTTTAAACGATGAGCCTTTTGTATTTTCATTTATGGGTTTTATATCAGAATTAAAACCTATAGCTTTATTAGACATACGTTTTTCAATTTGTTCCTCAAGCCCATTAAAAGCTCCGCCACAAATAAATAAAATATTTTTTGTATTAACGCTCAAAAATTCTTGCTGAGGATGTTTTCTTCCACCTTGTGGCGGTATCGAAGCTACTGTACCTTCAATTATCTTTAATAGTGCTTGTTGGACACCTTCGCCAGATACATCTCTTGTAATTGAAACATTTTCGCCCTTCTTCGAAATCTTATCTATCTCATCGATATAAATTATTCCTCTTTGGGCTCTCTCGATGTCATAGTTCGCATTCTGAAGGAGTTTTTGAATTATGTTCTCTACATCTTCTCCCACGTAACCAGCTTCAGTTAGCGAGGTTGCGTCAGCTATTGCAAATGGCACATCAAGATAATTTGCTAGAGTTTGGGCCAAAAGTGTTTTTCCTGATCCTGTTGGCCCAAGCAGCATAACATTGCTTTTCTGAACGTCGACACCTTCTGTTTTTACCTTTGAGAAAACTCTTTTGTAATGGTTATATACCGCTACTGATAATTTCTTTTTGGCATCGTCTTGACCAACAATAACTTCATCAAGGTAAGAATAAATTTCTTTGGGTTTTGCTACTTCCAATGTTGCTGGTTCTTCAGCTTTTTGTTCTTCAACTAAAATATCATTACAAAGATCCACGCACTCGTTACAAATATAAATGTTAGGTCCTGCGATAAGCTTTTTTACTTTTTCCTGTTTTTTACCACAGAAAGAACAATTCAATTTTGTTTTATTTTCTTCCACTATTTTCGTTCCTTTAAGATTTCATCAATAATTCCGTACTTTGCCGCTTCTTCTGCATTCATAAAGAAGTCCCGTTCAGTATCAGCTTGTATTTTTTTCAGCGGTTGCTTTGTTTTTTCAGCAAGAATTTTATTGAGCTTATCTTTCAAAGTTAATATCTCTTTGGCTTGAATTTCTATGTCAGTGGCTTGGCCCCTAGCACCTCCAAGAGGCTGATGAATCATCACCCTGCTATTTGGGAGAGCAAATCTTTTTTTCTTAGCGCCATTAGCCAATAGCACTGCACCCATACTAGCCGCCTGCCCAAAACA
>Ga0209433_10000363_pt1 | contig 13897 bp, 16 predicted proteins | sample METZYME_5_50m_FD_187552 | JGI IMG/M metagenome (GOLD analysis project Ga0209433, IMG submission 187552) | Marine microbial communities from oxygen minimum zone in mesopelagic equatorial Pacific - METZYME_5_50m (SPAdes) (version 2) | ecosystem: Environmental > Aquatic > Marine > Oceanic | place...
TACAACATATCCCCAGGCAAGTACAATATTTGTCATATCACCATGATTCATTAAATAGATATATATTACAGTCGCATAGAAGAGTGTTGGTTGTTCAAAAATATGATTATAATTTGCTGTAATATTTCTTAATTTTTCAGGTAATAAAGGTCTAAAATCATCTGCATATCTTGCAGATTCAAGATTTCCAAAGTTCTTTATTACTGGAATTAGCCGAGACAAATATAAGGCCAAAACAACAAAACATGATAAAAGTATCATTCCAAACATTGGATATAAAATGTTCATTGATATCCCCTATAAAATGGTGATCCGGGCAGGATTCGAACCTGCGACCCACAGCTTAGAAGGCTGTTGCTCTATCCAGCTGAGCTACCGGACCACAATACCGTTAATTATTAATCTAAATACACTTGATAAACAAGTCGATAAAAGTCCTTTATTATTTTTGGAAGATTAAAGTTTTATTTTTTCGATAATATCTGAAAGCTCAGGTTTAAATTCTATCATTTCTTGTCTTGTTAATCCCTCTAATTCATGAGGAAAAACTAACCATTTATCAGTTTTATGAAGATAGTAATCTGGTTTTCTTTCTGTTTTATTTTTATCCGGTTTAAAATACGGGGTAGCAACTTTAATTGTAGGAGTATTTTTTTTGCACGCATTATTGAGGTCTTTAATGATTTGATCAATTGATAGTCCAGTATCATGAACATCATCAACTATTAATAATGAGTCTTCTGACTCAACTTGTTTTATAACATAATTAAGACCATGTACCTGAACATCTTTTCCTTGCTTACCCATTGATTCATATGATGAAGTTCTTATCGCAATATGATCAGATTTAACTCCTAATATTTCTAATAATTCTTGAACCGCAATACCTATTGGAGCACCTCCTCGCCAAACCCCTACAATATAATTTGGTCGAAAACCACTTTCATATACATTCAATGCTATTTTAAATGAGTCCTTTAATAGTTGATTAGAGTTTATAAATAACTTTTCCATAACTATCCTTAATAGATTTAGTATTAGTATTCTAATACATACATACTAAATTAAAATCAAAAAAGTCATGATGAGCTATTAAAAGGTATACCCTATTCTAGCCATAATTTGTCTTGGAGGAATAAGTTCAATTCCAGTTCCAGCAACACCAAAAACATCTGTCATGCTAGAATTCATGCCATCTTTATCGGTTATATTTAAAGCAATTAAATCGATATCAATATTCTCAGAAAATTCATATCGAAGACTTAAATTATAGATAGTATATTCATCAACTACATCAACAAATGGATTATTAAATACTCTCTGCTGAAAATCTCCTCTATGAACAACCTCTCCAGTAGCAGTTAGCAATTTTCCATTGTTTAGAACTGTTTCATACATAAGGCCAAAATTTGCATTAAATTCAGGACTTTTAGCGAGTTTATTTCCTTTTAAATTTTCTCTTAAACTATATCTTATTGGCTCTTCTCCAAAAAAGTACAATTCAGCTCTTATATTATCTAAGGCTTCATAATCTGAAGTTATTTCAGTTTCTAAGAATGAAAGACGTAAATCAAAAGAAAGTTTTTCAGAAATTAAACCTATTAACTCAACCTCTAAACCACTCATCTCTGACTCAGGGATATTGGCAACACCTCCACGATAAACATCTGGGTCTGTAGATTGAAACTGAAGGTTTTGATATTCATAATAAAAAGCTGATATATTTGCTCTAAGTCTATTATTTAGCAGATCAGTTTTTATTCCGATCTCATACGCATCAATTGTTTCGCTATCAAAGAAAGGGAAAACAAGTTGCGGCGCAGGTTGGGCGCCAAAATTTTGTTCATCATCAACAGGAAATCCGAAAGTTAAATTGCTTCCACCAGGTTTAAAACCTTTAGTGAAAGAGGCATATGTCATGGTGTCTGAATTTACATCATACTCTAAAGCAATTCTTCCGGTAGTTTTTTCAAGATCGTCCTCAATTAAATATGATTGTAATCCAAAGAAATTTGTCACATCGCTAGAAAAAGTATCTTCCGTATATCTAAAGCCCGCAATAATTCTTAAATTATCTTGAGCATTAAAAGTTGCTTGTCCATATATGGATTTTGACTCTCTTGTCGGATAAGCATCTGATACGAAGCCTAATTCTGCACCGTATGCAGCAAAACAAATACCTTCAAATGGATTAGTTGCACAAATTGGGGCATGTACATAAGGTGTAAATTTACCATCCATTAATGATATTAATTTTACATTATTTACATCTTTTACTTCATAAATATGATTTTCAATTTCATGATCGAAATATAGCGCACCAATAATCCAATCTATCGAACCAAATAATGGTTCATTTGATACAAGGTTAATTTCAAAAGTCTTAGTTTCGACAATAGAAATTTCTGGACGATATTCTGCGGCAATATAAGGAAGACCCTCAAGTGGACCACTACCATGAACATCACCAAAATTATGTCTATCATTATCTCTTTCAACATAAATATCGTCTTCTTGAGTACTAGCTAAAATTTTCAAATTTGCAACACCTAAATCAGCTTCAAAAATCGCACCAAATATCTCAGAAGTTAGCTTATAATCTGAAGCAGAATCTTGTGCTAACTTTCTAGGATTAGGTGTTTTGTCGTCTAGCCCTTTCATAGCAGCGCCATTATTATCAGCATCAAAATATTGAAAAAATAATCTTAAACTTGAATTGTTGCCAGTTTCAATTAACCAATCTGACCTTAAGCTTATATGACTTGCATCATCAAGATCCTGTCCATTTATTACATTGTCACTGAAACCATCTCTTTCGGTAATTACAAAGGAATTTCTCGTCGAAACTTTATCAGATACTGGAAAATTAAAAGATCCCCTAGATTTGACTAAACCATAATTTCCTACAGTTAAATCTGCTTTGCCCTCGAACCCATCAGATGACGGCATTTTGCTAATTACATTAATTGTACCTCCGGTTGAATTCTGTCCAAATAATGTCCCTTGCGGCCCTCTTAATACTTCCACTCTTTCAATGTCTATAAAATCTGTTCTAAGTGAAAATTTAGATGCAACAAAAATACCATCCATATGTAATGCAACTGATGGTGCTGCAATTGCGTTTTGATTTGTTTCATCACCAACGCCTCTGATTGAAATTACAGTTTTATAACCTTCATTTTTAGCGACAGTTAAACCGGGTGTTATTGCGCTTAAACCTACAAAATCAATAATATTTTTAGCTTCTAACTCATCTGAGCTTAACGCAGTAACAGATTTAGATACATCCTGAAGGCTTTCACTCCTTTTTTCTGCAGTAACAATAATCTCTTCAATTGAAAAAGTATTACTAGCTCCTGTTTGGTTATTTGTTTCAATAGCTTCATCAGCATTGGTCACACCTAAAATTGAAATTGTAAATAATGAAAATAATGTAAATTTTTTAAGTATTTTGATTGTCATTTTTCCCCGACTAAAAAATAAGTTTATATGAAATTGAGCAAAAACTATGCCATAAATTTTTGAAATTTAAAATTATATTGATTCTATTTTTTAATATAATTGTCTTTCATTTTTTTAAAAAAAATTTGTTTAATTTAGTTAATTTTCTAAATACTATTACTCATGCTCAATAGACTAGATAATATCTTTAAACTTAGCTTTTATAATACAAATATTAAGAAAGAAATTTTAGCTGGTTTTACAACTTTTATCACTATGTCATACATCATTTTTGTAAATCCACAAATTATGTCTTCTACAGGTATGGATTTTGGAGCAGTTTTTGTTGGGACTTGCTTAGCTGCCTCAATTGCCTGTTTTATTATGGGATTTACTGCAAATTGGCCAGTTGGTTTAGCGCCAGGCATGGGTTTGAATGCATTTTTTACATACTCAGTAGTTGGAGAGATGGGATATTCTTGGGAAACGGCCTTAGGTGCTGTTTTTATTTCAGGTGTTTTATTTTTTATAATGAGCGTTACCTCATTAAGAAAATGGATGATTGAAAGTATTCCAACAAATTTAAGAATAGCAATGGCATCAGGTGTTGGTTTCTTTATAGGTTTTATTGGCCTTAAAAATGGGGGAATTATTATCTCCAATGACTCAACATTTTTAAGTCTTGGGGATTTTTCAAATTCTGAAACTTTATTAGCAGCATTAGGATTTTTACTTATTGCAATTCTTTCATTAAGAAATGTTAAAGGATCTATAATTATAAGTATTTTGATAATTACAATTTTATCATTAATTTTTGATTTAGTAGATTTTAATGGAATAATTTCATACCCACCGAGTTTAAGCCCTGTATTCATGAAATTAGATATTATTGGGGCATTGGATATCGCAATGATTTCTATAATAGCCTCCTTTTTATTTGTTAATCTTTTTGACACCACTGGAACATTGTTTGGTGTGGCAACTAGAGCTAATTTTATCGATGATAAAGGCTCCATTATTAATCTCGATAAGGCCCTTAAATGTGATAGCAGTACAAGCGTTATTGGTACTTTTTTTGGATGTGCTCCAGTTACAAGCTACGTTGAGAGTTCGTCAGGTGTTGAAGCTGGCGGTAGAACAGGTCTTACAGCTATAACTATTGGTTTTTTATTTTTGTTATCAATCTTTCTATCACCTTTAGCCAGCATTATACCTTCCTACGCAACTGCAGGAGCATTAATTTATGTCTCAATGTTAATCTTGTCTGGTATTCAAAAATTAGATTGGTCTGATTTAAGTGAATTAATTCCATCACTAATAATCATCGTTATGATACCTCTAACATTTTCAATTGCTGATGGTATATCATTAGGCTTTATAACATTTATATTAATGAAAATTGCTTCTGGTGATATAAAACAAATATCTTCTGGATCGTGGTTTTTAACGCTAATATTTGTTTCAAAATTTATCTTCTTATAAAGTTATTTCTAATTAATTGACTTCTTGCCAAGTATGAACAAGACATTTCCAAGAACCATCTTTTTGACGCTTTAGAATGTCTAAATAGTCACTTGTAGTAATATTGTTTTGAAGGGCTCCCTCTGATTGTACTGTATTTTGATTTCCCTTAAATGTTAAAAATACAGTTTGTCTGCTTCTAACAATTGCTATATCTCCAATTACTTCAATATCATATTCACCATCTTTTATTTTATATGTTGCAGATTCAAATACTGGACCTAAAAATTCTCTATAATTTTCTGATCCTGTAATTATTGGACCTCCTGGAGGAATAAGAGTTATGTTTCTATCAAGAGAATTTATATAACCATCTATACTGCTTTCTTCAACTGCATCATGCCAAGTTTCATATAACTTTTTGATCGATGTAATATCATTATCAAGTTTAGAAATAGTTTCTGCTTTTAGAGCAATTGAAATGCTTAAAAACAAAATAAAACAAACAGAAAAATATTTAAGAGGTCTTTTATTTGTCATATTATTATCCTAATTTTTTTACAAACTTTTCGATTTTTAATTCTTTGGGCGTAGGAATTTTTTTACTTGATGAGCCAATGTATAAATAACCAATTACTACATCGCTTTTTTTTAACTTTAAAGATTTATTAATATGTTCATTGAAAGCTAAATGCCCTGTCCTCCAAATGCTATAAAAACCCATAGAGGAACTGGCTAACATCATATTTTGAGCTGCTGCTCCAGCAGATAAAATTTGTTCTATCTTTGGTATCGGGCTATCTTTTTTTATATTTGCTACAACAATAATTATTAAAGGTGCCCTCAATGGAGCTTTCTTTACTTTATTTAATAACTCTATACTTGGGTTCTTTTTTACTTTTTTAGTTATCTTAACGAATTTTTTACCAAGCTTAATCCTATCATCCCCAGATACTTCAATAAATTTCCAAGGATTTAATCCTCCATGATCAGGCGCTCTCAAGCCAGCCTTATAGATTTTTTTCAATTGGTTTTTGCTGGGTTTTGGGTCTTCCATCAATGGTATAGATTTTCTTAAAAGTATTGTTTCTAAAGCATTCATGATAATTCAGTGCGTCCATGGAGTTTTTCTATTTGGTGAAAAATTATCTGCGTATGATTTTGGTTTGATTTTTCTTTGTTTTGGTTCGACAACAATAAAATCAATATTATTTTTTTCAGCAAATTTAATAGCTTTATCTTTATCTGAGAACCTAATCTTTACTTTATCTTGAGTATTTGAAGATGATGTCCACAACATTTTGTCATCAATTATTGGTTTATCTTGTGAATTAAACTCTAAAAGCCAAAAATCACTCTTAGCTGATTGAGTTGCTGATTTTGCAGGTTGATAAATTTTTGCTTTCATTAATTTTCTAACCAACTTCCGTGGGCTCCAAATGGAACTCTTTGAGGTAATAATATTTCTGCAACGGCTTTATCTGAAAAATTATCTGAGTCAATAATTAGTAATTTAGATTGACTGTTTTCATTATCATGAACAATAGACATTACATAGCCATCCTTTTCATCATTTGTATTTGGATTTGGAGCAAATAATGGTTCACCGCCAACAGTATAATCACCAAGAAAATGATCTTCTCTAGTGCCTTTATCAAGATTATATTTAAAAAGGTTATTTCCAAAAGTTAAAGTCTCAGCTTTATTATTTAATTCCATTGCATAACCAATATTTGCTTTTAGCCCTGTCCTTCTATCATCTACTCTTGCAAAATCACATGGTTTATCATCAACCTGCTCCTCTTTGCATGAAAGTGTGTCTAAATCAATAGTCCATTTCCAAAGTTTACCTGTCGTTTCATCACCTCCATATATCTGATCCATGCCGCCAACCATTGCTTTATCTTGTCTGCAAACATGTAATATAATTTTGTTCTCCTCTTCATAAGCATTCATTGGGTGAAATACAAAACAAGGATTTATATCAATCCATTTTATATCTTTATTGCTACCATTTCTCGGCATAACCCCTAATCTTGCTCCGCATTCTGGTCTAAATCCAAATGGATCGCCTCCTTCAATAGCCATATCCATATCAAACACAAGAGGAAGATCCATGAATATCACAAAATTACGAGTTATATTCCAATCATGCATCATAACAGGTCTAGGAATGTCTATAGCTTCTGATTGAACTAATTCACCTTCAGATGAAACTCTATGATACATTAAATATGGCTTTCCCATCATTTTATATCCAAAAAATAACAACTCATTAGTTTCTGGGCATACCCTTGGATGTGCTGTCATAGGACCATCCAACTTTCCATTAAAGTCATGATGGCCAATAGTATTTAGATTATCATCAATTATCCATGGAAAATGTGCTTCTTCTAAAGTTAATATTTTTCCGGCATGACGAATTACATGAGTATTAGCCGGTGAAGCCTTAAGATCAAAAGATGAAGACATCATATTCATATCATCTTCATAGTAAGGTGTTTTTACATATCGATTTTTATAGCTAGCTTTACCATTTTGGATATTAATACCATGGACCATTCCATTACCGAAAAACCAATGATCACTATACCCCGATCTTGGATTCATTCCATTTCTTATGTACTGGCCATTTAATTCTTTTGGTATTTCACCTGTTACCTCAAGCTCATCTATATTTTGTTCTTCTTGAACGGGCGCCCAATTGCCTTGCAAATGCCAATATTTTTTTGGATCAAGATGTTTCGGTGCATCTTTTTTTGGAGATAAGAATTTCATAATTCTACCCAATACTGGATCAGGTAATTTAAACATAATTTTTGCAGCAATAGATTGTAAACTCAATTTAACCTCTTTATAGTTTTGAACATATATATCAAATTATAATTATTATGGGAAATATTATGAAAAAAACGCTAGTTAGCTTATTTATATCAATATTTTATATTGGGTTTGTGTTTGCAGATATACCTACTAAACCATTATTAACTTTGGATACTGCAAAAAAAATGGCAAACGAATGCTTACAACTTGCAAAAGAAAATGGATGGAAAATTAATATAGCGATATTTGAGTCACCTGGAGCATTAAAATATTATGCTTCCATGGATGGAACATATCCTGCCTCAGAAGAGATATCTCGATTAAAAGGAAAAACCTCAGCAGGTCTACCCTTTTCTACAAAAGAACTTGCCCAAATGACTTTTAATAATGATGATAAAAATGAAGGTATAGCTTCAATACCAAACATAGCATTGCTACCAGGTGGTGCTCCAATAATTTTAAAGAACGGTTATCATTTAGGTGGAGTTGGTGTTTCAGGAAGTAGCGGGTCTAATGATGAAAAGTGTGCTTTCAAAGCAATAGAAAAAGGTTTAGAGGCTATATATGAATAAGAAATTATTAATATTTATTTTTTTCCTTGTAATATCTAATTTTTCTAAAGCTGAGATATTAACTGTAGAAGTTACTTCTGAATATAAAGATGGAACTGTACTATTGGCTGTATACGACAAAGAAGAGTATTTTGGAAAAACAAAGGCTAATCAAAAGACCGATCCAAAGCATATACTATTAGGGGCTAAAGGCTTAATCTCAAACTACAAAGGAAAAGTAACTTTCGATTTACCTTACGGAAAATATGTTGTTGCCGGAATACATGATCTTGATGACAACGGTGTCCTGACTGGAAATTTTTTAGGCATGCCAAAAGAACCCTTTGGTTTTTCTAATAATAAAAGAGGTAATTTTGGACCACCGAAATGGGATGATGTATTAATCGAATTTAATGCCAATAATCAAAAGATTTTAATAAAATTAAAGGGAATATAAATGAATATTGATATAGATAATGAAGACATATTATGTTTTTTTAATTTTAGAAGCCCTTACGCCTATATTGGAATAAAAAAAGCTCTAAAATTGGACATAAAACTTAAATTTATTCCTTTTTGCTATGTTCCAAAAGAAATCCTTGAAGCTGTCACATTAAATAATCCTTATAAAAGGGATTATCTAATGGAAGATTGCAAGAGATTGTTTGATGAGTTAGATACTCCTTTAGTTAAGGAAATACCTGCGGATTGTAATTGGCCTTCAGTACATGCAGCCTGGACAGAAGTTAATAAAACAGGTAAAGGCCTCAGTTTTATGATGAAAGTCTTTGAGACGAGATTTGAAAAAGGACTAAATGTTGGTGATAAAGATATTATTAGTGATATATGTAACGATATTGATATAGAGCCAAGTATAGCAATATCTGCTATGGATAATGAAGACATCGACAAAGATCTTAAATCTCTAACTAAAATAATGCGAGAATTAAAAGTATTTGGTGTACCGACTTTTATCTATAAAAAAGAGCGTTTTTGGGGGCAAGATAGGTTAAATTATTTAAAAGATATCAAGGATAATTGAATTTATTACATTAGTTTTATTCTTTATATTATTAATTTAATTAATTATTTTATAAATGTCAGAGAATAATAAGGGTGATTCTGAAAATTTGATGAATTTTGCTTCATCCTCCATTAGAATTTTACTAGCCATTCTAGCCTTTTCTATATCAGCTAAACCTTCTAAATCATCCCAGGAATTCCAATAAATTTCTGCAATTCCATCATATTCTTTGGGTATTTCAGCGTTATTAAGTCTTGAAAGTTTGTTTTGTTGTAAAAAGTTATGATTACGACAATGCAATTGCGTGTATTTAACTATTTTCAAATCCTTAGATACTTGCTTAACAAGGGGTGCATGATTATTTAACCAATAATCTTGAAATTCCTTGAGAGATAATTCATCCTTCTTAGTTAAACAAAATGATAGTTTAATCATTAATCTTTACTCTTTTCAGGTGAATATCATCGCCAGGCTTACTTTTTTCATGTGCTCTCTTCCATCTTGCGAATTCGCCCAAAATATGATTTGGATCACCATGCAATTCCGTAAATACTCCGTTAAACTCTCTTGTATCTACATAAGCCGCATCAACACCATCAGCATACAATCTACAAGCTAAATCAAACCCATGACTAAGTAATTTATCCAATTCTTTATCAAAGTCTGTAACTAAAACACCTATATGATGGTATCCTTCTTCTCCATTTTGATACATGTCTCTGTAAATAGACGGAGTTTCATCATGTTGTTGGATAAATTGAATCATCATATCGCCAACATAACCAAAAGCATAAGATACATCAGCTTCTTGAGGTGTCCCTCTGTATTCAAATTTATCGCATTTGTGATGCGGCGAAAAAACAAATGGCCCTGCCCCAAAAATTTTATTCCATTTTGTTGCAGCCTCTTCTAAATCATTTACTAAATAAGCTTGCTGAAAGATTGGATATTTATCTAATAACATTCATGTCTCCATTTTTAACTTCTTATCAGTCTACCTGGCAATTTTTTAGTAGCAATACCATTTTTATAAGTAATTACTCCTGATTTTATTGTTGCTTCATAACCCTCGACATTTTGAATTAACCTTTTTCCTCCTGCTGGTAAATCGCTAACAAGTTCAGGCGCATATAGCTGTAAATTATCAAAATCTATCACATTAACATCAGCTAGCATACCTTCTTTAACTAATCCTCTGTCGGTTAAACCCATGGCAATAGCATTATCTGATGTATAAGACTTAATAATCCAAGGTAATTCAATTTTAGGACCTCTTTTTCGATCACGACCCCAAAAAGTTAACATATGGGTAGGAAAACTAGCGTCACAAATAGTTGAGCAATGTGCTCCCCCGTCACCTAGTGCTAATAACGAATAATCACTTTCTATCATCCTTTTACTAGCATCCAATGAGCCATCCATATAATTACCAATTGGATAATAAAGTAATTGTTTTCCATCATTTTGTAATAAAGTCTCATATAATAATTCGACAACATTTAACCCTTTTATTTTTGCCTGGTAGCCTAAACTTTCCTCAATTTCGGGTTCATAGTCAGGGGGATTATCAAGTATATAAATATTCTCATAATTACGAAGTATAGATAACATAAGCCCATCATCTGTATTTGGTTTTTCATTAAATATTCTCTTTTTAAAGTCTTTATCTTTCATTACACTTAATTTTTCATTGAGTGATAGGTTTTCTATATTTTTAAAACTTGGATGCCCTGAAAAAGGATTTAAAGTTACGCTTAAACCTAGTACTAAGCCAATTGGTCTTCCGCTGACCTGCGCTCTTATCGGTAGACCTTTTTTTCCTGAACTCTCTATCCAAGATAATAATTCTTTCCACTCATATGAAGCAGCATCTGTTTGAGCAACAGTTATAGATAATGGTCTTCTTGACTCGATAACCATTTTTTCAAGCATAAGATATTCATCCTTGCCACCGAGAAAATCGGAAACAACTTGAAGAACTCCTTTATTTGTTTTTCCTATAGACTTAGCAATACCAATTAATTCATTTTCTCTTGCTTCAAGTTGAGGAACATAATTACCATCAGATGTTCTGTGATTAATTGTTCTCGATGTTGTAAAGCCAAATGCACCATTCTTAATGGCATCAGACGCTAAAGCGCTCATTTCCAAAATATCGTCATCTGTAGCGGCTTCTCGATCTGCCCCTCTTTGTCCCATTACATACAATCTCAAAGCACCATGAGGAATTTGGGATCCTATATCGATATCATATTTTCGTTTGCTAAGGATATCCATATAATCATTATAAGTCTCCCATTGCCATTCAATTCCTTCGGTTAGGACAACCTCAGGAATATCTTCAACGCCCTCCATCAAATTAATTAACTTTTGATGATCCTCATTTCTTACAGGAGCAAAACCAACTCCACAATTCCCCATTATTACAGTGGTCACACCATACCATGAAGACGGTGAAATATAATTATCCCATGTTGCTTGGCCATCATAATGTGTATGAATATCGACAAACCCTGGAGTTACTATTTTATTTTCAGCATCAATTATATCTTTTGCTGTATCATTATCTGAGCATTTATCAATTTTAATAATTTTACCATCTTTTATAAAGACATCAGAGACAAAACTATCATTTCCTGAGCCATCATAAATAGTTCCATTTTTTATTATTATATCAAAGTTTGGCATACCTTATTTTTTACTAAAAATTTCTGTTTCTAACTCAATTGATAATTCTATTATATATCTCCATAATTTTTCAACAATATCAGGGCTTATCTCATTAGTTTCAGCTAAATTTCTTAATCTTACAATTATAGCTTCAATTCTTTCATTATCTCTAATTTTTGATATATCATCTTTAATTATCGCCGCTTGCTCAATAAATTTGAATCTTTTTGAGACTAGTTTAATCAATTCATTATCAAGAAGGTCTAACTCTTTTCTTAACTCTTCCATATTCTTATAATTCATGAAATTCTCCAAAAAAAAAGCCATTACAAATAGCAATGGCTTTCTTAATATTTAATGTAATTTAACCTTTATCTTTGTCCTTCTCTTTTTTGTCTTTTGAGTCATCATGAGATTGATGGTCTGAAGCTTTTGCATGCGCTTCAGCATCACCACAATGCGCTAAGACATTACCAGACATAGTTAATAATAAAGTTAAAACAAATACAGTTATAATATTTTTCATTATTTCACCTTTTTTTTAATATCCTACATTGAAAATGCTAATTTACCTATTACTAAATAAAAACAAGTAAAATTGGCCCAATAATTAATAAAACAAAAATTATTAACAAAAATGATTTAAATATATTTTTCATATTCACACTATTTTTCTTGATATTCTCTATTATACAACGATGTCTCAACAAGAGCTGTATCAAAAAATTCATGAAGTCTAAAAATTTTATTATCTTTTATTGTAAATATTTGACAATAAATTTGGTTGTAATCTTTATTGTAAATGCTCTCACCTTTTAATGTCATTGTTCCAACAACAATATCATTTTCTGCTGCAATAATACTCCATTCATTTGCAAAAATAACTTTTTCAAATTGTAAATTAGCAAGCACTCCTTTTTCTATTAAGCTTATTGCAGAATCTTTTCCTTTAAAATCACCTGATACAGGTGTTGACCCAATTAAGGTTAAAGTAACATCATCATGCCATAATTCATTAAGTGAGTCGAAATCACTATTTTCTAAGGAATTATAAAATTTTTTGATTATTTTTTTATTTGTAGACATAAGTTTTGCTAATCTAAATCTAATGCAAATTGTTTTAGTGTATTAATATCTACAATTTCAAGAGTCTTTATATGAGTTTTTCTCAAGTATACCTTAGGGGCTTTCCCAGACTCAAATGCCTCTTTCCATCTTTCTGCGCAAAGACACCAAGAGTCTCCTTCCTTTAATCCAGGGAATGAAAATTCAGGTCTTGGAGTTGATAAATCATTACCTTTTTGTTTTGAAAAATTTAAAAAATCTTCAGTCATAAGGGCGCATACAGTATGAATTCCAACATCCCTACTATCAGTATTACAAAAACCATCTCTGTAAAAACCCGTTATTGGATTAGAACAACATTCTTCGATTATTTCTTCAAATACATTTTTTTGCATTATATTTACAAGGTTTGAGCTGTGCGATTTATTAAAAACCCAATTTCTCTAGTGATATTGAGGCCCATTCTTCATATCCTTCGGTATCTCCGTCACATTCATGCCTTTCTAAGACTTTTTTTGCTCCGAGTTCCTCAAGTTTTTCATCAACTTTTTTGCCAGCACCACAGAAATGAAAGTGAGAACTATCTCCTAGTGCGCATACACTATACTCAATATTTTTAAGATCAATGTTTGCTTTAGATAACTCTTCCCAGAATACCTCTCCCATCATTGGAAGATCACCATCACCAGTTGTACTGGTAACAATTAAAACTTTGCTCATTGTTAACAAATCATTCATCGAAACATCATTTAATTCAGCTTGATCAACATCAATAGATTTGTTTTTTGCGATTTCAGAAACATTATCAGCCACTTCCATCGCGGTCCCCATTTCAGATGCATACAAAAGGTTTAGTTTAGTC
>Ga0209433_10000366_pt1 | contig 13849 bp, 15 predicted proteins | sample METZYME_5_50m_FD_187552 | JGI IMG/M metagenome (GOLD analysis project Ga0209433, IMG submission 187552) | Marine microbial communities from oxygen minimum zone in mesopelagic equatorial Pacific - METZYME_5_50m (SPAdes) (version 2) | ecosystem: Environmental > Aquatic > Marine > Oceanic | place...
AGTTGATTATGTTTTACCCAAGTGAGGCAATTAATGCTGGTATTGCAACTGCTATTAGTCCTACAGCCGCTGTCGCAGTAAGTAATGATGTGCTCACAGCTAATTAACAATTTTTTTAATAATACAGAACAGTTCTGATTATCTTTGTGAGTATTAATACTATTTATTGGAACTTATGTACTTTTTGCAAATCAGTCAAAGACAATTTATTATTTATTTCTTATTTACAACAACAAGCCCTTAGCTTGTCCTTGGTTTAGGCCAAAGTGATCGATCTACAGACCTCTCCTTACTAACTGTAAGTATTAATACTCATAGTTAGCGACTTCCTTTTCTTGTTTCCACGCTTTATGCCCTTGCATATCTAAAGTCCAAGTGAGTTGTTCTAGGTTAAATTGCTTAATTCAGTCTTCTATAAATCGGTTTTTAAAGATTTTTCTTTTCTTGTACTGAGAGTATTTACAGGAGCGCTTTTAATTCACCATGGATTTGAAAAGTTAAATGATATTAATAATTTTGCCGATGCTTTTGTTCGACCTTTGCATCTGCCATTTCCTGTTACCCTCTCATACATTGCTGCCGGATCTGAAATAGTTGGCAGTTGGTTATTGATACTGGGCCTCTTTACCAGATTAGGAGCAATAGCTATCCTTGGTACCATGAGCGTAGCTATTTATCACGCAATAGTTACGTCGGGCTTTAATATTTATCTTTTAGAATTATTAGCGCTTTATTTTTCGTCTGCTTTTTCAATAATTTTGCTAGGTCCTGGCAAGTTTTCTGCTGACTACTTAATCATAGAAATCTTTAAATCGAATCCCAATTTTATTATTTCAATATTTAATCAAAAAAAATCAGATAAATCTTTACCAACTTCAAATAGAGTTTTATCTAAATCCGTTAAGCAAAAGAAATCATTTGATTTCCCTTTCTCTAACTTTTTGTCCTCACCATAAAATTATAACTAAATTTAATTAATATCTTTTTTCTTCACCGACAGATAGAACCACATCCATGTGGGCAAAGTAATAAAAAATCCAATTAATAATATATAACTTTTTGTTGTATTCCAGGCTGCTTCATCACATTTTTCTTTAATTTCAGTCGAATCTTTTAATTTACTGCTTAGGTCTCTACAAATATTAAGTCCATGAATACTAAGCGTCCCATATGTTATGGCTGTAGGTACTGTAGCAAGCGCTATTGCGAGTATTAAATTTCCTAGCCTCAAGTTGAGGTCTTTTCTTTTTTGTGAATCCATATATGTATTTTTATCCATATCTTAGTTATGGCGCTGTATATTTCTTATTTTTTTACAAACAGTATGCTTTTTTGATGAGCTCTGAAATTTCTCAGTATTTTTAAATTCAAAATCGCCGTAATTTTATTTTAATTAATAGTTTCATATGTTCTATCCGATTTACTTGCTTAAATGATTGGTTATTATTTGTGGGTTTATAAATTTTGTAAATTGGTTGATGCTTTCCATACTAATCTTAGGCTAAAGTTGATTCCTTGTAGTAATTAATCTATTTTATAATGTCGACAAGTAAGAGAGAAGAAGTTAGTTCGCATCTTCGTTATATCAGGCAAGAACTTCGAGACTTGGATCAAATGCTTGGTCAATATGGCTTATTGCCTGAGTTGTCTGAGCTGAAAGAGGTCTATAACTCTTTAGATGCACTTCATCAATTACTTTCAGGTAAAGTTAAAAAGAAACCTAAGCCCGAATTTGATGATTGATATTATTAAATCTATCTAAATAAATATTTACACACAATTGTATGAATTTTTTTGTTTTAATCTTTTCTATTGATATTTTTTGATAGAGACTTGCAAAAAAAATCTAATAACAAAATATACTTAGGGACAATGATTAACAACTGAACTTATGGGTCATGAAACTTGGAAAATTCAGTATGAGCAATGGAAAAACTTAAAACCATATTAAATTAAATTGATTGATGATGGACCTAAAAGACAATCTCAGGCATGGCTCCTGAATTCAATGTGGTGTGAGTGGATTGATTTAAAAAGAAAAAATAGATCTGAAATTTCTAAAGACGATATTCCTATTGGACTAATCCTTGGGAAAGTTAATAATCTCCCACTTTCTGTTCAAATTTTAGGTGAAAAATAATTTTTTTCTAATAAATCATGAATAATTATTTCTTTTACAAATACTTGAATTACTACAGCCATTGGAATTGCTAATAACAAGCCAAGTGGACCAAAAAGAATAGTGAATATAAATTGAGCAGTAATTGTTAAACCTGGTAGCAATTTGACTTGTTTATGCATTATTGAAGGAGTTATTACATAACTCTCAATATTTTGAATTATTATATACAAGCCCAGAACAGCTAGAGATTTCCAAGGAGTATCTAGCAATGCTACAGATAGAGGAAATATAGTGCTTATAGTTGGACCAACATTTGGTATAACATTCAAAATACCAGCTATTAGAGCATTAGCTATTACAAGTTTTATTCCAAGCAGATATAGACCAACAGAGGAAAGTATTGCTACACATATTGAGCTTAGTAGAACTCCAGACATCCAACTACTAAGTGCATTGCCGCAACTTAATAAAATACTTCTTGCTCGTCTTCTATAAAATGATGGAACAAGTAATATAGCAACTTCTCTATATGAGTTTGGCTGTAAGGTTATCATTAAACCAACTGATATTATAAAGAATAACTGAAGAATACCTATACCAACATTACTAACCAAACTAATTAACTTTGTGATGCTATCTGTTACACCAGTAGCAAGAGTAGCACCATCTGGAATCATACTAAGCTTATTTGTTAATGTTGTTCTATCAGCTAAGTTGGTAGGATTATCTTTGTATACAATCTCAGCAAAATTTAAAAAGACATTTATTGATAGTTCCCATAGTTTGCTTACTGCAGATGGTATTTGATTAATTAGTTCTTGGAACTCGCTAGTGAATTGTGGAATTATTGTTACTATTGAAATACTTGAAATTAGTAATATAGAAATTATTGTTATTACTAATGATGACCATCTGGGGATGTGAAATAAATCTCTAATTTTACCAGTAATAGTGCAAAGAGCCATAGCTATAATTATCGACGCGAAAAATAATATGACTATATCTTTTAAACCCCATAAAATTAATACAGAAATAACTAAAGCTGTAATTGAAAGAAAGCTAGTTGATTTCAATTTAAATAATTAATTATGAGACAAGGAATTTGCATATCGTGAAGCGAATCGCATAAATCTCTCAAACTCTTTTTCTGAATTCCAATTATAAGTAGACTTTACTTGCTTAACACGATCTTCTGAAATAAGTAAATCTATTTTTTTAGTTGAAATCTCACCCTCGTAATCAATTAAATACATTTTATTTACAGATTTGAAATTCTGGAGTGTTATTGATGACGGTTTATAAAATTTATATACTGCTTTACCTTTTTTGCCATTAAAATTTCTGAATAAGCGTATTTCAGGAAGATCTTTTTCGTTTTTCCCTTTAACAAATTGAATTCCTACATTCCCATTGATTTGAGTCATCTTTTTTGGATTTAATTAATAGACATATCCTTATAAAAAACTATAGAGGATGGAGGTTCTCCTTTAAAATTTTATTTAAAGAAGAATTTAAGCTTAGTCTACTAATATTAATTGAATTTATATTTTTTGCTTGTTTGATTTCGTATTCATAGCACTTATCGTAATAATCAAGCATTGCTTCACATGCCTTTGACCATTCTTTTTTATCAATAGCAGTTAATGCTTCTTTCGTCCTTTGTGGTCCTAATCTTTTACTAATTCTATTTACCGCATCTTTTAATTCAGTTTGAGAATTTTGACTATAAAGCTTTACTAAATTCTCAATACGTTCATTCTTAGTTTTAATTATTTCAAGGATCGGTGCTTTTTTCATCTTTGCATACAAATTATTTGGTATGCGACATTTTCCTAGATTTGAACTCTCAGCTTCAATCCAAATCTCAATAGCATTATTTTTGTGAAATTTATCAAGAGATTCTGCAAGAATATTTTCAAATTGTTGAGTTGAAGGTTGATCTTCCATTCCTAATGAACCAAAACTACTTCCTCTATGATTAGCAATTCCCTCTAGATCAATTACATATATATTTTCTTTTTTTATGTAATTTAGTAGATCTGTTTTTCTCGTACCTGTTTTACCTCCTAAAAGTCTTATGGGTAAATCAGCCTCAAATTGATTTAAAACCCATTTTCTATAGCTTTTATATCCACCTTTTAATAAATATGTCTTAATACCAATTGTTCGTGCAAGCCAGGCAAAAGCACTAGATCTCATCCCACCTCTCCAGCAATAAATTCGTAATGATTTCTTCACTCCTTCTGTATCTTTCGTCGTCTGAAGGATTGTTTCTAATAGTTTTGGAGTGTTAGTTATGGTTACTTTTAAGCCATCAAGGATTGCTTTTAAACGACTTTCTTTTTTGTAGCTTTTGCCAATTTTTTCTCTTTCGTTATCAGAAAACAAAGGAATATTAATAGAACCCGGCCAATGACCTTGGCAAAATTCGCTAGGACTTCTCACATCTACAATTGGACTGGTTAAATTCCGAAAATCCGTTAAGGGATAGCTCGAATTGGTAGGTTTCTCTGACATAGTATTAGTGCTTGGGTCCTTTAGGCCTGCAGTAGATCATGACTGAAGAAAAATCACATCCCAATAAAGAGAGCATAGAGGAGTTCTTGGAGTCTTTTAAAATGGCTTCGGAAAGAAAACGATTAGGGCTCTTAAAAGATTTAGAAGAGAGAGTTGATGAACTTCTTGGACTTGGAGCAAGATTAATGTCTGGCTTTGATCCGGCTATTTGTGACTGGACAGCTGGTTCTATTTTGCAACTAGTTCATAAAAGTGATAAAAATTTTATAAAACATACTCTCAATTGTGATGATCTTTCTTGGTTCCATGCCCCATCACAGGTCGGTTTTGATTATTCACCACTTCAAGAATATTTATTAAACGAATGCTATGAGGATGCTGATCGCTTTACAAGCTCAAAACTTAGAGAACTCGCAGGAGAAAAGGCGGTAAAAAGAGGATATGTTTATTTTTCTGAGGTTGAGTTAATACCTTCTGTTGATTTATCAACTTTAGATAAGCTATGGGTTGTTTATTCCCGAGGAAAATTTGGCTTTACAGTTCAAGCTAAAATATTAGATTCATTAGGAGGAAGATATGACAAACTTTGGCCTCGAATAGGCTGGAAAAAAGATGGGATATGGACTAGATATCCGAAAGCTTTTGACTGGTCAATTGATGCCCCAAATGGTCACATGCCTTTGGTAAATCAATTAAGAGGTGTTCGATTGATGGATGCATTGCTAAACCATCAAGGATTTAAAGCTAAAAGCTAATCATTTAATTATTAATGCTTAATTTTTCTCATAGAATACTATCAATGCCTTAGGTTTAAAATAGGTTTTTAATTCTAAGACTAATTCTTTTATCAAAGGATTAACTTACAAAGAATGTTTTAATTAATTGTGAAGCCTTCTAAAAATTGGGCTGTATTTATTCATCCCTCTACTTTAAAACTAACATCGTTTATTGAAACTCTTTTAGAACCTGTAATATGTAGAGAAACTGCAAAAAAGATTGAATTGGGATTACATGAGGCACTTGTTAATGCTGTAGTTCATGGAAATTTGTCCAATCCCAACAAGGTTGTACGTGTAAGAAGAATTCTCACGCCAAATTGGTTTGTTTGGCAAATTCAAGACGAAGGATTAGGCATAGTTGAAAACAAAAGAGTAGGCTCATTACCTTTGAAAACCGACGCTAATAGTGGTAGAGGAATTTATTTAATTCATAAATGTTTTGATGATGTTAGATGGAGTAGGAAAGGGAACAGACTTCAGTTATCACTTCGGAAATAAGTTTTTAATGATTTTTACATCCTGAATCTTTTACTTCTTCTTTTATCCATAATATCGCTTGATTAAGTAAGTCTTCTATTTCCGAGTCATCTCCATTATTGATTAACTGTGAAATTGCGGAAGTAATCAATTCAGCACTTCTTCTTTGTTTGTTTCCTCTGAATTTATGCCAATTGTGATTATCAAGACTGATTTCATTATGTAGTTCTTTCACAAGTAGCTGTACTTTTTGTGGCCAAATGTATTTATTTTTTCTTGACATAATATGAATTTTATTTGTGATTTTTGAATATTCTTTAATAAAATTATACTGGCTTGATTGCTTTCCATACTTTAGTCATGAAGTGGGATTCTGAAGTTATCGAGGAAAACCCACTCTGTTCGAGTCTTAAGTTTATGTTATCAACTATGTAATCTCTGTAATAAGGCTCATGAAATATTTTATGAAAATTTTCCATTATTGTAGTGAATTTAGGAGAATCTTCTATTTGAATTGAGTCAGCAAGAATAAAAGTTCCTCCAGGTTCTAACAATCTAAAGCATTCGTTCAAAACATTTTGTCGTGCATCTCTAGGGAGTTCATGAAATAGAAAAACACATGTTAAGGCTTGAAAATTTTCAGATGCATAGGGCATTCGTTCTGCATTTCCTTTGGTCAGTTGAACAAGATCACCATTTCTTGAACTTAGATATTTACTTGCTTGCTTTAAATATGAACCTGATAAATCAAGGCCATAAAGTTCAACTTGAGGTAATGCACTTTGTATTTGCTGGAGTGTTCTCCCAGTTCCGGTAGCGATATCTAATACTTTTACTTTTTTTGAGTCATCTGTTAAGAATTTTTTTAGTCCTGTTTTTAAAGGAGATAAAACTCTTCTTCTCATAGAGTCGGCCGTTCCATTGAAAAGAATCTCTACTTGTAAGTCATAGATTTCAGCGGAATGCTCACTTAGATAACCGTCTGTTTGGTGATGAAAATTTTGTAAATAGTAATCAGGGTAATCTTCCTCATTTACATTACTTGGAATTTCTCTGGTTTTATTTTTTTTTCGTCTCTGCCAAGTTTGGGGCATATCTAGCCAAACTAAAGGATATTTCTTTGCCCATTCCAACCAAGGAGCTTCGAACAGTTGGGATTTAGGGTAGATGCCAGCCTCTGCTTCTTTCCAATCGATATTTTCTAACTTTTCCATTGATTTTCTAACTTCTTTTATCAAATCTTGATTGATTGGAAATTTTCCTGGAGAGGCTCCAGGTGCAAAGACTTCCATTAATTTTGTACTCAACTCTTTATGAGCTAATCCAGCAAGCGTTTTCCCTTGTTGAAGAGTGTGATATGCAATTTTTTCAAGGCTTGGCGCTGCCATAAACCGTTCAATAATTGCTGTAATGTCTAACAGATTTGATTGATTTGTGACGAGTAAAATAAAAAAAAATTAAGGTCTATGCATATTTGTACATAGACCTTAATTCTGGATTTTAAAAATTAAATGAGGAATTTAGATTAAGCGTCATAGTACATAGTGAATTCATGAGGATGTGGTCTTTGTCTTAGCTGTTGAACTTCTTCGTATTTAAGTTCTATCCAGTTATTGATGAAATCCTCAGTGAAAACCCCACCCTCAGTTAAATACTTGTTGTCACTTTTTAATGCCTCTAATGCATCGTTCAATGAGGAGGGAACAGTATCTATTTTTGATAATTCCTCAGAGGGAAGTTCAAAAAGGTCAACATCAACTCCATCTCCAGGATCAATTTGATTTTTGATTCCATCGATACCAGCCATCATCATTGCTGAAAAAGCAACGTAAGGGTTGGCTAATGCATCTCCAGAGCGGAATTCAAGTCTCTTTGCTTTAGGACTTGGTCCAGTTAAAGGAATTCTTACGGCCGCTGATCTATTGCCTTGTGAATAAACTAAATTTACTGGTGCTTCGAAGCCTGGAACTAATCTTTTATAACTGTTTGTTGTTGGATTCGTAAATGCTAGGAACGAAGGGGCATGCTTGAGAATTCCACCTATGTACCATTTAGCTGTTTGAGATAAATTCGCATAAGTACCTTCTCCATAAAATAGTGGCTGACCACTTTTCCATAAACTTTGATGAACATGCATTCCTGTTCCATTGTCATTGAAGACTGGTTTGGGCATGAAAGTTGCAGTCTTTCCATATTTTTTGGCTACATTCCTAACTATGTATTTGTAAATCATTACATTGTCCGCTGCATTGATTAGGGGAGCAAATTTCATCCCTAATTCATGTTGACCAGCTCCTGCTACTTCATGGTGATGTTTCTCAATTGGTATGCCTAATTCGCCCATCAGCAATAGCATTTCAGACCTCATGTCTTGAGCTGTGTCGTTAGGGGATACCGGGAAATAGCCCTCTTTTAGTTGGATTTTGTATCCAAGGTTTCCTCCTTCCTCTACTCTCCCTGTATTCCACGGAGCTTCTATGGTGTCAACGCTGTAAAAACTTCCGCCTTCCCCTGAGTTATATCGAACATCATCAAAAATAAAGAATTCTGGTTCAGGGCCAAAGAATGCAGCATCTGCAACACTTGTGCTTCCTAAATAATCCAATGCTTTTTGTGCCAAAGCTCTTGGACATCTTGAATAGGGCTCTCCGCTTCTTGGCTCCTGAATTGAACAAATTAAACTGAGGGTTTTGTGATGGTAAAAAGGATCAATCCAGCTTGTTGAAGGATCTGGAACCATTGCCATATCCGATTCGTTTATGGCTTTCCAACCGCGAATGGAAGAGCCATCAAAAGCAAGTCCTTCTGTGAAAGAGCTTTCTTCAATGAGATCTGAAGCTACAGTTAGATGTTGCCACTTACCATGTAGGTCAGAGAATTTCAGATCTATAAGCTCAATACCTTCATCCTTGATTTGACGAAGGACATCTTGAGAGGTCTTGCTCATGATGGATTTAATTTGCAACAGAGATACTTAATTATGAACGTAATAAGCGTTTGGATCTCTTTTTGTATCGACAAGCACTTTTTTTAGACTTTTAACAGAAAACTTTCTTTAATTTCTGAATTATTTGGGGAATCTAGCTAATTCCTATTGCAATCCCTAAAAAAAACACCCCGACTTTGCCTATTGCCTTTTAGGTTAGGTAGATATACAAAAAGATTTGTTTTCTTGGCCACTCAAATTCTTCCTTCTGTTGATAATCAACATCGTAAAGATTTTGGTCCAACTGTTTCACCTGAAAGGCTATTGCTTGGGCCAGGCCCATCAAACGCCGATCCTGCTGTGTTGAAAGCACTCTCTCAACCTCCTATTGGGCACTTGGATCCCTTTTATGTGGACTTGATGAGTGAGGTCCAAGAGTTGCTTAGATATGCATGGCAAACTAGCAATCGATTAACACTTCCAATGAGTGGTACAGGAAGTGCTGCAATGGAGGCAACTTTAGCAAATGTTGTTGAGCCGCAAGATACAGTTTTAGTTGCTATTAAAGGATATTTTGGACATCGACTTGCTGATATGGCAGGAAGATATAAAGCAAATGTTGAAACCATTCAGAAAGATTGGGGAAATGCATTCACTCTTGATGAAATAGAAAATGCGCTGAAGGAACATAACCCCGCTGTCTTAGCAATTGTTCATGCAGAAACCTCAACAGGTGTTTGCCAACCCATGGATGGAATAGGTGATTTGTGCAGAAAATATAATTGTTTACTACTTGTCGACACAGTGACTTCTTTGGGAGGCGTTCCTCTTTATTTAGATGAGTGGAAAATTGATTTGGCCTATAGCTGTAGTCAAAAAGGGTTAAGTTGCCCTCCTGGACTAGGTCCTTTTTCAATGAATGAAAGAGCTGAAAAAAAAATGTCTAATAGAAAAGATAAGGTTCCAAACTGGTATCTAGACGTTTCTTTGTTAAATAAATATTGGGGTAGTGATCGGGTATATCATCATACGGCTCCTGTTAACATGAATTTTGGTATTAGAGAAGCGCTTAGATTATTAGCAGAAGAAGGATTAGAAGTTTCATGGGATAGACATAATAAAAATGCAAAGTCTCTTTGGAATGCACTAGAAAATATTGGGCTAGAATTACACGTCAAAGAAGAATTGCGTTTGCCAACGCTTACAACAGTAAAGATCCCAGACGGGGTTGATGGTAAGGCATTTACAAAGCATTTATTAAATAATTTTGGTGTTGAAATTGGAGGTGGACTTGGTGATCTGGCAGGAAAAGTATGGAGAATTGGTTTGATGGGTTATAACTCAACCTCTACTAATGTAGATAAGATAATAAATATTTTTGAAACTGAATTACCTAAGTTTAGATAATAAACTTTCTCTAGGTAAAACTCTTTTGTCTTTGAACCATTCTACGATTATTCTTCTAGATTCTTCTTCCATTATTCCTCCTTCAATCAACATATTATGATGGGCACTTTTATGTTCAGCGAGATTAATTGTCCCTCCTAGTGCGCCTCTTTTGGCGTCTTCAGCTCCATAGATAACCTTCCCCATCCTTGCTTGTATTAAAGCACCTGCACACATTGGACATGGTTCCAGATTTACAATCAATGTACAGTCATTAAATCTCCAATCATTATTTATCCAAGAAGCTTGTCTTAGCGCTACTAATTCTGCATGTCCTAAAGGATCTTTCATTGATTCTCTTCTATTTCCCCCATAGCCAATACATCTCCCCCTTTTGTCGAGAATAATTGCAGCAACAGGGACCTCTCCTTTCTTTCCGACAAGCTTTGCTTTAGATAACAACCTAGTCATCCATTTTATTTTTTCTTCCTGACTCAGTGAGATTGGTTTTGACAATTTTTTAGATGTTTGGAGAATTATCAAATAAAATGTTTATCTAGAGATTAATCATTTTTCTTGGTTTGAACTGGATCATCAAATAGTACAAATAGAGACTTATTTTCTTTGGACCCTTTTGCATCACCTCACAATTTAGATAAAGAACTTCATTCTTTTCTTGCTGAAGCCTCAAGAAATCTGTGTTATTGGTTGGCTGAATCAGGCAGTCAAGGTCCAATTCCTGATTCATTGGATTTGCCAGAACCCTTTCCTAATAAAAAAGGTTTACCCAACAAAGTTTTGTTGAATGAGCTTCAACTATTAATGAAGTGCTCTTACCGACCATCTCATCCAAGGGCTCTTGCTCATTTGGATCCTCCTCCTTTGTCAGCATCAATTGTGGGAGAGCTTATTTGTGCAGGTTTGAATAATAATCTTTTGGCTGAAGAATTATCACCTGGCTTGACATCCTTGGAAAGAAACCTTTGCAAATGGTTTTGTCAGAAATTAGGTCTTGGAGATTTGTCTGGAGGGGTCGCTGCTAGCGGGGGGAGTTTAAGCAATTTAATGGCACTAGTAATGGCAAGAAATATTGCTGGACTAGAAAATGATCCTAATGCAGTGTTTTTTGCAAGTGATGATTGTCATGTCTCATTTTTAAAATCTCTAGGGGTTATGGGACTTAAACAAGAATCTTTGCTAAAAATTCCTACTGATGAAAAAGGTAAATTAGACATTTCTTACTTATATTCAAATTTAAACAACATAAAATCTCAGGGTAAGAAATGTTTTGCTGTTGTCGCTACTGCAGGAACTACTGTAAGAGGAGCTATTGATCCACTCCCTGAAATCGCACAATTGTGCAAAAAAGAGAAAGTTTGGCTTCATGTTGATGGCGCAATTGGTGGAATTTATGGTCTATCAACAATAACTTCAGAAATTGTTCAAGGATTAGGTTTCGCTGACTCCATAACTGTTAATCCACAGAAATTATTGGGGATCGCAAAAACTTCCTCTTTATTACTTGTCGCTAATAAAAATTATCTTTCTTCTACCTTCTCAACTGGACTACCTTATGCCGAACCAATCACAGGAAATGACTTTCATGGAGGAGAGCTTGGAATTCAAGGCACTAGATCCGCTGAGGCACTGAAATTGTGGATTGGTTTAAGACAATTAGGTGAAGAAGGTATTGAAAAAATACTTTTGGATTCTATAAAAAGAAGATGTTATTTAGAATCATTAATTGACTCATCAAAATTTAAAATAATATCAGGACCTCTTCATCTTTTAGCTCTAACGCCAGCCGATTATACTTCCTTTCAAGCCTCAGATTGGTCTGTAAACACAAGAAACTCTTTATTAGCCAATAAGTTTATGCTCTCAAGACCAATGTATGGAGATAGATATTATTTAAAAGCCGTTATGGGTAACCCTAATACTAAATTTGAGGATTTAAAACTTTTAGCTAATCTTATTAATCAATCAATTATTTGATTTTAAAATGAACAAGGATTTTTTCAATAAAAAAAATATATTAGCGTTTATAACAGCTTTAATATCAATTTTGATTGGCCTAATTTATTTGGTATTGGTTTTTATTTTAGATTTCAGAGGTCCGATGAACCCTCCGCCTTCCGAGGCCTTGATCTCGGAGGTAGTTTCTTAAATTTTTTTTCAACTAAAGGATCAATAACTCTTTCATATGCTCTTCGAATAAATCTTTTGAAATACTCATCTCTTTTATTTAAGTTGTAATGATATTCAACAACTTCTTGTATTCCACCGTCTCCCCAATTTTGGTCTTGTTGGAAATAAGTTATAAAACTTGCTCCTGCAATTCTAGTAAGCCAAGACACACTTACACCTTGAATTACTTTGCTTACAACTAATGTTGGAAGTGAAAGACTTAATGTTGAGCTTATTAGGGAAACGCCACTTTGTACTAAGCCCATGGTCGCAAGGGTTTTCCCTACCGAAATTGCTAAATTCTTTGCACTCTCTTTTGTGATTTCAACACCATATATTTTTGCTATTTCAATTACCATTTGCGCATTTACAGCTGCCGCAGCGATCATATCGATAACAGGTAATGGTGTTAATATTAATACTCCGCTACTTAGCCACCCATACTTATCAACGCATTTTTTAGCTGATTGACTTCTTTGTTTAACTAATAATTTTTTACCTTCTTTCCCAAGATTGCTGCATTGAAGCAATATATTATCTGCGATTAGTTCTTCACCTTCTTCATGTAGTATATTTGCTAATCTTCTAATTAAACTATCGATCTCAGGGTTTGGTTGATAGGGCTTATTGCCAGGGATTGCAATTGTCTGAGGGGCTGCAGATGTACAAATTATATCTTTGGGTTCAATAAAATCATTACATCTAGCATTTAGAATTTCGATTAATCTTTTTTCCTCATTTTCTCCTCTTAAATCTATTTTATTGAGAACAATTAAAAGTCTTTTTCCTAATCTTGATAAACTCCTGATTGTTCTAGTTTCTTCAAAACGTAAATCTCCTTCTATTACTACTAACATTAAATCAGCTTTGCGAGCCTCTATTAACGCACTTTTTTCTCTTTCTCTGCCTCCTGTCCCTGCTTCTAATATTCCAGGTGTATCAATGATTCTTATCCCTCTTGAGAGCCCTTTAAGTTTTAGCCGGAAGGATTCTTTCTCTCTTGTTGACCCCATTTCAGGACTAACTTTACCTACTATTGTTTTTAAAAGAGCTCTTATTAGTGAAGTTTTACCACTAGAGCCAATTCCAAAAACCACTAAAACAATATCCCCTCTATCTAACTCTAACGAAACTCTATCCTTTTCATCTTGTAGGGCCTTGGCTTTGACTTTGTCATTAATTAATTTAATTAATTGGTCAATACTTTTTAATGATTTGCCTGCGGCTTGTTTTTTGCTTATTAATGATAAATCCATTGATTTCTTCTCGCTTCTAATTTTAAATCTTGATAGTAGATTTTTTTGAAACCAATCTATTTTCTTTGAATAACTTAAACCACCTATTAATATTACTGTAATTAATACTGCAGGTATATTTATTAATCTAATTATGGCTCCAATTAAGCCAACAAATATCAAGCCAATTAAAATTATCAGTATGTAAAATATTATTTTT
>Ga0209433_10000367_pt1 | contig 13840 bp, 12 predicted proteins | sample METZYME_5_50m_FD_187552 | JGI IMG/M metagenome (GOLD analysis project Ga0209433, IMG submission 187552) | Marine microbial communities from oxygen minimum zone in mesopelagic equatorial Pacific - METZYME_5_50m (SPAdes) (version 2) | ecosystem: Environmental > Aquatic > Marine > Oceanic | place...
TATTTGCATCTTTTAGGTGAATTGATTGGTCAAAAAAATTTAATCCCATAGTAATTGGGCAATATAAACTTTTAGAATTATTTACACTTGAAATAGTAGAAATTTTCTCAAATTCTTGATTTCTTAAATCTTTGAAATATTGATTAATATTTTTAAATCCAGGAAGTCCAAACATTTCTAGCAAACGAATATTTTTTCCAACTTCTTCCGCTATACCCCATGAAAACCCCATTCCTCGAGTAGCTCTTTTAACTGCAGTTTCTATTTCGCTAAAACTTCTCATGAATTTAATGAGTTATATACCCAGTGACTATCAAATGATTTTAATTCATTTGGTAAAGGTGCGCCTTGGAACATACAAATTCTAAGCCATTTATCAGAACGTGGGTCGAACTTTAGCGCCCCGAAGAATGATAATTTTAGTCTTAGCATATCAATAGGCATCAAATTTGAACCTATAGTGTTATCTTGAATTTCTGCGTAAGGAAATTTTTCCGTAATAAATGCTCTTCTAACAACATGACGGAATTCATTATGATCCATTAAAAATTTGCCAATAGTTAAACTATTCTTCGATATAAATAAGATTTCATATAATTTTTTTATATCCCTTGCTATGGCAAGCGGTTGTTCTAAATCTGATCCATGATCTTTATATCTATCAGCTAATCTAGGTTCCTCTTTATTTTTAGAAATAAACCAAAAATTTTGATTATTTTCATTTTTTGAAAAATCAATTTTTAGTATATCTGGGTAATTTTTTTCAATAATGTTCCTTAATTCCTCCACGGTTCTATCTATTGGAATGTTAAAATTTGACTCTTCATCAGCACTCATGTTTTTTAATAGTGGATTAACAATATTGTCATAAGGTTCCATCATCATAGATACAATATATTCAATACATTCATCATTTAAATTATCCTCAATCCATGTGTAAATTTCATTAAACAAGAAAGGTTTATTTTCTAATGAGCCCTTATTTAAAAAAACTATAAATTTTTCTAGGTCATTTAATAGACTTTTAATTTTATTATTTTGATATTCACTTTCTGTGTGCCAACTAGTTACATTTTTAAGAGATTTAATTAAACAATCTTTAAAAATATTAAAATCTTTATTTGAAACCTTTTCTATTTGTCTTATTTTTTTTAAAGCAGTTTCTCTTGCAAAGATCCAATTATTCAAAAGTTCTGGGTGATTTACAATAAATGGAGCCATGCCTAACCCTGTTGAATTACCAATGCCTAGATTTCTGCAAATATTTGGGTCTAATTGGACTGCTAAGTCTGGATTTCTATTTTTTGCAATATGATTAACTTGGTCAAAAGTAAATTGTCTTACTAAATAAACTAGCATCATTTCCAATCTAAATGGACCTAAAATTTCATCACGGTTTTTTATTCTAAATCTGTCTGCTAAACCAAATTTTCCTGATCCATATACGGCTGTGGTTCTGTACAAATAACCAACTTTAGATAAATTATTCACGTCAGGTTGTTGACCATTTGACAAACAATCTACAACATAATTAAAGAGTCTTACTGATTTATTAGCCCTTGAAAGTGTTAATTCTTTATAAGATAATCTTCCAACTTCCTGTTTTGGAACCTCATTAGATAATCTATCAATATCCTGATCTGTAGGTATACCATCGTGCAATGTAAATGCAGCATCCCACTTTGTGGCAATTACTCTATCTGATCTTTCTTCATCTTTAATTTCATTTGCAAAACAAATTAAGGAGTAAGTTCTATTATTTTTTGAAAAAGAATATACTGCTCTTCCATATCCGTTTTTGTTTAGGTTAAATAAATCTATTCTATATTCCCAATCTTTAAATTCATTTAAAAAAGATCGTAAGAATGAAAGTTTTGATTGATGAAATGATCCAAGTTTGGATAATTTCATTAAAATTTTTGGGTCTCTTAAACTTACTTCCATTAATTAATATTTTTATAAAAATTGAACCAATTATTTCCTAAAATATTGTTAATTTCCTCATCATTAAATCCAATTTTATTTAAACCTTTCTCAATATTATTAAAACCCCTAGCATCTATAAACCAATCTGGTTGATCTGGGAAACCAGGTTTATCTTTGCTACCTTCACCAAAATTTTTTGCCTTAGCCCAAGTTCCATTTCTCATCCATTCGACTATGCTGTCTGGTTGATTTAAACATAAATCAGATCCTATTCCGACATTTTTTGATCCCATTATGTCAACTGTTCTAGCCACCATCTCGCAAAAGCTATCGAGTTTACAATTAGTACCATCTTTTAAATGATGCGCATACAAAGATAGTCCAAGAATACCCCCGCTCTCTGCCAGTTTCTTCAAAACTGTATTAGATTTATTTCTTTTTGCTTCATGCCAAAAAGACGGATTTGCATGAGTTATAGCTATTGGTTTTTCACTAAAATCAATTGCATCAAGTGTACTTTGCTCAGCAGAATGTGACATATCAATAACTATCCCTACTCTATTCATTTCTTTGATTACTTCTCTTCCAAAGTTTGTAACTCCACTATCATTTTTTTCATAACAACCAGTAGCCAGCAATGATTGGTTGTTGTATGTGAGTTGCATAAATCTACATCCCAATTGATGAACTTTTTCTACTAAATAAATATCATCCTCTATTGGTGAACAATTTTGAAAACCAAAAAATACTGATGTTTTATTTTCTTTTTGAGCTTTAGTTATATCTTCATATGACTTACCTAAAAATATTAGGTCATTATTTTTTTTGAATAACTCATCCCATTCTTTAACTCGATTTAAAAATTCGTCGTAGTCTTCATGATAAACTACTGTAACATGAATAGCATCTAGTCCTGCCTCTCTATTAATTTCAAATATTTCTCTGGACCAATTGCAGTATTGTAAATTGTCAATTCGATAATTCATATGAGTTGATTAAACTTATTACAGTATTTAAACGCTTGTTGATATGTAAATTGAAGACACACATAAATCTATTGAAATTTTGGGGTATTTTGTAATAAATGTAAAAAGTTAAGCAATATAATCTTTAAATGAAAATGAGAAAAAATAACCAGAAAGTTGCTATTGTTATGGGCAGTCAATCAGACTATTCAACAATGCAATTCTGTGAAAAAGTTCTAAAAGTTTTAAAAATAAAATTTGAAACCAAAATTGTGTCTGCTCATAGAACACCCGATAGAATGTATCAATTTGCAAGAATGGCAGAAAAAAATGAAATATCTGTAATTGTTGCTGGCGCTGGTGGATCTGCTCATTTACCGGGAATGATAGCTGCGTTAACAAGTATACCTGTAATTGGAGTACCAATAGAAAGTAAAAAACTTAAAGGTTTGGATAGCTTGTTGTCAATTGCTCAAATGCCAAAAGGTATCCCCGTTGGAACTGTAGCAATTGGTAAAGATGGTGCTATTAATGCTGGCCTATTTGCGGCTTCAATTCTTGCCAACTCAAATATTCAAATAAAAAAAAATCTTAATAATTGGCGCACAAAACAATCAAAGTCTGTAAAGAAAAAACCTAAATAAATGTCAGATATCACTTTGGGCATAATAGGCGGGGGTCAACTCGGATCTTTATTATCTGTAGCTGCAAATAAATTAAATATTGATACTGTGATCTTTAGTGATGACAAAAATTCTCCAGCAAAAAAATTTACAAAAAATTTTATTTTTGGTAATTATGATGATGAAAAATTAATCAAAGAGTTTTTAAGTAAAGTAAATGTGATTACTTATGAGTTTGAGAATATTCCTTACAAAATATTAAAGAAATTAAATGAAATTAAACCAGTATTACCAAAACCAGAAATAAATAAATTAATTCAAAATAGATACACTGAAAAAGATTTTCTTAACAAAAATAATATAAGAACTACAAGATATTCTTTAATAAAAGACGAAGATGATATTAAAATAAATGACGGATTAATTCCTGGTTTATTAAAAACTTGTACTTTAGGCTATGATGGAAAAGGCCAATTCAAAATTGATAAAAAAGAAAATATTAGTTCTGAAATTGATTTTACTAAGGAATATATTCTAGAAAAATTTATAAAACTAAAAAAAGAGATTTCTGTAATTATCACGCGATTTGGTCATCAAAGATATGAAATTTATGAACCAATTGAAAATTTACATGAGGATCAAATTTTAAAACATTCAAAAATTCCTGCTCAAATATCTGAAAAGATTAAAAATCAGGCAACCAATTGGGCGACTATAATTGCTGAAGAGCTCAATTATGTTGGAACGCTATGTGTTGAATATTTTATTGATAATAAAGACAATTTATATGCAAATGAAATAGCTCCAAGAGTTCATAACTCAGGTCATCTAACAATAAATTCTCATAATGTAAGTCAATTTGAAAATCATATTAGAGCTGTGTGTGGACTAGAAAAAGTTGAAACAAAAAAAATATATAATGCTACAATGCTCAATCTAATTGGAAATGATATTGAAGACTATCGTATGAAAAGTTTCAAAGATAATGAATTTTTTTTTGATTACCAGAAAACTGAAATAAGAGAAAAAAGAAAGATGGGTCATTTCACAATTATTGAAAAAGAGAATTAAATTTTTTGGATTAAAGATAGACTATTATTAGTAGGTTTGTTCACTTCTTTTGAGACCTCATAAAAATTTAAAGTTGGTTTTTTACATTCGTTTAAAATGTTTGAACCAGAAAGTTCCAAATTTAAATATTTGTTCACATCATTCTCGTTTAAAATAACAGGTTGTCTATGGTGAATTTCATTAATATTGCTTGATGCTTGTTCTGTAATTAAGCAAAACTGTTTATTCTCAAATATGGCTGCAAAATATATAAGTTTTTTATCTACTCTTTGAAAATAAAAAGGTGTTTTAATTTTATCTTCCCTTTTCCATTCATAAAATCCATCCGCAATAGCAATACATCTTGAAACTTTTATCAATTTTTTAAAAGAGATTTTTTCATCAATTGTTTCAAGTCTTGCATTAGTTAATGGTTTAAAATCCTTCTTTTTTGACCAAGAAGGGATTATTCCCCATGTTAAGTTCTCAAGTGTATTTCCATTAATATATTTTTTTATAACTGGAAGTTTTTGATAAGGATGAGCATTATAATTTTCATCATCTTCAACTTGAATTGCAGATTTAACTATTTTCTTTGTTTTTGAAACAGGGTTAGTAATTACATATCTACCACACATAATAATTTGTTCTTGGCTTAATTTGTATTTAGATTATATGTTCATCGAAATAATGAAATCAATAGAAAATAACTTTGATGATCCAAAAGTAAATGAGCTTCTTAATAAGCATTTTATTGAATTAAGATCAGTATCTCCAGAGGGAAGTTCTCATGTATTAGACATTCCAGGTCTTAAGGACCCAAGTATTAGATTTTGGAGTTTGTGGGAAGAGGAAGAGTTAATTGGATGTGGTGCATTAAAAACATTGGAACCTAATCATGGAGAATTTAAATCAATTAGAGTAGCTGACAAATTTAGAAAGCAAAAAATTGGACAAAAAATTGTATCACACTTAATTGATCGTTCTAAACAGCTAGGATTTAAAAAATTAAGTGTAGAGACTGGATCTGGTGAATTTTTTGCACCCGCAAGAAAATTATTTACAAGTTTTGGATTCGAAACTTGTAGACCTTTTGCTCATTACAAAGAAGATATAAATTCATGTTATTATTCTTTAAATTTATAAGTTAAGTATTTTGAAAAAAGATTTAACATTACCGCATGTGCTTTATGTTGCAAAGTTTATATATTTAAAAATTTATGAAATTAAAAATAAAAATAAAGATTTAAGCAACATAGATGCGTTTGAAATATTTATAAGCACAAAAGATTTCGATAAAATTAGTTCAGGTAGATTTCATGAAGATTGGTTTAATAGTTTAATTGATAATAACTATACTGATAAATCTACAGGTAAAAAAATTAATAGCGAGACAATGAAATTGCTTGAAATCCAAAAAAAATCAATGATTAGAGAATTACTTAAAATCCCTAAACTTTATTATGCCAAAAGTCATTTTCCTTTAGAACTTTCACAGAGAGCTTTTAATCATCTTTGGCGTGTGTGTGAAAGTTACGAACTTTGGTGCAAAGAAACCAAACAAGATGATTTGATTTTGTTAAATCTTTCCTCTTAATTAATTTTTTTTTTCCTATAAATCAGATAAAATAGATCTATGAGATCCAAATTCTATACATTTGTTGATAAAACACTTTTTGATCTAGGTAGACAATTTAAATGGAGTTACTTGCCTCCTTTGATGATTTACGTTGCTGCTGGAATATCAGGCTTAACAGGAATAGTTGGTACTTTTTTTGTTAAAGATTATTTAAATCTTTCTGCTGCCTTTTTAGCTGGTCTTGGTTTTTGGGCAGGTATCCCTTGGGCTCTTAAAATGCCACTTGGTCATTTAGTTGATTTAATTTGGAATAAAAAAAACTATATGGTTTTTGTTGGTGCTTCTCTTATCTCTCTTAGCTTATTAATTATGTACGGATTAATTATTCACACTGAGTGGATGTCAAGAATTTTGACTGTTGAGACATGGTTTGTAATTAGTGTTTTATTATCTCCAATTGGATACGTAGTTCAAGATGTAGTTGCTGATGCAATGACTGTAGAAGCTGTTCCAATAGTTGATGATAATGGAGAAAATTTTAGCAGGGATGAAATAAAATTAATGCATACTACGATGCAAACTCTAGGTAGATTTGCAATAATAGGTGGTACAGTTTTAGTGGCTTTAGCTAATGTAATTCTTTTTAAAGGTGTTGATGATTTAGAACAAACAGAAAAAATTTCTTTGTATGGCTCTATATATATTTATGCTCTTGTAATACCAATCGTATCAGTGATGGGTATATTTTTGGCTTCATTTCTTAAAAGCCAGAAAAGAAGAAAATTAATTCAAAAAGGATTTTCAGGTTTAGAGGCAGAAATACCAAAAGAAAAAACAGAGATAAATTGGTGGATATTAGGTGGAAGTTTAGTATTTGTTATTTTTACTCTAAGTGTTGGTTCATTTAGACTACCATTTGCTCAAGAGATAGTCTTCTTAGGTTCTATGATAATAATTTTATTCTTAATGAATAAATTAATAAAAGAACTTCCAAAAGATTTAAGATTAACTGTAGTTGGAACAGCTATAATAATATTTATATTTCGTGCTATGCCTGGTCCTGGACCTGGATTATCATGGTTTGAGATAGATGTGCTTAAATTTAATGAACAGTTTTTTTCAGTTTTATCACTAATAGCATCTGTTCTTACTTTGGTTGGTATCATTGTTTTAAGACCTTTTATGGCAAATAATTCTATCGCTAAAATAATAATAATTTTATCAATTGCTGGCGCAGTATTATTTTTACCAAGTGTTGGAATGTATTACGGTTTTCATAACTGGACATCTTCAATAACTAATGGTGTTGTAGATGCAAAATTCATAGCAATATTTAACACTGCACTCGAATCGCCTTTGGGACAAGTTTCAATGATACCATTGCTAGCATGGATCGCCAAAAATGCTCCTGCTCATTTAAAAGCAACTTTCTTTGCAGTGTTTGCATCTTTTACAAACTTGGCACTGTCTGCAAGTTCATTAGGAACAAAATATTTAAATGAAATATTTACGATCACCCGTGAAGTTAAAGATAAAGTTTCAAATGCTATTTTAACAACGGCAGATTATTCAGAACTAGGTTTATTGCTAATCACAGTGACACTCTTAACTTTACTAATTCCTATAATATTTGTTAATATTGTACAAAAAACAAAATTTAAAACGGACGAATGATATTTAAACAATTTTTTGATAATATCTCATCAACTTATACTTACCTCATTAGTTCTGGAAAAGGTAGAGAGGCATTAATCATTGACCCAGTATTAGAAAATGTTGAAACATATATTAGCTATTTAAAAGAATTAGATCTCAAACTTGTAAAGGTGATAGATACACATATTCATGCAGATCATATTTCTGGTATGGCTGAATTAAGAGATAAAACAAATTGTGTAACTATTATGGGTGACAAAGCACCAGCAAATGTTGTTGCGATGAAGGTTTCTGACAATGAAAATATCAAAATTGAAAATATAAATATTAAAGCACTATTTACACCAGGTCACACGTCCGAAAGCTTTTGTTTTTTGATGAATGATAGGGTTTTTACTGGAGATACTTTATTGATTAAAGGAACAGGTAGAACAGATTTTCAAAATGGAGATGCAAGAGATGCTTATAATTCTATTTTCAATGTTCTGTTAAAACTACCTGAGGATACAAAAGTATATCCGGCACATGATTATAAAGGAGAAACTGTAAGTACTATCGGTGAAGAAAAAACATTAAATCCTCGTTTACAAGTCAAATCCGTGGATGAATATGTAAATATTATGAATAATTTAAATTTACCAAACCCAAAAATGATGGATATTGCAGTTCCTGGAAATCTCAGTTTAGGTATCAGTTTAGAAAAACAGAAATTAAGTAACGGTTTAGAAAAAAAAGATTTTTTGAAGAAGATAAAAGATCAAAACAGTTTGCTGATAGATTTAAGAGAAAAACAAGAAATTGAAAAAGATGGAAAAATTGAAGGAGGGCTTGAAATTCCTTTTACTAATATTAACGAATACATAAAAAATAATAAACCAGACCTTTTGAATAAAAATTTATTATTTTATTGTAGAGTTGGTCATAGATCAGCATTAGCTGTTCAAATTTCGAAAAATTATAATCTTAAAAATAGTCATCATTTAATTGGTGGGATAAAAAACTTAAATTAGTAAAATTTTTTAGACTGACTTAAAACCAAATTCTAAACAAGCGTCAGTCATTGAATGATGCAAAGACTCTCCAAAACTTCTTAAAGCTAGAACTCTAATAACCTGAGGATTATCAGATATAAAATCTAATGTAATAGTTATTGCGTGGAAAACTGAATTAGAACAGTCCCCCTCTCCTAATTCATTAATGTTTAATGGGGATCCTTTTTTAATTACCTCTCTTGCAAGATTGCCTTCTATCTCAATTATAGTTCTTGAATGAGAAAGATCAGTAATTGCAAAATCTTTATCAGTAAAATCATTTTTAAAGGTATCAAAAATGTTTTTTTTATCTGATATAACTAGCCAATTATCTGGTCCCATCCACAATATTCTTGAACTAGAGTTATGTTTTACTTTTAATGGATCAGGTAATCTTAGGCCATCTAAGTTCATTTTTGAAACATCAATTGTAGAATTTTTATACTTAACAATTTGATAAATTATCAAATTTTTAATTTCTTTTAATTTAAGCAACTCATTTTCATTTTTATTTTCATAATCACCAAATGATCCATTTTTATGAATATTTTGTAATGATGAAGTGTATGTCATGATCGAACTCTTTTTCCCTCTGGATCAACATAATGAGATGAAATTATTTCAACCTCTATTGAAGTATTTTTAAGTGGCGAAACTGCAAATAATTTTTTTCCTATCATATTCTTTCCATCATTTACGATTGCAAGGGAAAATGGATTATTATTTTCTACACTCCAACAAGATGATGAGACATGACCTAGTTTAGGATTTGGAAGTTTTGCCTTTTCGTTTTCAACTAAATGTGATCCCTCTGGGATGCTGGACTTTCTGTCTGTTGGTACTAATCCAACTATTTTTTGCCTATTTTCTAATATGAATGCCTCTTTACCTAAAGAATTTTTTCCAATGAAATCTTTTTTCTTTGAGACTAATCCATCTAATGAAACATCTTGTGGAATTGTTCTTCCATCTAATTCTGGGCCGGCAACATGCCCCATTTCAATTCTTAAAGTTGATAAGGCTTCAGTTCCATATGGTTGATTGTTAAATTCTTGACCAATTTCCATCATTTTTTCCCACATGAACAAACCATAATTTGACTCAACATTAACCTCGTAAGCAAGCTCGCCTGAAAATGAAATTCTAAAAATTCTTGCTGGCACACCAAATAAATTACTTTCGATATAACCCATAAAAGGTAACGCTTCATTAGAAACATCTAAATCTGGAAATAATTTGGATAACATGTCTCTTGATTTAGGACCAGCTATTGCTGCTCCTGCCCATTGTTCTGTTGTAGATACAACATTTACATTCAATTCTGGCCATACAATTTGAAGATAATATTCGAGATGAGATAATACATTTGCAGCTTGTGCTGTTGTTGTAGTCATATGATAATGATTTTCAGAAATCCTTGTTGTAGTACCATCGTCCATTATCATACCATCTTCTCTCAACATCACTCCATATCTTGCCTTACCAACTGGAAGTTTTAACCAAGCATTTGTGTACACTCTATTTAAAAATTCAGCTGCGTCTGGGCCTTTAATATCTATTTTACCAAGTGTAGTTACATCACATATTCCAACATTCTCTCTCACGTTTTTTGCTTCTCGCTTTGACGCCTCTAACAAAGTTTCATTTCCTTGTTTATAATATCTAGGTCTTTTCCACGCACCTGCATCAACAAATACTGCATTATTTTTTTCATGCCAATCGTGCATTGGTGTTTTTCTAGTTGGCATAAATTCCATACCCACTTCTCTTCCAACAATTGTACCAATAGTAATTGGAGTAAATGGTGGTCTAAAAGTTGTATGCCCTACTTCAGGTACAATTTTATTTTCGATATTAGAGACCATTTGAAGACCATTAAGATTACTTGTTCTTCCCTGATCAGTAGCCATACCTAATGTTGTATACCTTTTTACGTGTTCGATAGATCTATAACCTTCTCTTAAAGCTATCTCTATATCAGAAACTGCAACATCATTTTGAAAATCTACAAATCTTTTTGGGTTTTCATTTTTAGGAAGTGGCATACACCAAAACTTATCATGCACATTGTGTTTAGTTTCGGTTACTGTAGGTATTTTGTTTTCATTATTTCTATCAGTTATTTTGCTTGATAATTCTGATCCGGTTTTAAATCCACTTTCAATAGTTTCTTGAAGTGTAAAACTTCCATTTGCAGCGCCTACTGTTTTTTCATTTTGTTTAGATTTATCTGGAATAAAAGCATCTATTTTTTCATCAAATTTTAATTTATTTCCAGATTGCGATGCCAAATGAACAGTAGGTGTCCAAAAACCTGAAACGCATATACAATCACAATTAATTGTTTCAGTGCTTTCAAAAGATTTTTTATCTTTAGTTAATTTACCTATTTTTGCTGATTTTACTTTTTTGTATCCATTTGCAACAATTACACCGTAAGAAAATTTAATTTGAATACCCTTGTTTTTTGCTTCTTGTACAACCTCTGAGTCGTGCTCTTCTCTTGTATCTAATATTATTGGTTCAACGTTATTTTTCTTAAATTCAAAAGCAGTTTCATAAGCACTATCGTTATTGGTAAATATAATTGGTTTTCTTCCAACTAAAACACCATATACTTTCATATATTCTTTAGCTGCTGATGATAAAACTACACCAGGTGTATCATTGTTTCCAAATACAATTGGTCGTTCTATTGATCCTGTTGATAAAATTGTCTCTTTAGCTCTTATATACCAAAGTCTCTGTCTTGGAGTATATTTTGATTTATTTGTTAAGTGGTCGCCTACTCTTTCAAACATAACCATCATATTATGATCGTAATAACCAAACACTTGAGATCTATTTTTTAATGTCACGTTTGGCATTGTTTTTAATTCAGAAACGATTTTTTCAGACCAGTCTTTTCCAGACATGTTATCTATACTAACATCATCAGTTAACAGAGTTCCGCCATATCTTGGTTTATCTTCAGCAAGAATTACTTTTGCTCCATTTTTTGCTGCAGCATAAGCACTTGCTAACCCGGAAGGTCCTGAGCCAGTTACTAATAGATCGCAATATTCAAATTTGTGTTCATATCGCTCTTTATCTTTTTCTAAAGAAGCAACACCTAATCCAGCTGCTTTACGAATAAATGGTTCATAAACTTTATACCAAAAACTTTTTGGCCACATAAATGTTTTATAATAAAAACCAGCTGGGAAAAATCTTTTTAGAAAATTGTTTATCGCTCCAATGTCAAATTCAACTGATGGCCAACAATTTTGGCTAGTTGCTGACAATCCATCAACTAATTCTATCTCAGTTGCATTTATGTTTGGTTCTGAATGGCCATTGATTGTAACTTGAAGTTTAGCATTTGGTTCATCAACTCCTGCTCCAATAAAACCTCTTGGTCTATGATATTTAAAACTTCTTCCAACTAAGTGAACTCCATTTGCAAGTAATGCTGAAGCAAGAGTATCTCCCTCATAACCTTGATATGATTTTCCATTGAAGTTAAATGTAATTACTTTATCTCTATTTATAAGCCCAATATCATTTAATCTGTGTGATTGTCTCATACTATTTCCTCACTCATTTTAGCTGTTTTAAATATTTCATGTGTTGCAGTATCTCTTTGAACTTTGAACCATTGTCTGCATCCTGAGATATGATGCCAAAGTTCAATATGTTTTCCTCTTGGACTTTTTCTCATGTAAACAAAATTATCCCATTCTTCTTTTGAAACTTCTTTGTTAAGCTCTGGTCTTTTAACTGTTGCGTCTCCACCATAAGCAAATTCTTTTTGCGCTCTTAATCCACAGAATGGACAGTTAATATGTAGCATAAATTATGAAATCCAAGTTTTAGTGCCTAAGCCTTTTTCGTCTAAAAGATATCCATTTGAAAATCTATTTAATGTAAGATCAGCATTTAATTCATGAAGCCTATCTTGGGCAATAGTATGGGCAAAAGTCCACCCAGAAACAGGAGTTGATTTAAAACCACCATAACACCATCCGCAATTTAAATATAATCCTTCGATATGTGTTTTATCTATTATTGGTGAACCATCCATAGACATATCCATTATACCGCCCCATGTTCTAAGCATTTTAAGTCTACTTAAGAAAGGAAATAACGCCAACCCACCAGTTAAAACATGCTGAATAGTTGGCAGATTACCTCTTTGAGCATAACTATTATAACCATCAAGATCTCCACCCATAACCATTTCGCCTTTATCAGATTGACTTATATAAAAATGTCCTGCTCCAAATGTAACAACTCCATCTAATACAGGTTTGACTGGTTCAGAAACACATGCTTGTAGTAAATGTGTTTCAATTGGCAATGTCATATTTAATTTTTCTGCAAGAATATTTGTGCTTCCTGCAACACATAGACCAACTTTTTTTGCTTTAATAACACCTTTAGAAGTTCTTACTCCTTTAATTTTTCCACCTTCAACATCAAATCCCTCTACTTCACAATGTTGTATAATATCAACGCCCATACTATCTGCTTGTCTTGCATATCCCCAAGCAACACCATCGTGTCTTGCAGTTCCAGCACTTGGCTGCATTAGTCCTCCAAAAATAGGAAATCTCACTTCATCTGAAAAATCTGCCATTGGAATTAATTTTTTAACTTCATCTCTATTTAAAAGCTTTGCATCAATTCCATTTAATCTCATAGAATTTCCTCTTCTTGCATAAGCATTCATTTGTGCATCAGAGTGAGCTAAATTAATTATTCCTCTTGGAGAAAACATCACATTAAAATTTAGTTCCTGGCTAAGATTTCTCCATAAGTCCATACCAAATTCATTAAATCTTGCATTGGCATCATACATAAAGTTTGATCTAATTATTGTAGTGTTTCGACCAACATTTCCTCCACCTATCCAACCTTTTTCAATTACTGCTACATTTGTAATGTTATGTTCTTTTGCAAGATAGTATGCGGTTGCAAGTCCATGACCTCCACCACCAATAATGACTACATCATATTCACTTTTTGGTG
>Ga0209433_10000368_pt1 | contig 13836 bp, 11 predicted proteins | sample METZYME_5_50m_FD_187552 | JGI IMG/M metagenome (GOLD analysis project Ga0209433, IMG submission 187552) | Marine microbial communities from oxygen minimum zone in mesopelagic equatorial Pacific - METZYME_5_50m (SPAdes) (version 2) | ecosystem: Environmental > Aquatic > Marine > Oceanic | place...
CTTAATACAGTTAGGGTAGGTCATAGTTTAGGTTGCAAACTGCACTTAATTAGTCCCGATGGAGGGAGGAATTGCGAGAAATTTATATCTATTAGTTTTAATAATTTTTCGGCAAATAATTCGATACCTCTTTTAAAAAATATTTCTAAGAAATTTGAATTTAGGAGTGAATTCAGTCCCAGTCCAAACAAAACTCTAGAAATTATTAATAATACTTACATTCAGAATAAAAATTTATTAATAAAGTTTGATGCTGATAAACTCGATCAAACTGAATCCCTTCTATCGACATTAAAACATAGAGAGAATGATAAGAGTAAAGGATTATTAATGAAAGGTAATCATACTCTAATTGCGAGTGCAGGATTAAGAGGAGACTTACTAGGAGAATGGGCTGATGACGATCTTAAGAGAAAAACAATCGAAAAAATTTCCTGTTTAATTAATGATTTTAGTTAGGTATCTCCTTTCAACTTTTCTAAAACTGAACTATCTTCTAAAGTACTAATATCACCACTTACTTTTTCTCCTGAAGCTAGAGATCGCAATATTCTTCTCATAATTTTTCCACTTCTGGTCTTTGGAAGTGCATCAGATATGATTATTTTTTCTGGTTTAGCAATTATTCCAATTTCCTCAACAACATGTTTCTTTAATTCGTTAATCAAATTTAAAGATTTCTCATAATTTTTCTCTAAAGAAACAAAGGCCACTATGGATTCACCTTTAATATCATCTTTTCTACCAACCACTGCAGCTTCGGCTACAGATTCATGACTAACTAATGCTGATTCTATTTCCATAGTGCCTAATCTATGACCAGAAACACTTATGACATCATCAACTCTTCCCATTATCCATAAATATCCATCACTATCAATGCGTGCACCATCTCCTGCAAAATAAACATACTTTTCATTTTTATAGGGAATAAATTCCCAATAACTTTTTTTAAACCTATCTGAATCGCCGTGAATAGTTCGCATCATTCCTGGCCAAGGTTTTTTAATTATTAAATATCCTCCATTATTTGAATTAACTTCTTCACCGTCTTTATTAACAATCGCTACTTCTATTCCTGGTAGTGGAAAAGTAGCTGAGCCTGGCTTAGTATCAACCGCTCCAGGAATAGGACTAACCATTATACCTCCAGTTTCTGTTTGCCACCAAGTATCAACGATTGGACATTTATCATTACCTATTACATTTTTATACCAAATCCAAGCTTCGGGATTAATAGGTTCTCCCACCGTTCCTAAAAGCCTCAAGCTTGAGAGATCATATCTATCTGGAATATCTCGCCCATACTTCATGAAAGACCTTATCGCAGTTGGGGCGGTATAAAAAATAGATACTTTGTATTTCTGAATAACTTCCCAAAAAGCCCCAAGATTAGAAGCCCTTGGAACACCCTCATACATTAGCGTTGTAGCTCCATTTGATAATGGACCGTAAACTATATAGGAATGACCGGTTATCCAGCCCACATCAGCAGTACACCAATATATATCTTCCTTTCTTATATCAAACACCCATTTAAAAGTTAAATGAGACCATAAATTATAACCTGCGGTAGTATGAACGACACCTTTTGGTTTACCCGTTGAACCTGAAGTGTAAAGTACAAATAATCGATCTTCACTGTTCATTATTTCAGGCTCGCACCACTCATCTTGATTTTCCAATAATTCATGCCACCACAAATCTCTAAATGAATCCATATAAATATCTTTTTTAATTCTTTGCACAACAATAACTTTTTCAACTATTTCATTCGCACCAGCTTCAAGAGCTAAATCTACTGCCTTTTTTAATTCAATTTCTTTGTCTTTGCGATATCCCCCATCTGCTGTTATGACAAATTTTGCATTTCCATCAATCAATCTATCTTTTAAAGATTCAGAAGAAAAGCCTCCAAAAACAACTGAATGCTGCGCTCCAATTCTTGCGCAAGCGAGCATTGCAAACATTGCTTCAGGTATCATGGGCATATAAATACAAACCAAATCTCCTTTTTTTACTCCTATTGATTTAAGTCCATTTGCTGATTTGCAAACTTCTTTAAGGAGCTCACTATAAGTAAACTTTTTTTCATCACCTGGTTCGCCTTGCCATATCAAAGCTGTTTTGTCAGAAAGACCATTTTTTATATGCCTGTCTAAACAGTTATAGGAAATATTAAGCTTCCCCTCTGGAAACCATTTAAAAAAAGGCGCATTTTTATCGTCTAAAACAGTTTGAAATGGTTCAAACCAATCTATTTCAGATTTAGCATAATCGCCCCAAAATTTTATTGAATCTTTCTTTGCAGCTTCTTTTAATTCAATTAACTCTTTTAAATTTTTAATTAAAGCATTCTTAGAAAACTCTTTTGATGGAGGGAAAATTCTATTTTCTTCAAGAATATTATTAATTGAATTTTTTTTGTTAGGTTTCATTTTTTTTAGGTGTTAATTAAATTGAAGCAAAAAAAATAAAATTTCCCACAAAAATTAACGGTATTTAAATTATTAAATTAATTTTCTAGTAGAGGCGACTCAATACAAATTCAGGCAGTGCCATAAGTGCTCTTTTATACTCAGATTCAGGTAGCCATAAAATTGCATCTTTTGAATGACTCGCAAAATCTTCAGCCAATAATCTTGATTTCTTTATTGCACCAGAGTTCATAATTATTTCCAATGCATTATTTAAATCATCTTTTTCTGATAATTCTCTTTCAATTAGAAAAGATAAATTCTTGTTCTCCTCTAAGGCATATAAAACTGGAGCAGTTAAATAACCACTTGCGAGATCACTTACAGCTGGTTTTCCCAACTGTTTATCATTACCAGTAAAGTCCAAAATATCATCTACTACTTGAAAAGCCAAACCTATATTCTTTCCAAATTCATAAAGCATCTCCAATTTCTCAGTACTAATATCACTTAAAACACCTGCCGCTTTGGCGCTATTAGCTATAAGTGATGCTGTTTTACAGTAACTTTTATTTATATATTTTGAGAAAGTCTGACCAGAATCATATCTATTTAAATTTTGCTTTATTTCACCTTCAGCTAAATCCATTATTACTCTACTTAGTAATTTAACTACATCAACATTATCCAAATTAGCTAAATGCCAACTAGATTGAGCGAACAAAAAATCTCCTGCTAAAACAGCGACCCTCGTATTAAATCTACTGTGGACTGTCTCAACACCTCTTCTCATAGAAGACTCATCGACTACATCATCGTGCACTAATGATGCTGTATGTATCATTTCAGTTATTTCGGCCAATCTTTTATGTTTTGTTGATAAAGAAGAATCAACTGAAATTGCTTTTGAAATTAATAAAACAATGCCCGGTCTTAACCTTTTACCACCTGCAGAAAACAAATGCTCTGCGGCAGCTTGTAATATAGGGTGTCCGGCCCCAATTAAATTTTTCAACTCTAAGACGAGATCTTCAAGATCTTTCTCAACTGGTTGTAATAGCTCTGTTACTGTCTTCATATTTACCTCTCCTAATATATTAAAGAATCATGCCTCTCTTCGTAGGTTAACTAAAGTAATTTTTTTATTAATTTCTAACCAATTTGTCAATTTGAGAGAAAATTCGTCAATCTTTCCAGTAGCAAAAAATTCTACATTGTCGTATTTATTACTATTATTGTTTTTTTTAACTGGATGAAAATGATTATTTAAGCTATTTGTAAGAGCAATTGAAGGATCAATAATTTTGATATTTGATGGTATAGTTTTTCTTAAGATTTGATAAATCAATGGATAATGACTACATCCCAGGATTAATTCTCTAATATTTTTTTTTAATAATGGTCTTAAATATAAATCTGCAAGAAAGTTTATTTTTTCAAAATTAATAGGTATTTTTTCAATTTCCGATACGAATTGAGGACATGATTGTTGAAACACTTGAATATCAGGATTTCTATTTTTAATAATAATTTTATAAAAAGAGGATTTAACTGTCGCAGTTGTTGCAAGTATACCAATTGAATTAGAGCTAATAATTTTAGAAACTGAAGTTATTAAATCAAAACAAGGTATTTTTAAATTATTCTGCAAAAGATCTAAAGCACACGCATTTGTTGTATTGCAAGCTATTAAAAGAGCATCAATATCTTTTTCTTTAAACCAATCTGATATTTGAATAGCGATATTTCTAATCTCTTCACTATCTTTTTCTCCATATGGATTTCTAGCAAGATCAGCTAAATAAATAACCTCAACATCTGTTCTTGATGAGAGGAGTGAGTTTAATACACTAAAACCTCCAATACCACTATCAAATATACCTAATCTTATTTTCAACCTACTCTCTTAAAATATTCAAGGATACCTTTCGCTATTGCAAAAGCAACTCTTCTTCTATGAATTTTCTTTTCAAGTCTTCTAGCATCTAATCTGCCCGTAACAAAACCTATCTCTGCTAAAACAGCGGGCATATTCGTCTTCTTAATTACAAAATATCTACCTCTCCTTACTCCTCTATCGGGACTACCTGGAGAAACTTTTAAAATCTCTTTTTGTATTTTTTCTGCTAAAAGCCTTCCCCTCCACCCAGAATAATAGAACGTCTCAATTCCATTAATATATCTTTTCTTTCCTATAGAGGCATTTGCATGAATACTTACGAAAATATCTGAATTTGTTTTATTTGCCAGGGCAACCCTTGGAGACAAATCTACCTCTACCTCTTTATTTCTTGTCATTTCAACAATGACACCTTTTTCTGCGAGTAATTTTGTCACAATCTTTGAGACATCCAAAACTACCTCTGTTTCTTTTAACCCATTTATTCCCACTGCTCCAGAATCAGGGCCTCCATGTCCTGGATCAATAACTACCGAATATTTATTTCTTTTGACATTAGGAAGATCTATAATTTGGGAATTAAAATTTTTTAAACTTCCTAACTCTTGTCTTTTTGAAGATGAGATAGCCTTTTTAGAGACATTTCCTTCCTTAATAGTCTTGAAAGAATTTGGTGAAAAAGAAGTAAGCTTTATTTTCCATTTATTTTCATCTACTCCAATTAACTTTAATTGATAAGGATTAATACTTTTTTGGGGAGCAAATTCAATGACTAATCTTGTTAGACCGCTAGCAGGCTTTCCTAATCTAATTTCTTTTACAGGTCCATTTCCTTTTATTGTCCTTGGATTTACTAGTTCGCCATTAAAGTCGACCCAAAATCTATCTCCATATAGTTGATTAGCTTTTTGATAATAGGCTTTTAATTTTGAATTTTTTCTTGTCCTCAGTTCTAAAACTCCATTTGATTTAAGGGACCATGCAGCCAATTCACTGGAAGCTTTAATAGGTAAACTTAAAATATTTAAAAGAAAAATTACAGGTAAAAATCTAGCAAAATAATAAATATTTAACTTACGCATTATTTTGCAAATATATTTGTTTTTCTGTGTTTTAAGCTTGGCATCTGTTCTCTAATCTTTTTAACTCTTGCCTTATCAGCTGGAGCGATAGCAGCACCCTGAGTTTTGCCCGCATCCGAGAGGACTGTCCCCCATGGATCTATAACCATTGCATGGCCATGACTCTGCCTCCTACCATAATGAATTCCTGTTTGGGCAGGTGCAACTACGTATGCAGTATTTTCAATTGCTCTTGCTTGAAGTAAAATCTGCCAATGATCCTTACCTGTAAAAGCAGTAAAAGCTGCAGGTATCATTAATAATTCTGCACCATTTTCGGAAAGATATCTATAAAGTTCAGGAAATCTTACGTCATAACAGATTGACAACCCAACCTTGCATAAACCAGGAATATCAATAATAGGTGGCTTTTCTGAACCTGATAAAATAGTTGATGATTCTTTGTACAAATTCCCATCAGGAAGATCTACATCAAAAAGGTGGATTTTATCGTATTGACCAATTATCAAACCATCTTTTCCATATAAAGCAGATCTATTGAGGATATGAGTATCATCTCCAGCAGGGACAGGGTATCCACCTCCTAAAAGAAATACTTGATACCTTTGCGACATGGTTTTAAGAAAATTAGAGCATTTAATAGATAACTCTCCAGATAATTTAAGTTTTTCAGAATCATCTCCCAAAAAAGCAAAATTCTCTGGCAATCCAATTAACTCAGCACCTCTTCTAGTAGCTAATTCAATTTGTTCCTCGGCTTCCGCAAAATTAGAATCGACATTAGAAGTACTTGTTATTTGTAATGCTGCGACAAGAAAATCAGTCAAAGTTTTTAACTCCAGAAAAATAAATTCATTTAAGAGATACGAATGATACCCCTTTCGACTTGTGTAGGAACAATATCTAAGCAATCAATTTGAGAGCAGCATTTAAAATCATCTTCATAATTTCCAATACTAGACAATCTTTTACCATGAGTAGCTGTCTTAAGGCATTTTAATACATCATCTTTCCAAAACTGCCAAAGAGCTAAAGCAGCATTTAATTCATCATTAACAATATTAATTTCTAAATTCTCAAATTTCATTAGATAATCAGCAAGTGCGCCAGCAGCCAATGAATCCTCTAAGGAATAATTTCCCTCCCATCCACTACCAAGAATTAATATATTACTTTTATTGAGAGAAATTATTCTATCTGCGACAGCTTTCCTATTTGTTAATGCCATTGGAAATAAAAATTGACTATTCTCGACTTTTTGAAGAGCTTTTGTACCGTTGGTAGTGCTCATAAATAATCTTTTACCTTCAACAATTTCTTTTGTAACTGTTAAGGGCGAATTACCTAAATCGAATCCATCAATTTTCTTTCCACCTCGTTCAGCTAACATGACCCTTTTTTCAGGATTCCATTTCATTGCTTTTTCTCTCAATAAATCTAAGTCAGCAAATACTTCTATAGAATCTGCTCCATTTTTCAAAGCCCATGCAATAGTGGTGGTGGCTCTTAATACATCAATAACAACTGCTATCTCAGATTTATTTTCTGGAACATCAGAGGCGACGTGATAATAAGTAAGATTAAAAGTCAAACTGAAAAATTTAATAAAATAAAGTTATTATAGGTACATAAAAGAAAAATTAAATAGATTTAAATTTATTTAATTTTGCATTGATAACAATAAATTTCTAAGTACTTAATTGATACTATATAAATTACCTTGACTTTTTACTACCTTAATTTCAAATTATTATGAATAAATCTCGAACACTTGAAGGTGGTGGAAGTTTGCAAGGTATTGTTGAAGTACCTGGAGACAAATCAATATCACATAGAGCTCTAATCTTAGGCAGCATTGCAGAAGGGGAGACTAATATTAGTGGCTTTTTAAATTCAGATGACCCAATATCAACAGCAAACTGTCTGAGGAATTTAGGAGTTAAAATTACTGATATTGTTGATGGAGAAACTTTTGAAGTAATTGGAAGGGGGCTTGAAGGATATGAAGAACCAAAAAAAATTCTTGACTGTGGAAATTCTGGCACGACAATGCGCTTGATGATGGGACTATTAGCTGGTCAAAAAGAAAAGAATTTCATCCTAACTGGTGATGACTCTCTTATAGAGAGACCTATGGGAAGAGTATGCAAGCCTTTAAGAATGATGGGAGGGAAATTATTTGGAAGAGAAGGAGGAAATAAAGCTCCTATATCAATTTCAGGAGAAAACCTTAAAGGTTGCGTAATTGGAACTCCAGTAGCAAGTGCGCAAGTAAAATCTGCAATCCTACTAGCAGGGTTAAGGGCCTCGGGGCCAACTTCAGTTATTGAACCCGCCTCATCCAGAGATCATACTGAAAGGATGCTGACTGCTTTTGGAGCAAATATTGAAATCAGAGGAGAATTAGGTAGAAATGTTGTTATAAATCCTGGAAAGGATTTACAAGGGCAAAGGATATTAATACCAGGGGATATAAGCTCAGCCTCTTTTTGGATGGTAGCAGCTTCTATCATTCCAAATTCAAACATTACTATTAAAAATGTAGGACTTAACCCTACAAGAACTGGAATATTGGAAGTAATGGACATGATGGGATGCAATTACAAAATTGAGGGGGAATCAACTATCGCTGGAGAAATAATTGGCAATATTAATGTAAAAACGGCCAGTGAACTCAAGCCATTTACAATTCAAGGTGATATTCTTCCAAAATTAATTGATGAAATACCCATACTTACTGTTGCAGCTTGCTTCTGTGGAGGTATTTCATATATTAATGATGCATCTGAATTGAGAATCAAAGAAACAGATCGTTTAAAAGTTATGGTAAGACAGCTTAGTAAATTTGGAGCAAATATCCAAGAGAAACATGATGGATTAATAATTAATGGCGATTCTAAGTTTATTGGTGCAGATGTTGATAGTGAGACAGATCACAGAGTTGCTATGAGTTTAGCTATTGCCGCTTTATTAGCGAAAGGATCCTCCAAAATTTATAGATCTGAGGCCTCTAATGTTTCTTACCCAGGATTTTGGGATGATTTGGAATCTTTACTGTAACTTATAACAATTGAATAATTTAATAAAGGTCATTACTAAAGATGGAAGCATCTCTTTTAGAAGTGAAAAATTTAATGAGAATTTTCATAGTATCGCTGGGGCATATTATGAAACTAAAAATAAATTTATTAATCCTTCCAGACTTAAAAGATTTCAAAATAAATCTATAAATGTTTTGGATATATGTTTTGGAATTGGATATAATTCAGCTTTGCTTTTTGAAAATGTGATAAAGGAAATATCAACTTTAAATTGGTATGGATTAGAGCTAGACAAAAGATCATTAAATTATGCTTTAAGAGAAGAAAAGTTTTATAACTTATGGAGTCCAAAAGTAATTGAAATTCTAACTTCCCTAAATTTAAAAGGTTTATACAAAAATAAAATGTTTGATTGCAGCCTTGTAATAGGAGATGCCAGAAAAGAAATACTAAATATACCAAAAGGAATAAATTTTGATTTAATTTTTTTAGATGGTTTTTCGCCTCAAAAATGTCCTGAGATATGGTCTTATGAATTTCTTTCTCAATTAAAAAATAAAATTAAATCTCAAGGCTATTTGATAACGTATACATCAGCAGCAGCGGTAAGAAAATCATTACAAAATCTAGGTTTTAATTTATTTAACATAAAGCCAACCCTTTCAAAGAAAAAAATCTGGAGTAATGGCACATTAGCAACTTTTAATAATCAACAAAATAATCCATTCATCACGAAATTATCAGAGATGGAGAATGAACACTTAAAAACAAAGGCCTCGATTCCTTATAGAGATCCAACTGGAGCAATGTTATCAAAAGAAATTTTAGAAATCAGAAAAAAAGAACAACAATTTTCTAACCTTTTAGATACAAACTCATGGAGAAAGAAATGGGAGATGGCATAAATAACTTCTAATAGTTAAATTTATGTAAAATAAGAAAAAGAATTTATGCTAGCGATTGCAATACTAGCCGCAGGTAAAGGCACCAGAATGGTAAGCAACTTACCAAAAGTATTACATAGAGTTTCAGGTGAGACTCTTTTAAATAGGATTATAAATACATCTAAAAAACTTAATCCAGATAAGATTTTTGTAGTTATTGGTCATAAATCCGACTTAGTTAAAGAGTCATTATTAAAAGATAATAATGTAGAAATAGTTTTACAAGAACCTCAATTGGGCACGGGGCATGCTGTTCAGGTATTATCAAAAGAACTAAATGATTTTAAAGGTAATTTACTAATTCTTAATGGCGATGTCCCACTTATAAGAGCAAAATCATTAAAAGAACTTTTAAAACTTCACTCATCGCGCGATGCAGATGTTTCTATAATTACAACTGAAAAAGAAAACCCTTTTGGATACGGCAGAGTTTTTAAAAAGGATAATTTTATTGAAAAAATCATCGAAGAAAAAGACTGTAGCTTACATGAGAAACAAAATAAGTTAATTAATGCAGGAATTTATTGTTTTAATTGGGAAAAATTAAGTAAAATTATCAATGAATTAAAAACTGATAACAAACAAAAAGAATTTTATATTACAGATACTATTTCACTTTTAGACAAGGCTATTTCTTATGAAATTCTGGATGAAGAAGAAATACAAGGTGTTAATAATAGAGTCAATTTAGCTAAATGTGAGAAAATTCTGCAGAGAAGAATAAAAACAAAACACATGCTAAATGGCGTGACTTTTATAAATCCTGAAAGCTCATCAGTGAGTGAAGAATCTGAAATTGGAATAGATGTAATTATTGAAGCAAATTCACATATTAGAGGAGCCTCAAAAGTTTCTGATAATTGCGTAATTGGGCCTAATACATTCTTAGAAAATACCTCTATCAAAAAAAATAGCAACATCGTCAATACAACAATATTTAATTCAAAAATAATGGAAAATGTAAATATCGGACCTTATAGTCATATTAGGCCTGGTACTAATATTGCTTCTAATAGCAAAGTTGGTAATTTTGTCGAAATAAAAAACAGTCATATCTCTCAATCAGTAAAAATAAATCATCTTAGTTATGTGGGTGATAGTAATATTGGTAAGTTTACAAATGTTGGAGCTGGTACAATTACGGCAAATTATGATGGCATTAAAAAAAATATCACAAACATTGGAGAATATTGCAGTATTGGATCAAATTCTGTTTTAATAGCTCCAATCACTCTAGGAGATTCAGTAACTATTGGTGCAGGCTCAGTAATTAATAAAACTGTTAAAAGTAATTCCTTAGCAATCTCTAGAGTAAAACAATTAAATATAGATAATTGGAAAAAATCTAACTAATTTATGTAAGGGATCAATTTATCTAGTTGCCAATATCTACTACCTTTAATCAATAAAACATCACCTTTGTGTGTAATTTCATTAATCATAGGAATAATATTATCAATTCGATTTAAAATCACAATTTTTTCGCTCACAAAACAATATTTTCTAATTTGTATTTCTAAATCTTTTTCACAAATAAAAATACATCTTTTAATATCTGAATCATTTATCAATTTAATAATTTCTTGGTGATATTGTTTGGATTTATCTCCTAATTCCTGCATACTTCCAAAAATAAAGAAATGCCTATTTGGATAATCAAGAAGTAATTTAATACATGCTTTTACAGACTCAGGCGAAGCATTATAAGTTTCATCCATTATGGTTAGTTTATTTGTATTAATAATTTTGTTCCTCCCCTCCAAACTTCTAAAAGTAAATTTGTTATGGTCATCAAAATTTATACCTAGTTCTTCCGAGATGGCATATACATAAAGAAAATTTAAGGCATTGTGAATTCCTTTATAAGATATTTCAAAAGTTTTTTTATCAATTTCAATTATGTTTTTTAAACTATCATAGGTCCCGAAAACATATCGATCTTTTGAAGAATTAAATTCAATATTTTGGTTCTTTTTCACAATCTTTACTTTTACAACTCTGCCATTCCAAATTTTTTTTAAATTTTTCTCCAAAAGGCTATCTCCATAGGGAATTATAACTAAACCATTTGGATTAAGGTGATGAGTGATCTCACATTTTGCTTCAGCGATTGAACATCTTGATCCTAAAATCCCTATATGTGAACTACCAATGTTCGTTATAACAGCTATGTCAGGCTCAGAAAATTTTGATAGTATTTCTATCTGTCCTCTTCCTCTCATACCCATCTCTAACACTAATAATTCATCTGCAACTTTACATGAATGTATAGTTAGACCTACACCAATTTCATTATTAAAATTTTTATCTGAAACTTTTATCTGACCATAACTTTTTAAAACTTCTAATGTCATTTCTTTGGTAGTTGTTTTACCCACTGAGCCTGTAATTGCAATGACTGGAATTTTTAATTTTCTCCTTTTAATTAAAGCTAATTTGAGAAAAGCTTCTTTAGTATCTGGAACCACCCAAAACGGTAAATTTTTTGGAACAATATTTTCTTTCCCTTTATTTACTACAACTGCTTTGACTCCAATTGTTAAAACATTTTTTAGGAAATCATGCCCATCAAATTTTTCACCTTGCAGTGCAACAAATAAATCTTCTGGAGATATTGTTCTACTATCAATAGATACATTACCAAAAAGGAGGTCGCTCCTAACTGATCCATTAAAATTTATATTACCTAAATTATGATTTATCTCACTTATTGAGAATTTCATTTAATTAAAATTTTTAAGATTTCTTAAATGATGGATCTGCCGATTGACCGTATGAAAATTTCTCTATTTCTAGTATATCTGGCGAAGGCTCCTTTATACCACAAACATCTTTATACATAATTTCATATTCCAAGGCTGATCTTTCCCAACTAAACTCTTTTCCCATAGCTCTTTTTTGAAGTGATCGCCAACTTTTTTTATGTCTGAATGCTTCCCAAGCACGCACAAGTGCAGTATAAAAATCAATCGGTTCAAATCTATCAAAACAAAAACCAGTTCCAAGATTATTTTCTGGATCATGAGGTAAAACGGTGTCGACTAAACCACCAACTCTTCTAACTATTGGGATTGATCCATATCTCATCGCAAGTAGTTGACTTATTCCGCAAGGTTCAAATCGACTTGGCATCAAGAATGCATCTGATCCTCCATAAATGAGCCTTGAAAGAGAATCATCATAAGTAAGATAAACAGCAAATCGACCCGGATAATCAACCGCTAATTGCCATAATCCAGATTCCAGATAACGATCACCTGTTCCCAAAACTGCTATTTGGGAATCAGTATAAGCGAGCAATCTTTTGGCAACTTGCAAGAGTAGATCAACCCCTTTCTGATCAACTAATCTTCCAACCATTCCCAATAAAAATTTATTTTTATCAATATCTAATCCCATCTCTTTTTGCAATATTCTCTTGTTCTCTTCGCGGCCCTTAAGATTATTGATATCAAAAGTAGAAGGCAAAGACTTATCAATCGAAGGATTCCAATCTTCAAGATCTATCCCATTTAAAATTCCTCTTAATTTGCCAGATATATAATTTAAAAGCCCATCTAAACTCTCTCCATACTCATTAGTTTTAATTTCATCCGCATAAGTAGGAGAAACAGCATTCACTCTATCTGAATACAACATCGCAGCAGCCATCGTATGGTCACCATGCATATACCAAGGGCACCAAGTCATTTTTTCTAGTTTCCATCTCCAAGGCCCCTGGTATTTGAGATTATGTATTGTAAAGACTGTACTAATTTCAGGATCTTGATGCATCCAAACAGGAATCATTCCTGTATGCCAATCGTGACAATGAAGGACTTGAGGTTTCCAGCTATTCCAAGCAAATTCTGCCGTTGCACTGGCAAAAAAAGTAAATCGCCAATCCTCATCTTCTCCCCCATAAATTCTTTCGGAATCAAATGAAGGATGTGCAACCAAATAAATCTTATAGCCATGAGAAGGATGTATAGCCTCATAGACAGAAAAGTCAGCGCCCATTGTTTGGGCTCTAAATAATGGCTCCTTGGAGACATTTAACATACTCCATAATTTTCCATACCCAGGAATTATCACTCTTACATCATGACCAAGTTTGATTAGAGATGGTGGTAATGAACCTACAACATCGCCCATACCTCCAACCTTGATCATAGGGGCACATTCTGCTGCTGCAAATAGGATTCTCATTTAATATTTTAAATTACTTTTCATTGAAAAATAATAAACGATCAAGGGGACCATCCATAATCTGAATAATCTGGATTTCTTTTCTCAAGAAAAGCGTTTCTCCCCTCTTGCGCTTCTGGAGTTCCATAAAACAACTGTGTGGCATACCCAGATAATTCTTGAATACCTGCTATCCCATCGTTCTCAGCGTTGAATGAGGCTTTGAGTATTCGAATAGAGGTAGGGCTATTACGTAAAATTTCCCTAGCCCAAATTATTCCTTCA
>Ga0209433_10000369_pt1 | contig 13822 bp, 14 predicted proteins | sample METZYME_5_50m_FD_187552 | JGI IMG/M metagenome (GOLD analysis project Ga0209433, IMG submission 187552) | Marine microbial communities from oxygen minimum zone in mesopelagic equatorial Pacific - METZYME_5_50m (SPAdes) (version 2) | ecosystem: Environmental > Aquatic > Marine > Oceanic | place...
ATTAATATTGTCCTCATAAGCTTTCTTTTTTTCCATATCATATGATTCAGGATAAATTGTTATTGGATTCGACGACTTATATTTTATTGGATAAGGCATATCAAACTTTTTATTAAAAACATTTAAATTAACCCACATATTTTTTTCTTTACCTCCCCCTGAATCATTATCTAGTGACCAATTTAAAAATGGAATAATAACATGATCAAATTCCAATCCTTTAGACTTATGAATAGTTATGAGTTGTATAGCATCAGACTTACCAGTAATATTTAATTTTTTATTTTTATTAATTTCCCACCACTCTAAAAAAGAAGATATTTTTGACCCTCTGGTTTGTTTATACTCTAAAAGAAGATCCATGAAAGCTTGTAGATAAGGTACCTGATCATGAAGGTTATTAAGATTAAAAATTCTTACAATTTCTTCTACTAGTTCATAAAGAGGTAAACGTGATATTTGAAAAATTTTATTTTTAAATTCTCCCGGCAACAAATTGATTTTTTCATCATTAGAAAGAGAATAATGTGAATTATCTTCTAATACTAATATAAATCGATAATAAAAATGAACAATTTCAGAAATAGCTAATCTGTCTTTAGTATTCTTGAAATAATTAAATATGCTAATAAGAAAATTAACAACAGGAGAAGACTTTATATCTAATGCGTCGGAGGAAACATGATTAAAATTAAATTCATCAGATTTTTGAGATTCTAAAATTAAAGATTCAGCTATAACTTTAGCATCATTATTATCTCTAACAATAATTCCAATATCACCGGCTTTAAAACCACTTTCTTGAATTTTTTTTATTGAATTAATAGTATAGTCACTTGCAGATTCTTTATGGTTTTTACTATCATCAAAACATACTTCAATGTAGCCTTTTCCTTTCATATCAGTCCTTGATATTTGTGATAAGTCTTTATTATAAATTTTATGTAAATGATTTTTGATGTTTTCAGAGTCAAAATATCTATGAATATCAACAAATACTTCATTATTAAAGCTCACTATGTTCTCTCCACTTCTCCAATTAATTTTTAATTTATTTACCTCACATAATTCAGATGGGATATCATTGAAAATATCATTATTTAATATTTGAGAATCAGAACCTCTCCATCTATAGATACTTTGTTTAATATCACCAACAATTATGTTTTCATTTGCTGAGGCAAGTGTTTCTTTAATTAAAGCGCTAAAATTTTTCCATTGAAAATGACTTGTATCTTGAAATTCATCTATGAGAAAATGGTTAATATTATTACCAACTTTCTCAAAAACAAAAGGAATACTTTCATCTTTAATTATTTGGTATAATAACTCAGAAATATCTGAAATTAATATAACCTCATTCTCATCTCGGTATTCTCTTAAACAATTTTGTAATTCACCTAAAATGCCAAAAGCATAAATATTATTTGAAATATCAATTGATGTATTATACTTTGGAAAATTTTTTTCAAAAAATTCTACTAAATCATCTAGTTTATGAAATAATTCACTTTTAATTAATGAAATAACTTCATCTCTATTTTTTTGATTTTTAGCTACCCATGCATCTGCATTAACTCTACAAGAAAAAACCCTTGATCCAGGATATTTTATATTTCCCTCCGCAGAATTTTTTATAAAACCACAAATACCATTTTTTCCATAACTAAAATCATTTAATGAAAAATTATTCTTTAAGATTATCTTATAAATTACAGATGACTTTGATGAAACTTTCTTTTCAAATTTCTTTTTGACATCAAACACTTCACTTTTTAAAAGCTTAATTTCATTTGAAAAATTTTTTCTGGGTAATTTATCCTCTAATGACTTAAAATCTTCATTAAATAAATTTTTAGTCATCCTTTTTAATTCTAAATCAATCATAAAATCCTTTCCTTGATAAATTTTTTCTTTTGAGAAGTCAATTAACCATTTTGAGATTTCAGAATCTTTTTTAATTTTAGATATAAAATTTTTAACAACTTCACTAATCACCATATCAATATCCATTTCAATATTGAATTTTCCCCTAAATTTTAAATCTCTAGTAAAGGATTGGATAATAGAATAAAAGAAGGTGTCTATAGTAGTGATTAAAAAATAAGAATAATTATGAAGAATATTAGATTTTAGGTTTTCGGATCTTAATATTATTTCCTCAGGAGAAATTTTATAGTATTTTGAAAATTCTAAAATAAGATCTTTTTCTTCTCCATTAGAAATAGAATTTATCATCTCTAATATTCTTATTTTCATTTCCTCAGCTGCCTTATTTGTAAAAGTTACTGCTAATATTTTCTTAAAATAATTTTTACTTTTAAGAGATAACCTTATATAATTTTTAGCTAGAGTATAAGTTTTTCCAGATCCGGCAGAAGACTGATAAATAATAAATGGCTTTTTAATCACAGGATATTATTTGGATCATAATTTAAATAATTATGAAGATTTAAATACCTATATATTAATTTTTTGATTTAGAAAATAACCAGTTTAAGAATTTTCCATCATCAAAAACATTTTCCCATGAGTTATGATATACTTCTTTAAATTCGGTGTATTTATGATGAGGCTTTTTATTTCTTAAATAATTAAATGCATCTCTTGATTTCTGAACAGGTACTACCCTATCAAGTTCCCCGTGAAAAATCCAATGAGGAATATTTATAGAATTATTTAAAATACTAAAATTTGCTCCACCACAAATAGGTACAGCAGCTGCAAACAAATCAGGTCTTCTAGATACTAATTCAAATGTTCCATAACCACCCATGGATAAACCAGCAATATATATTCTATTAGTATCTATATTTTTTTCTTTAATTAGATATTCAATTAATTCAATAACCATTTTTCCATATAATGATATATCCGAAACTTTAATTTTTTCATCATGAGATAGCCATGGATCTTTCTGTTCTGAGGACCATCTATTATTTACTTCGCATTGAGGAAAAATAACATAGCTATTAAATCTTTTTTTTTTCACTTTTTCTAAAAAAAAACTAGCACCATGAGTTAATTGCAATTTATTATCATGTCCCCTCTCTCCACTCCCATGTAAAAAAATTATTAAAGGAATATTTTTTTCAGTATAGGTATAAGGCTCTAAAACTCTATAAGGCAAAATATGGTCTTCATATTTAAATTCTTTAAATAAAAAACTATTGAATGATTCTGATTGAGAAAATAAATTATTGGTACATATAAGCAAAACTATGATGATGAATCTCATAGTATGAAATTATGAAAAATTATTTACTTTGAAAATTCAGCGATAATATCTTTTTCTGAATCGACAACTACAATTAATGGGTTATCATTAGTATCATAGCTTCCTGACCACCCTACAAACTTGTAGCCTTCAGAGGGAAAAGCCCAAACCTCAATTATAGATCCTTTAATATAGTTTTTGGACTGAAGCTCACAAGTTAATAGTTCATTTCTCCCAAGACAGCTATGTCTATCTGTTAATATACCCTCACCTGAAGTTTTTTTAAATTCAACAAAGAACTCCTCTCTCTCAATAGAACCGTCTATTTGTAATTGATCTAACTCCGCAGAACATGAAAATAGTAAAAGAAATTGAAAAAGTTTTCTCACACTTGAGAAACGACTTCTTATAAAAAATGTTTAACTAATTATAGAAAATTTTTAAGTCATCTGACATTTCTTCAAACCTTTTTTTAATTGACTCAATATCTAGGGATCTTAATTTAGATTCCAATTCAGAAATATTAACGAATTCAAGTTTATCAACTTTATATGTTTGCTCAAGACCTCTAAACTCAAATTTTAATACATATTTTAAATCCAGATCAAAAACTGAAATATTAATATCATCAATAAAAATTTTATTAACTAATCTCATCAATACAAAGTGATTTTAAATCTGAATATTTAATCTTCAAATCTTGCAGTTCCATTAAGTATGCTGAAATATTTTTTCTTGCTTCTATCAGATTTCCAAAAAATTCATCGCTTGTATAAAATGAATTATTAAACCTATATTTTTTTATTTCAATTTGATTAACCTCAGAAGCATCTGTTTTCCAATTATGTTCTAAAAAAAAGTTAACAGATAATTTATAATTGAATGATAAAAAAAATTCATCATATTCTTTAGTGTGAACATCGTGCCTTTTCAGATCCTCATTAAATAACTTAAATAATCTTGATTTTAAAGTTTCAGAATTAATTCTTTTAATTAGATCAGAGCTTATTAACTGATTAAATATTCCCTCTTGTGGAAAAAAAGATTTAAGAGCTCTACCAACTGATGAGATATGATAGATAATTTTATCCTCAGAAAGTTTCTCATCATATCTTAAATTATCATATAATTTATCACTACTTTCTAGAGACATTTGCTGCAATTGAATAAAATTATCTATTTGAAGTAAGTCTTGATCGATTACCTTTATTAACTGCTCAATAGAATTATTTTTTCTTTCATTTTCAATTCTATTTTGTCTTGACTGCTCAAAATAAAGAGATATAAGTATTCCGAAAAATATAACTACAAATTCAAATCCATATTTTAAAAAATACTTTTTCATAAATTAATATTCCTTTATTGTTGGATCTATATCATCTCTCCATTTCATAATTCCCCCCTCCAAATTATAAACATTCTGAAAGGAGTAACTATTTTGAAGTAAATTAACAATATTCGCACTCCTTGATCCAGTTCTACAATAAATTATAACTTTTTTTTCTCTAGATAACTTATCTAAGTTATCTAATATAGAATACATATTGATTTTTTCACCACCTATACAACAAATATCATATTCATATTCATCACGAATATCAACTAGTTGATATTCATTTTTATCTGAATCCATTAATTTTTTTAATTCTAATGGGAAAATTTTTTTCATCTTAAGCTTTTATTGCTCCAGAAATTCCACCTGACACAATGTACTTCATTACTTCTGATGAAGAGTTTTTTAGAGGTATAATATTTTTCTTTTCTGTTATGAATACATTACCACTAAAATTATATGAGTGTGGTAAATAAACAGATACTTTACCATTTAGGCCAACATTTTTTAAATCTTCACTAGTTACAAAACCCGGCTTGTAAAGACTCGCTTCAACCTTAACTAAAACTGGTTTATTAAATTTTTTCTTTTCACCCATAAAAGAAGTCATTAAATCCTTTATGGAGGAGTAAATAAGATTTAATAGTGGTACATCTTTAATAAAGTTCTCAAACCAATTAACAAGTCCTGTATTGTACCTTTTTGCATAAGATCCTGTAATAGTTATCAGTAAAACAACTAGTATAAAACTTAAACCAGGAATATTCTTAGCAACGGGAATTAAACTATCAAGAAAGTTATAAAGATACCATACAACATATATAGCTGCAGCCATAGGTACAACAAGAAGAAGACCCCTTAGGAAATTATTTATCAGATTCCTCATAGGTTAAATTTACAGAATTTATAATGTCATTCCAATAAAAGTCTTAAACGCAAGACCCATTAGACCAGTAAGTAGCATAGTAATACCAAGACCTTTCAAACCATCCGGAACATGGGAATATTTTAATTTTTCTCTTATGGCGGCAAGAGCTATTATAGCTAAATAAAAACCTAAACCACTTCCAAATCCAAACGCAGTAGCTTCTTGTAAATTAAAATCTCTTTGAACCATAAATAATGATCCACCTAGAATTGAACAATTTACAGCAATAAGAGGGAGAAATATACCTAAAGAGCCATACAAAGCAGGAGAAAATTTTTCAATTATCATCTCAACTAATTGAACAAAGGATGCAATTACAGCAATAAACATTAATAATTGTAAAAATGTTAGATCTACAGTTGCAAATTCAGGTCCTATCCATGAGAGAGCACCTTCATTTAAAATATTTTGTTGAATAAGCCAATTTAATGGGGCTGTGCAGGTCAAAACAAAAATGACAGCAAGACCTAATCCATTTGCAGTACTTACTTTTTTTGATACTGCTAAGAATGAGCACATACCAAGAAAATATGCAAAAACCATATTATCCATGAATGCACTCTTAATGATTAAATTTATTATTTCGTTCATACTTTAATTTTCAACGTAACCGTTTCTAGACCTCTGAACCCAAATTATAAGACCTAAAATTATAAATGCTCCAATAGAATCCACAAATAAGCCATTTGTTGGAAAAGAAGACCAACCAATCATTTCAAATACTTTATAACCAAGTACTGATCCCGAACCAAGTAATTCTCTGAAAAAAGCAACAGCTAATATTATCCAGGCATAACCAACACTACTTCCCAAAGCATCTAAAACACTGTCATAAGGTTTATTCCCCATAGCATATGCCTCTAATCTACCTAGAATAATACAATTTGTAATTATTAGTCCAACAAATGCACCCAATACCTTAAACATTTCATAATTAAAAGCTTTTAAAAATTCAGAAACTAGGGTCACTAAACTAGCAATAATTGCAAGTTGAACAATAATTCTAACTCTTGTTGGAATATAATCTCTAACCAGAGAGGTTAATAAACTTGAAAATATCATAACAAATACAACACTTAAAGACATTACTATAGTAGGTTCAAGTTTAATTGTAACAGCTAAAGCAGAACAGATACCAAGTACCTGAATAGTAACAGGATTATTGTCATCCAGTGGATCAATTAAAATATTTCTTCTTCTTTTAGATAAGAGAGCCTCTGATTTTTTAACTTTTATTACTTCTTTTTCTTTTACTTCACTCATTATAAGATATTAAAGTTTCATCTAGTTTTTTATTTTTTAAAATAAATGGCAAGTAACAATCTAAATAATTTTTCATCATATCATTTAAGCCATTTGCTGTAATTGTAGCCCCTGACATACCGTCAACTTCATGAATACTTAAAGCAGTATTATTTTCTTTTTTCAACATTTTAATTGAAATTAGGTTACCCTCAATATCAAATATTTCCTTACCCTTATATCTATCTTGAATTTCAACTGAAGAAATTCTTGCTCCCAGACCTGGAGTTTCAGCTTTATGATCAAAAGCAACACCTACTACCTTATTTAAGTCTTTGTCAAGAGCAACAAATCCTGATATCCAGTCCCATAAACCATTTCCAAACATTGGAAAGATATAATAGTCAACTGAATTTCCATCTTCGCTAAACATAAATACAGGATATTTTCTATCATTTTTATTGACCTTATAATTCTTTTGAATATTTACTTCTTCGGCAATAACTTTTTCACCATCACTAGATGATACTTCATTTCCTGAAATATCTAAAACCATAGATGTCATTTTTTTTGAATATAAACTAAGAATTTCATCTGGAGAAAGAGAAGATATATCCATTACTGCTCCTAATATCTTCTTTTTTGTATCAATTTCTACCTGGACTTTTTGAATAGGTCCTAATTGCATTCTAGTAAAAGATAATAATGTACCAAAAAATATGGTCATTAGTAATGTAAATATTATTATGTATGTATTAGACTGTTGCACGTTTTAACCTTCTTTTTTTGTTAGCTTCTACAATATAAAAATCTATTAGTGGAGCAAAAACATTCATAAATAGAACTGCAAGCATAATTCCCTCAGGATATGCAGGATTAAAAATACGAATTAAAACTGTTAATAATCCAATCATAAAACCATAAATCCATTTACCTGTCTCTGTCTGTGCTGCTGATACAGGGTCAGTTGCCATAAAAACAGCTCCAAAAGCAAGTCCACCCATGACGAAATGATAATGTGGAGGAATTAACATAAACTCATTAGCACCAATCAAATTAAATATATAACCCATAAAGTAAGCACCTGCAAAAACGCTAACTATAATTTTCCAACTTGCAACACCTGTAAAAATTAATATCAGAGCTCCAATTAAACACATCAAAGCTGATGTTTCTCCAATTGATCCAGGTATAGATCCAATCAGCATATTATTAAAAGAGTAAAAATCAGATTGATTAATTGTTGTAGAATACTCATCCATTAGATTAACAACTGAGTTTGATTCAGATTTAGTAACGGTTTCAGCTCCAATAGATAGAGGTGTAGCACCAGAATACCCACTTACAACTTCTTCCTTATTATCTCCATAATATGTCCACACATCACCACTTATGTCACTTGGAAACCCAAAATAAAGGAATACTCTAGCAGTCAAAGCAACATTTAAAATATTCATTCCTGTACCTCCGAATACCTCTTTAGCGATGACAATTGCAAATATTGTTGCTATTGCAACTTGCCACAATGGAATATTAGGGGGCATGATTAGTGGTATTAACATCCCGGTTACTAAAAATCCTTCATTGATAGGATGCCGTCTAATAACTGAAAAAACAACTTCAACCAATCCACCAGCAGCATATGACACTAAAACAATTGGTAAAACTTGTTGCGAACCAATTATAATTTTATCTAAAAGTGGAGCTGTCTGACCCAAAGAGATAAAATGTTGGTGGCCAACATTCCATATCCCAAATAACAAACATGGCAACATAGCAATAACTACGGTCATCATCAACCTCTTAAGATCTATTGCATCTCTTATCTGAGCACCCTTTTTTGGAGTTACCTCATTTGGAACAAACATAAATGTCTCACCTGCCTCAAAAAGGTAGTGAAATTTTTCATACTTCCCTCCCTTGGCAAACAGAGGCTTCTGTTTATCTAAAATTTTTCTTAAAAATTTCATTAGCTATCTTTTAACATATTTAATCCCGTTCTTAATAATTTTTGAATTTCATTTTTAGATACATCAACAAATTCACAAAGCGCAACATCCTCCTCAACAAGTTCATAAATACCTAACTCTTCCATTTCATCATAGTCATTCGCTAGAATTGATTTAAATAAATATGTAGGAAGAATATCCATTGGCAATACCTTTTCAAAAACTCCAGATTGTACAAAAGCTCTTAATTCACCATTAGTATTAGTATCTAACTTATATTTTTTATTTGGATTTAAAAATGACAATAAACCAAAAGCTCTTTGAAAACTCAATTTATTAACAATAGGCATTATCCATCCAAGAAATGCATGATTATTACCTTCAGGTATTACTGTGATCATATTATCATAAAAACCAAGATATCCATTATTACCTATAGATGTTCCAGTTAAAACATTTCCAGAGATAACCCTAATGTTATCATATGATACATTTTTAGATATTAAATCATTAACAGAGAAACCAGATAAACATTTATAGTACATAGGTTTTTCAACTGATGATCCTACCAAGGAGATTATTTTAGAAGCATCATAGATTCCTTTACTAAATAGCTTACCAATCTGAATAAGACCAGCAGGTGTAGTTGACCATACAATATCATTTTTATTTACTGGATCAATATGATGAATTTGAACTCCTACATTTCCTGAGGGATGTGGACCTGAAAACTCATTATTTTGGTATTTATCATTTTTGAAATACTTAATCGATTCAGCATTATGATTTAGATGGATTTTTCCATTGGTCAGTTTACTTAAAACAAGTAAACCAAAATCAATATTTTCTAATTCTTCTTTATAAATAAAACTGTAATTAGGCGCTAAGGGACTTGAGTCAAAAAATGATATATGAATTGATTTTGGCTCTAATTTAGTGTCTGCAACTAATCCAAATGGTCTTTGAATTAGATTTGGCCAAACTCCTGATTTTGTCAAATTATCAATTATATCTTCTCTACTTAATTTTTGAATTTCTTTTTCGGAATATTTTTTATGATTTAAATATTTATTTGTTTTATCAGGTAAAATTCTTATTTCCTCTAATCTTCGCTTATCGCCACGAATAATATCAATCACTTCTCCGCTAACTGGAGAGCAATACATTATATTTTCAGATAATTTATCATATAAAACCGGTGTTCCAGCTTTTACGTCATCACCCACATCAACTAGAAGTTTAGGTCTAGTTATATTTAAGAAATCTGTAGGCTTAATAGCAAATGAATTACATTTAAATTCTGACCCTAATTCTTCGATAGCACTCCCATCTAAATTTATGTTGAATCCCTTTTTAAGGTTAAATTTTAAGGACATTTTTCTTTTAAAAAAAATTAATTTTTCGCGACAAAAATAATCTTAAAAATTTTAGTTTCTTAATAAATTTTAATAAAAAGTTAAGAAAATCTTTTTTCAATAAGATCTGTAATTTTTTTAACCTGCTCATCGATTTCTAAATTGGTTGTATCAATTATTTCTGAGCCTTTAGCAACCCTTAGTGGACTATCCGATCTTGATGTATCTTTATCATCTCTTTCCTTTAAATTTAGGAGAACATCACTAAATGTCACATCAGGATTATTGAACTTAATATCTTCGAAACGTCTTTTGGCTCTAGTCTCAATTTCAGCAGTCATAAATATCTTTATTTCAGCATCAGGAAAAACTACAGTAGTTATATCTCTACCTTCTACTACGATTTTTTTTCTTTTTCCCAATTCTTTTTGAAGACTAACGAGATGTTTTCTGATTAAAGGTATAGAACTATATTTACTCACAACTTTTGAGATATCCTCCCTCCTAATTTCATCTTCTACGTTTTCATCATTTAAGAATGTATTCTGAACATCATCTACATATTTGAATTCTATATTAATATTATTAATTTCTTCTCTTATCTTTTCTATTTCTAAATAGCTTATATTTTTTCTTAATAAATAAAGAGCCACAGATCTATACATTGCTCCAGAATCTAAGTAATTATATTTAAAGTGTTCAGCAACTAATTTTGAAGTTGTACTCTTACCACACCCTGAATGCCCATCAATAGCAATAATTATATCTTTAATCATGTTGTATTTTTTTTTTAAGAAGCCCTCTTTTACTAAACTCAAACCATTCTCCTTTTTTATTATTAGATGAGTAATTTCCTCTTTTTGCAATTTTACCATTTATATGAAACTCTTCATATTTTCCTTCTAAATTACCATTTAGATAACTAGTTATTGAGAAGACATTACCATTCTCATAATAATCATATAACAGACCATCTCCATTTATAAAAGTTGTGTTTTCAATTTTCTTTCCATCCAACATATAAAAACTAGAAACATTTAATAATTTACCATAGGAGTATTTTTCCTCTTGCTTCAATTCCCCACTCTCATAAAACCTCCCCCATAACTCATGCTTTAAGCCAGATAAATAAGAACCTATCTCATCAAGATTTCCACTTTCATAGTAATAAATCCATTGTCCATCCTTGAAACTATTTAAATATTTACCTTCTGATGACAGGTTCCCATTTCTATGGAAATATTTCCAATCACCCTCTTGCAAATCATTACTATAATTACCTATAGAAAATATTGAACCGTCTTCTCTATATGTTTCCCAAACTCCTTCTTTTAATCCATTTTGATATCCTCCTATAACACTTTTTATACCCGAGGGAAGATATTCTATATATTCACCGTCTAAAAAATTATTTTTATAATTTAATTCTTTATATATTCTATTATTATAGAAATAATCGTAAAAAGTGCCATTTTTAAGACCATTAACATATTGTTCTTCTTTTTGTTTATAATTTGAGTCAGGATAATAATATATCCACTTAGAATGAGGTAAATCATTTTTATATCTTTTTTCAAAAGATATATTTCTTGATTTAGTAAAACTAATCTTATTTGGTTGAAATTCAGTCCACACACTATCCTTAAATCCTAAAATATAATATCCTTTTAGCGCTATTTTTCCGTCATAATAAAATTCAAGATATTCTCCATCGATTTTATTTTTTTTATAGTTTGCTTTAGAAACAAGAGTACCATACTCATCGAAAGTAATGAGCTCACCATCAAGTTTTCCCTCAATATTATAATTAGATATTTCTTTAATTATTCCACTGTTATAATAATAATTCCATCGTTTATACCTTTTACCTTCAAACATTTCACCTTCAGTTTCAAGATTCCCATTTACGTAAAAGGTTTTCCATAGTCCACTTTGAATATTATTATTAAAGGTTCCAGAAATATAAATTTTTCCATTAGAGAAGTACTGAACAAAAACACCATCTAATTTACCTTCATCAGAATAGGAATAAGTTGATTGAAGCTTACCATCTTCAAAAAAAGTATACCATTTTCCTACAGGAGTAAGCTTATTAAATTTTCCCTGAATCCTTATATTTCCTTGTTTATCTTTTGATATATAAGAACCATCATCTTGTTTATCTCCAGTTTTATAAATTGATATGATTTCAGAATCATTAATTGGAATAAATAGTTTCTGAGCATTTAAAATAAAATCTGAATGAAAAATTAAGAATATAAAAAATACAATATTGAAATAAGTATTTACCATTTGATTAATGCAGAAGCCCATGTAAAACCACTCCCAAAAGCAGCTAAACACAGTATATCTCCTTTTTTTAATTTATTTTCATCTAATGCCTCTTTTAGAGCAATAGGTATCGATGCTGCGGTTGTATTTCCATACTTCATGATATTATTATAGACCTGAGAATTTGATAATTTAAGACGCTTTTGAATATACTGACTAATTCTAAGATTAGCCTGATGAGGGATAAGAAGTGAAATATCATCAGGTTTTAAATTTGAATGTTTTAAAGCCTCATAAATTACTTCTTCAAATCGAATTACAGCATTTTTGAATACAAAATTTCCATTCATTACTGGAGAATAGCCTGTTCCATCCTCATTCGCATCATCAATTATTTTATCAATCCAAAATGTAGTAGCTGGTTTAATAAGAGCAAGTTCCTCAGCATATTTCCCCTCAGAATGTAGGTGAGTTGATAAAATACCAGACTCTTCCTCACTGGCAGATAATACTACAGCACCTGCACCATCTCCAAAAATTACTGAGACTCCTCTACCTCTTGGAGTCTTATCTAATCCTCCAGAATGAATTTCACTGCCTACAACTAAAATATTTTTATACATACCAGATTTAATATACTGATCTGCAATTGACAAACTATAAATAAACCCTGAACATTGATTTCTAACATCAAGAGCTCCAACTTCTTTAATTTTTAAATTTCTTTGTAAAAGAACTCCAGAACCCGGAAAATAATAATCTGGACTAAGAGTAGAAAAAATAATAAAGTCTATGTCATTTTTATCAATACCGGCATCACTAATCGCAGACTCAGAAGCATAAGTACCCATTAAAGAAGTTGATAATTCATCATTGTCAACCCATCTCCTCTCTTCAATTCCAGTTCTTTCTTTTATCCACTGATCTGATGTATTCATCATTTCTTCAAGATCAGAATTCTTCACAATATTATCAGGAACATAATAACCAACACCTGAAATTTTAGATCTTATCATACTCAAAACTATGCTATTTTTTTATTAATCGAAAAGAGAATAATTTCCATATTGATTTAAATTATTACTTGGGTTAATTAAGGAAATATCGTCCCTATTCTTATTTTCAAAATATGGCGAAACAGTATAAGAATTGAAATCATCAAATTTAATTGGATTAATAAAACTAGATATTTTATTAATTGATGTTGTTTTTGAGAACCAAATATCTAAATACCTTATATCAAAAATTATTGGAATTTTGGAAGTAAATTTTTTCCATTTTTCAGTTGATTTACCTGTTAGAAAATAAAAATATTTGAAGCTGTTACCAGAAAAGTCTTGAAATGTTTCTCGTATGCCTACACAATAGATCAATTTTTCCTTAGTGTATTTAAAATAATAAGGAGTTTTTTCCTTTTTAGAAAAGTTTTTCCAGAAATAAAAACCATCGCACGGAATTAGGCACCTATCCAACTTAAATTGAGTTGATATAATATTACTTTTTTTAGCTTTATTAAAATCTACATTA
>Ga0209433_10000371_pt1 | contig 13785 bp, 19 predicted proteins | sample METZYME_5_50m_FD_187552 | JGI IMG/M metagenome (GOLD analysis project Ga0209433, IMG submission 187552) | Marine microbial communities from oxygen minimum zone in mesopelagic equatorial Pacific - METZYME_5_50m (SPAdes) (version 2) | ecosystem: Environmental > Aquatic > Marine > Oceanic | place...
CATCATTTGCATAGGGTCTATGCTTTGTTCCTTTTGGTACAACTATCATTTCACCCTTTTCAAGTTTAATTGTCTCAGCCTCAAACTCAATAAACATTTCCCCATCGATGACAATGAATACTTCATCTGTATCATTATGCTCATGCCAAATGAAATCATTTTGAATTTTGACTAATTTGAATTGGTAATCATTAAGCTCAGCTATGACTTTGGGCGACCATTGATCCGTGAATTTTTGAAATTTATTTTTAAAATTAATTTTTTTCATTAGAGTATTTCTTTTAGTTCAACCTTCTTTGTTCCATCATCACTATATTTGATTGTTATGGGTTTCCATTCCTCATGACCACACATTCTTAGCAAACAGCCTTCCACTTTTAAATTTCCATTTTGTAATAAATAAATGTTTGATTTAAAAACTCTTCCTCTGCCGGGATCATAAATCTTACCGCCAGATAGTTTCTCTACACCATCGGTATATTTAAAGCCGCTTATTAAATTGATGCCCACGATACTTCTGTCTCTTAAGGATTTTTCCTTATTGTTCTTATCAAGAATTGATTTTTGGTCTATTCCATCATCAACAAAAATATGTTCTATGGTTGCGCATAATTCTTTTTCACACTCATTTACCAAAACAATGGATTGAGAAGTTAACCAATATCCAATCATTGAATGATTGCTTTCAGAATGTAAATTTAAAGATAAAAGTATTGTTAAATAAATAATATAAATTCTATTTAAGTTTCTTTTAAACATTTGATGCTTTTTTCAATATATCTTTAATTTTAGTCTCTAATACGTTTTTCGATAAGCATATTCTGTATGGATTATCGCTGTATACAGGATTGCCTACTAATAATTCCTTGGGTGTATTGGATTTGAATCTCCATCTAGTTCCTGTTTCTTTTGAATAAAAAATGTATTTGATTTCGTCATTACTAATTTGATACAAATCGTCTTGATTAGTTATTGTAAGAGCGATTACAGCTTCTAAATATGAACCAAATATTCTATCAATGTATCTAACGTAAATTTCATTATTCATAAATCCGCAATCAATGTAGTTAGTAATTTCTTCTCCCTCAAAACGAATTGTATTTTCTGAAAAGATATCTATTTCGGTATTAAATATTTTTGATAGCTCTTCACTTATATTTATAAGAGATTTGTCAGTAAAAGTATTTTCAACAATATCCATTCTGGAATATGTTTCTACTGATGGTGGTTTATAAATATTTTTAGATTCTTCAATTTCACACGAGTATAGAAAAATAATTACAGATGCTATAACAAAAATATTACATCGTTTTAAAGTCAATCTTCCATCACCATTATCCACTCTCTTACCATTTCTACTGCTTCAGTATGTGAAAGAGCTCTTCCAGACTCTGGCATCATTACCCCTGGATCAAGAGAGATCATTCTATGAAGTAGAATTGATTCTTCTGGCTTACCTGGAACAATTGAATATTTTAAGCCCCCGCTACCTCTACCTGTTGCAACGGGTTTTTTATATAAACCCAGGTGTATCTTTCTAGTTTCATCAAGATGAAGATAGAGCCCAGTTGAATTGGCATTTCCTGTCGGTGAATGACAATGTCCACAATTTACATCTAAATAAGAACGAACTCTGTCATTAATGTTCTCATTTTCGTCTGTCCAGTCAACTGGTGAAACTAGCTCCATGGGATAATCATCTATTATTTGTCTATTCATCCAATATGTTAGTTGATTAAATTCTCCTTCTTTAAAATCAAACTTTTTGTTTAGGTTTCTAGCCTTTGGTCCAATAGGAGTAATTTTGTCTTTGGCGGCATGACATTCCTTGCACTGATTTACATTTGGCACACGATATCTTACGTCCCTGTCATTACCCATAAAATCAGTCCATGAAACATTAATAGTTTTCCCAGCAATTTTCTTATATGCTTCATTTTGTTCTTCATTCCATGCATAAGATACTGCCTCCCATCCATTCTCTTTCCTGAGCAAAAGTCTTGTCTCTAAAAGATTCATTCCAAGTTCAGGATCTCTTTCATCAACAGGATAATAAAATGTCTTAATTAGAGCAGAGCCAACAGGGAAATTAAATACCCAATTCTCCTCATATTTAGCTTGTTTGCCACCTGGAACATATACCCATCTCTGTTTATAAGAATAATCAGAAAATAAAGTTGATATAAGTTCATACGGTATTACATTCTCGTGGGGCACTTGTGCTGAGTCATCAAGAAAAAAACCAAATTCTGATAGTTTTGATGGAAATGAATCTGAAATAATAAGATTATCATTAACCGCATTTAGCCTGGTGCACAGAATAAGCACTAGCAAAAACTGAAATTTCTTTTTCATTATCCCTATATACCGTCTATTACAATCGGTTCCAGTGGATTAATGACCCCTTTAAATTCTTTTTTCTCTGTTCGAACAGGATTCGAAAATCCTAACATATACTTTATTGGACTAATTGTTAGAAAACTAACATCTCTATTTTCGTCCACCTTTAACTTGTCTTCTTTTGGTTGCCCAAATATCATCTGAGAGACTGGTACAACACCATCCCAAAAAATATCTGGCATATTTCCCTCACTAATTTCAAATAATGCTTTTGCTAAATCCCCTGTTTCAACATCTGGATCAAAACCTCCAGGACCATAAGTATTATTATGAATTTGGATCCTTCTAGGATGAGGATAATAATTAGGATCATCTGTTTCGTCAGAGTATGAAACAATTGAGAGATTGACTGTTCCATTTCCACTCATAACATTATTAAAAACTTCAACATCTGAGTTTGCCATAATTATGATGCCTGTTCCTCTTGGCACCTCACCAACGATATTTCCCTCAGGAGCAAAATTATCAGTATCATTATCAACTGACTTATTATCAAAAACTCTAATATGATGCCCGCCCTGTTGAGGTAGGTCTGGTAAATCAAATATTAAAATGCCGCCAGTATTGTGCGAAGCTAAATTGTTATATACATCGGCATAATATGAGTTTTCAATCTCAATTCCAGCAACGTTATATTGAGCAATGCTATTTCTAACAATAATATTCTTGGATTGCCCTACATAGATTCCAGCATCGGAAGCTCCAATTGCAACACAACCATCAATAAGCACATCTTCAGACTCAACTGGATAAAAACCATATGCGCCGTTTGTGCTTTTTGGGCCGCCTGTCCACTCTGTTCTCAGATTAATCATATTGATGCCCTTTGATCCAATTACTTTAAGCGCATCGCCTTTTGCATCCAAAATAGCAAAGTCCTTCAAGGTTACTCCATTAGATGTTACTAAAAATCCTTGTGCTCCTGATTGTTGGTTCTTAAAATCCAGAACAGTTTCATTCATTCCTTCGCCAATTACCGTCACATCATCAACATCCAACGACAAGCCATCCTCAAATAAATAATAGCCAGACTTTATTAATAGCGTGTCACCTTCTGACATTAAAATAAGTGCTTCTTGAAGGTCTTCTTGAGCATTCTCACCAGGGCCAATAATTATTTCTTTAGCCTGAAAATGAGCAGAAAATAGCATGAGTGCAAATAGCACGCATAAACTATTCAAGATATTTTTTTTAAAATTATTTAAAAAAATATTTATTCCCCTATATGTAATTTCTATTGTATTAGAAATATTCGATAGAACAAAGAAAAGAGTTAACTATGGGGCTATTTCAATATTAATTTGTTTAGATACTATTGGTTTGTAATTTTTATTCGATCCGATTTGATTAATTGGTTTGTGCTCGTAATCACCTATAACAAGCTGAAGTGAGTATTTGCCAGGTGGTAGAGTTAACTCTGCTTCTTTTTGACCACCACCAAAATGCAGAATATTGTTGTCAAACGGTATAGGTTGATTTTCATATTTTTCTACATCGTAGGCATTGTTGATAATGAGATGATGATGCCCACTCACAGAGCAATCAGTAGATTCCTCAATAATTACACCCGCTGGAGAGACATTTATGTTTTTACTACCGAATTCAACTTTGAACTTCTTACTTGCTGAAATAAAACCATCTTGCGGCGTTACAAAAAACAGCTCAACCTGCTCGCAATCATTAGTTGATAGGTCTGAAAATACAACTGGAGAGATAAAAAGAAAAAAAAGTATATTTTTCATAGTCAATTCTTAGTTTTTGGTGGGCCAAGAAGAAAATATATTGCTTCATTCATGTTAGTAGCATTTTTGATATTTTTAAAAATGTCTGCCCAGCCCATAAAAGTAATTTTTGTTGGATTAAATGTATTAACATTTTTTACCAAACCAAACTTTACTGGTTCGACTTCTGGCTCAAAAGTCCCAAAAATTCTATCCCATATTATTAATAAATTACCATAGTTTTTATCAATGTATTGATTATTAGAGCCATGATGAACTCTGTGATGTGATGGAGTGTTAAAAACCCATTCCAATGGACCAAGCTTTCCAATAATCTGAGTATGCCCAACAATTCCCCATAATGTACTTATTACTCCTGCAACTGCTATTAAAGTTGGATCAAACCCAATCAAAGGCAGAATCATAAAAAAAGGTAACTTAGATATTGGTCCGAACCAAGCTTGCCTGAAAGAAACAGCAAAGTTCATTTCCTCACTTGAGTGATGACTCATATGAATTGCCCACAAGAAATTTACTCTATGAGATATTCTATGATAAAAATAAAAAACCAAATCTATCATTACAAAAGTTAAAATCCATAGAGCCCAAATTGGCATTAATGTTGATAAATCAAAAAACTTAAATTGAAATAAATAAAAATGAAAGGCCAGGGTGATGCCTTTTAATGCAAAAACCATCAAAATATTTCCTGTTAATAGCCCGATAGTGCACAAGGTGTCATTCTTTTTATAAAGGCTTTTGTTATAAAAACTAGAAAATAAAACTTCAACAAGTATCAAAAAGAGAACGATTGGAGCTCCAATTGCGTAAACTTCATTTATTGTTAATTCTGTCATCTAAACTAATCTTCCGCTTCAAATAAGACTTTTTCTGGTAAATTAAACCCTTTTCTTTCTATATTCCAGTCATTGGATATGTCTGTAGTTAATAATTTACCATAAAGATGTGGAAATTTTCCCGATCTTTTGCCTGATATATCCTCTTCGAAAGTCAATTTTGACTTAATATTTTCTGTATTAATTTCGAGCAAAACTACATTATTTAATTCCCTAAAGTATAAATGTAGCGTTAGTGCAAGTTGTTTTGAGGATGAGAGGTGGACATAGCCATCCTTTTTGTCCAGTTCAGTCTCAATATATCCAATTGATTTTGCAATATCCCATTCTTCTTTATTCAAGACCTTATATAAAAAACTCATTATGGTTACTCTATTTCTTTAATTGTTTTCTAAAACTTTCTTTATTCCATCTATTGAGATTAACATTCCGTTATGTACAGCATCAGCAAACATCTCAGGGTCTATTTCTGTTCTCCAATTTAATTTACAGCAATTATTTTCCATAGCTATTACTTCCATTGTTGCGAGGTGATGGTTTAACGGCGCTGCAGTTTCAATAGCAGAATATTTTAAAATCATATTTTCATTATCATTTAATATAATTTTTTCTTTAATAGTGCCCATTCCATCCATTTGAAATACTCTACAGTCTCCAATCATTTCGATTTCTTCTACAGATGGAACCCAATCACATCTTGTGACATCTGATAATATCTCCCACAATGAAGATGCTTCAATGTTGAAAACAATTTCTTCTTTAATAACTTTCATGCGTATATTATGTCTATAATTAGTTAGACGAAGCAAATTTATAAGGTCGAATATGTTTGAAGATTATTACAGCTCAATTTTAGGTTTATGGTTAATACTGGCAACAATTATGGTTCAGCTAATGGTGGCCATAAGAGTGCACCGAGGACAAGAAGGCGGTTATAGCCCTGGTAAAGTAAAGCCTGAACTGGGTCAGCTATCCATTGTATTTAGAGCTCATAGAACATTTCATAATTCAATAGAAAATATAATTCCAGTCTTAGGGATGGCTTTTCTGGCAATGTTTTCTGGTTATGGAGCCTTAAAACTATCAATTATCATTTGGATATATGCTATAGCAAGGATCATTCATATGATCTTATATTACAGAATTGCGACTGAGAAAAATCCGAGTCCAAGAAGCATTCCCTATATAGTAGGATTTTTTGCAACTTTTTATCTTATGGTTGATTTAGGCATACACCTTTTATTATGAAAAATGATTCTAATATTCAGTCAGGCAGATGTCAGTGCGGGGAAATTACATATTCTCTAGATAAAGAAAAAGTTATTTCTGCTCATCATTGTCATTGCAAAGATTGCCAACGAACAACGGGTTCTGGTAAAGCAACAATACTATTTATTGCGAAAAAATATGTGGATCTTAATGGTGAGCTGAAATTTTTTGAAAGCAAAGGCTCGTCTGGCTCTCACGTCAGAAGAGGCTTCTGCCCAAATTGTGGGTCTGGCATTCTGAGTTATGCAAAAGAAATTTCAAGAATTTTTTATGTTAAAGCTGGTACCTTAGACGACTCAAGTTGGGTAACAATCGATTCAAATTTTTTTACAAAATCAGCGCATAATTGGAATATGCCAGACAAATCTATTAAATGTTTTGAAGGTAACCCAAGTGTCATTAGTGGTATTAAAACAATACTTAAATCTTTTTAATGTTCTAAGAAGTTTCTGAATGCTCCTCGACAATTTTCTGAATTTTATTAATTGAATCAAGGTCCCCATTTTGATATTTATTTGATAGCTCAAATAGTCTCACAAAAAGATTTGCGCCATTAACCTCTTTTTTCAATTTAAATGTCTTTGATTTACTTAATTTTTTGTCCCACTGGCTTCGTACCTCCTCCCAAAAGGGGTATGTAGTTTCCCAAAATTCTTTTCCTGCATCCCAATCAAAATCATCTACTCTTTGATATCTTGCAAGACCTATTTCTTTTGCTATTACTCTCTTATTGTCGCCTAAAACTACCTTCTTATTGTTTTGTTCGTGAACCCATCCGTCTGGAGTAATTGTTTGAATATTTCTTCCAATCATTACGTCATAGTCATCTCTTATTGAAGCCTCTCGTCTTGGTAAAGGCCTCCAAGTTTCGTTTGAAGTCCATGATGAGAAATTATCAGAATGCTCCCATTTTCCATATCCTTGATATCTAGGAGAGTCATCTACTTGATAGACCGACTGTGACCATGCTCCTTTTTTATCAGCCCACAAGGGTCTCTTTTTTTCCCATGTATTGTTTCCAACATAAGCATTTATCTCATTGTCCTGATATTTCCAGTCTTGCCTCCAGTGTTTTACCACTATTGGCATGGAAACCTTGCCGTCGTCTTGCTCAAAATACATAACCATGATGTGTTGCAAGCTTATAAAATCTTTTTTGTCCTCAACGAGAACAATAAATTCTGTTCCCCATGATTGGTATGGTTGCTGAGGAACATAGTCTGGAACAAAACCCATAGTTTCCATAAAATCAAAAAATATCCTATATTCTCCCTGCATAGAAAGTATTGCTAATCTATCTTTTTCAAATTTACTGAGATTATTATCTTTTAGCTTTTCCCAATATGGACTTGAATTCTTATCTAGCTTTACATCTGGGCCAAGTGTTGTTCCTCCTCTTGGAGCTTTAAGCATTGGATCATCTAGATGACTCCATCCAAATATATAGCCACCTTCGTCAGATTGAAGAGCTAAATGCGATATTAAAAATAAAATTAAAATTCTTTTCATATGCGAATATTTTACTTAATCGTTAAGCCAGCGCATAACTTATTTCCAGTTGGATCTCTCAGATACGCTAAATACATTTTGAATTTACCATAATCTCTTATACCAGGAGAATCTTCAATTGAAATACCTCCATTTTCTATTCCTGCCTTATGCCATTCATCACCTTGCTCAATACTTTCAATATTAAATCCAATGGTTGCGCCATTTGATACTGTGGCAGGATTACCGTCAATTGGCTCAGAAATACAGAAGCTTGTTCCATTAAGATTATAAAAATATCTTTTTTGTCCTGTAAGATTCGGATACATTTTTCCTGGTCCCGCTCCAAGAACTTCAAAAATTTTGTCATAAAAAATTCGTGACTCTTCAATGTCATTTGTTCCTACCATTACATGACTAAACATAGTTTCTCCAGTTAAGTAAATAAATTAATTATTAAAAATGAAAAAATCAGCGCAACTAACCATAAGCTTAAAGCATATATAAATGTTTTTGTATTTATTTCTTTTATAGTTTCAAAACTTATCTGTGTTCCAATGCAAAAGAGAGCTGAGATTAAAAAAATTCTACTAGTTATGTCAATTAAATTTATTGTTTCTTGGCTAAAATTTAAGAAAGATCCAATGGCAATTGCTGTAATAAATAATGAAATAAAAATCGGGAACTTGGCCCTTGATTTATTTGGATAAAAAGTTCCGAGAATTATGATTAAAGGTATTAACCAAATTGTCCTGCTGAGCTTTAAGGTTGTTGCTGTTTCGAGAGCGCTTCCACCAAAGGCTATTGCGGTTCCAATTACTGAACTCGTGTCGTGAACAGCCATTGAGGACCACGCACCAAAGCTCTCAGAACTCATACCAAGCTTAATTCCTACCAAAGGTAGTATGCCAATTGAAAAAGCGTTAAAGATAAAAATTATCGCTAATGCCACAAATAAATCTTTAGGCTTTGATTTAATTAATGGAGAAATAGCTGCCATAGCTGTTGCGCCACAAATAGCAGTTCCTGAAGCAATTAAAATGCCTAGCTTTTTTTCTATCTTAAATAAGTTAGCTAATAACAAGCCCACGAAAAATATTATTAGTACGAAAATAGAAACGTATGGAAAATATTTAAAAGTAATCTCTAGTGCGGTTGATGCAGATATTGTGAAACCAATTAAGATTATTCCAGCCTGCAGTAGATTGGTTGCGACTGATTTTTCAATATAGTTATTTGGGAATTTAAAAACTATTACTAATAGTGAACCCATCAATAACGCTATAAGTGGAGACCCGATAAATATCGATAAAAAAGCAAGCAAAAAACCTACTACAAATTTCATTAAGAATGTTCTATTAGTAATGTTGGAACGTTATGGGTATGAGACTTTATAGTAGCAACTAGAGTATTTTCTTTTAAGCCATCTTTTATTGGAGAAACATCTATGCCCTCATCTGTAAGTCTTTTGTGAGTTTCCTCAATTGATTCAACTTCCCATGCTAATCCCCACAGGCTGTCTTGCGAAGTGTCTTCGTTTTTTCTTTCTATGACTTCTATTGTTGTTTTATTTAATCTAAAGAACAACATTCTACTTTTCCAATGCTCTATAACCTTATCTAATGCTAGTCGAATGTTAAAAGTGTCTCTGTAAATATCAATAAAACCATCTGCATCGTTTGTATTTATGACAACATGATCAAGCTTATTAACTGAGTCACTAGGATATTTATCAAGGCTTGGCAATGCTCCTTCTGTATGCTCAATGAGGAAAGTAAAAATTCCTCTTGAGAGCTCAGGAGGTAAAAAAAGATTTTTCCATTTTCTTATTTTTTTAGTTTTAGTATCTACCCCCTCACCCTCAGAAGGTTCAGTTATCAGATAGCCTAATTTTTTTAATTTAGAAAATGACTCTTCTGCATTATTTGTCCCAAATACTAATCCAATAAGGCCATCACCATTCTCTTCTATTGCATTATTTACCAATGACGCGCCAATACCATCTCCATTAGCTGATAAAAGTTCACAATAAGTGTTTTTAAAATTAAAAATTACATTTGAGGTTCCAAGAGCTTTGTGTTCTCCTTTCCAAACTGGCTCTATTCCAAAAATTTTTCTGTAATTTTCCTCCGCTTCGTTAATATCTTTTACTGCTATTATTAAGTGATCGAGGGAAGATATCATTATGTTATTTCTTAGATTTAAAAAGATTTCGTAAGAATGGAAGAATCCATATTATTTTTAAAAAACTTTTTGGGAAAAGTCTGCTCATAAGATCGTAAAAATGTGCATCTATACCAATTAATATCCTTTTATTTTTCTTTCTAATATTTTTAAGAATAACCTTTGCAGCATGTTCTGGTGATGAAGGTGCATTCTGCTTAAATTGAATGCCTGCTTCTTCTTTTGTTTCAGCATTTGCTCCAAATATAGCAGCGCCTGCATCATCTTTTTCAAAGCTTTTAAATCTCGATGAGGAATAAATATTTGTTCCTATGTGGCCCGGAAAAACACAATAAGCTTCAACTTTTGACTCAGCCATTTCAAGTTCAAGAGACAAGGACTCTGTAAAAGCTTTTACTCCAAATTTCCCAACATTGTATATTGACTGTTTGGGAACACTAAAAAGACCAAATATGGAAGAAGTGTTGATAATTGCTGCCTCAGGCCGCTTTTCAAGATGAGGAAGAAAAACTGTAGTCATTTGAATTACAGAATTTAGCAAAATATTTAATCCCCAGTTCCAGTCGTCTTCATCAACCTCATTGACAGTTCCTACAATGGATAGTCCCGCATTATTAAAAACTAAATCGATTTGTTTATGAAATTCAATAACCTCATCTGGTAAGGCTGTGACTTTTTCCTTGTCGCTAATATCAAAAGTATGTGTTGATACAGCAACATTCTTTTTTCTCAAAAGTTGTTTCGTTTCTTCAAGAGATTCCTCATTCCAATCAACAAGCGCCAAATTGCAACCCTTCTCTGCTAGCTCTATGGAAAGAGCTCTACCAATTCCAGATCCTGCTCCTGTTATTAATGCTACTTTGTCGGCGAAGTCTTTCAATGTAAATCTCAGCTATCCAGTTTCATCTGACCAATAAAGTCTAGCTTACCAATATCAAGTCCTTTTATCCTTAACATGTCATAAAAAGTTGTCAGATGAAAATAAAAATTTGGTAACGAAAAAGATAAAATAAAGTCTGTTGCTGTAAAGGGCCATTCAACCGGTCCCATTTTAAAAACAACTTTACTGTTAGAAAGGCCATCTATTTCAGATGAATTCATGCTTTTCAAATCTTTCTCAGCTTCTTTTATCATATTTTTTAAATCTTCAAAGCTCAAATTATCTGGCATCATTGGTGGCCCAAATTCTCCAGTCTTTAAAGCTTCTATAGCGCCCACTGAATGATGAACAATACTAAACACCTGAAATGTAAATGGTTTCATGTCTTCATGTAGTTGCATACTTACTATTTCCTCGGTATTTAAGGCTTCCTCCGCTTTATCAATGATGTTTGATGCTGCAGATACCATTTGAATGTATGTACCGAGTGAAATATTGCCAAGTGTAATGCTCATAATAATCTCCGTATTAATTTGCCTTAAATATGTTAACTATAGTTACGCCTATGACTATAAGGAATAATCCAGCAATTGTCTGCCAATTTAGGGCCTGTTTGTAAAAAAAGTAGCTGAGTATTGCTATTGAAAATATTCCCACGCCTGACCATGATGCATAAACAATTGATAGTGGTAATTTTTGAGAAACAATTGCTAAGAAATAAAAAGATATAGCATATGAAATCAACAAAACTGATGTCGGAAAAATCTTTGTAAAATTTTGTGACGCTGGCAAAAGCATAGTTCCAAAAACCTCAAAAAATATTGCACCGAATAACATAAAATATACATTCATATTTTTTTTATGCTGTCTTCAAAATTAATTCCATCAAAATATACAACCTCTTTAACCTTAGGTGGATCGTTAACACATTTAAGATTTATGCTATACATTTCAGGATGAGATCTTGGCTGGTAAAAAGATTTGATGCCACACTTTTTACAAAAGTAATGCTTTGCCGACTTGCTCTCAAAGTTATATTCTAATATGAGCTCTTCTCCATCAATGAGCTCAAATAGTTCATGTTTAACAAATAAATGTTGATAATTGATCATGTCACAAATAGAACAATTACAACTCCATATTTCTACAAGCTCATCGGATTTAAACTTATATTTAACCCCTCCACAATGACAGCTTCCGGTATATTCTTTCATGATAATTTACAGAGATAATATTTTGTTATTAATTAAATCATATTTCTCTGTTACCTTAAATATATTGGCTAATATGCTTATAATGAAATTAAGAACTGAGGGAGGTCGACATGCGTAATTTAATTTTTTGTTTTTTATTTGTTTCTTTTTTCGTATTTTCGGATGATGGATGTGAAATCTCTAAATGGGGCAAGGATGATGAGATTGGCGCTGCAAATTTAATATCCAATGCAAATACTTTAGATGCTATCAAGCTTGTAAAAAAGGGGATGTCGCATGGTCTTGGTATTGTTATTGAGCCAGGTATGCCAGCATTTCCTCCAAGATATACAGAATTACAAGTTGTACAACCAAATCAACATTTTGGTAGAGATACCACCGAAGACTTTGGATACGACATTACTTACAACGATGATATTCTCCAGATGTGGATTGGTACAGGGCCTCAACTTGATGGATTGGGTCATATAGGTGACGATGATGTCTTTTATAACTGTCATAAAGGCGCTGACTTTTCATTCATAACTGGGCTAACAAAATTTGGAATTGAAAAAGTACCCCCGCTTGTTGGCCGCGGTGTTGTAGTGAACATGGCAAAGTATTTTGGAATCAATACGATGGCCGGTGGACAAGGAATTACAAGAGAAGATATCAAAAATGCTACTGAGCAACAGAACATTGAGTTTAAGGAAGGAGATATTATTTTGTTTCATACTGGCTGGACAGATGCGTATTTGCAAGACTCTCCGGAGTTGTGGGGAAGCACGATACCTGGAATCACGAATGATGCGGCTGTATATTTAGCATCTTTCAATCCAATGGCGGTTGGTGCAGATACTTGGGGTTTAGGGGCAGTGCCTCCAGTTGAAGGAGACTTGGTCTACTATGATCACGTGACACTTATTAAAGAAAATGGTATTTATATTTTAGAAACTATGAATACTGGGAAATTGGCCGAAGAAAATGTTACAGAGTTTTTATTTGTTTTAGGTCAACCCAAGCTAAAGGGTGCTGTGCAGATGATTATTAATCCTGTTGCTCTTTGGTAATTTAATTAAAATTAGACTTCAGAAAAGATGAAATAGTTTGTCGTATTATTTCGTCTGCTTCGTCAGAAAAATTATAATGCCCGCCATCATCTATTGTTAAAAGCTGATGCTGTTCACCCAACCCCTGATCCAGCAGAACTGCCTGGTTATAAGGAACCCATCTATCTTTTGTTCCATGAATTGTTAAAACATTTAAATCAATTCCATCCAATAAATTAATTGGTGAAAGAATATTAGAGATTTCATCAAGACTTGAATCTGGCCCAATCCAACCTTTTACGTAGTTTGAAGCATTGAAAAACTTTGTATTATCTAAAAATTTTGAAGTCTCTTTAATATCTGTTATGCCGAAAATATTGATTATGGCTTTTGGAGGAATTTCTTCTACGCATTCTTTATTTTTGTAGTTAGTTGAGAGGCCAACCATTAATGCCAAATGTCCTCCTGCGCTAGCACCGGCAACAACTATATCGTCAGTTGATAAATTTTTTGATGTCGCATCGCTAATAATTTTTTTGTAAGCACAAATCACATCGTCAACCGCATTTGGTGCTGTTGCCTCGCCAACCCTGTAGCCAATCATATAAATATTAAGTTCTTTATGATTTATAAAATGATTCTGAAACCTTTTTATCCACCTTTCAGCTCTTTTGTCTCCAAACAGCCACCCTCCTCCATGAATCCAAATTAAAACTTTATCCGATGATCCCTTATAAAAATCAA
>Ga0209433_10000372_pt1 | contig 13779 bp, 6 predicted proteins | sample METZYME_5_50m_FD_187552 | JGI IMG/M metagenome (GOLD analysis project Ga0209433, IMG submission 187552) | Marine microbial communities from oxygen minimum zone in mesopelagic equatorial Pacific - METZYME_5_50m (SPAdes) (version 2) | ecosystem: Environmental > Aquatic > Marine > Oceanic | place...
TACAGAAAATGTGGCGTCAGCACCCTTTCGTGTTACGTTATTCCACCACCAAAACTTTCCCTCAGGACTTACCCCTTCCAAATTTGAATTCTTTAATTCTAAAGTTTTTTGAGAATAGGTATTAGTGTAAAATAGAACTGTAAACAGAGCTAAAATAAATTTAATAGTTAGTTTCATAATTGATTATTTAGTTTATATACTATTATTTTTTTATTAACCTTAAGGTTTTTAATTGTCGTGTGTTAATGTCTTCAATTCTGAAAAAATAAATTCCCGTATCAAGGCTTGATGTATTTATAGAAAGTGTGTTATTTTCAAAATTATTTATGCCATTTAATTGATATTGTTTCCCTAACATGTCATATATGGAAATATTAGTATGTGAAAAAATATTATTGATAGTAACCAAATTCTTAGCAGGATTTGGGTATAAATATATATTTTCAATATAGTTTTCCGAAATGGATAATGGATCAAAAACAGTAACCTCAACCTGACTGCTTGTAGAATTTCCAGAATAATCAGAGGCTGTAAAAGTAACTATATATACACCTGGTGTTGACGTATCTACATTATGAGAAACATCGTAGCTAACATTACCGTCACAATTATCTGTTACCATTGGCGGTTCGATATCACTCACATCAAAAGTCCAATCTATCTCATACTCATAATTACATCCTGATCCTCCGCAATCTGATAATTCTATTACAGGGGGAGTAGTATCATTTGCGCATTCGTTAACACTAAACTCATATGCTCCTATATCAACTATATCTCCAGAGTTTTCAAAATCAACCGCAGGTGAGCCTTGTGTTACAAGCGAAAAATCATCAATGTAATAATCTGATCCAACACCCCCTTGAACTGGTGGCCCTTTTACATATAAAAAGAAATTATTAGAAATATTATGCGTAAAATCAGCCGTCAACAAAGTCCATTCTTGATCTGAAACTTCAATAGCCTCGGTTAAATTATAATACTCATTTTGGTCTGTATCCTTTATCGTTAATTGAGATGTGCCTGTTTCTCCCTCAGCTAATTTTACCCAAACATAAAACGTATACGTTTCACCTTGATCTAACAAATTGTTTAAAACAATTCTAGGACTATGCCAATTAGCTGTCCTGTCTGTTGTAAACAAACTTCTTTCGCCAGACAATGATTGATCAGATGTCGTTTCAATCGTAGATCCAAATGCAGTCCATCCGCCAGTTGCATTTTCAAAGCTTGTGGATGCAATTGCGCTACCCGCAACAGGTCTTGGGTTTCCTTCTATATCATGAGTAGGGCTGTAACTTGGGTTTCCAGCATTTATTGCCGGAGAACCTTCAGTAAGTGAAAAATCAGTTCCTTCAATAGTCAATGGACCATCTACATTTTCAGGTGCTGAAGTAAACATAGGGTCTACATTGATAAGGTTATTACTTTCGGTAGCTGGCCATGCATAGGTCCCGTTTACAATTATGTTGTCAGTTGCCACCCTAGATCCATAAACATTATTTAATTGAAGGGCTGAAAACTCATTATCTCGAGTCATAATAATATTATTTACAACGGTAGCATTTAATACGTGGTTTGCTTTTATCCCCCCTACTTTTTGTCCTCTATGTGCTGGATTACCTTCAGCTTCCGAGATGTCCTGTATGATTTCATGGACCCCATTATAGTAAAGTGTATTGTTTTGATATATCGCTGAGGCAGAGTGTGAATGGTCAAAATTAATTCCATTTTTACCATTATTTAAACATAAGTTATTTTCAAATAAGAAAGTTCCGTTATAGTCAGGATCACTTCGTGTTACATATATTCCTTGTCCATCCCATATGGATTGAAAATTTGCTGTTCCATAATTTGGATTATTATTACCTGAATTATCTGGTAGTTGTGTTACATAAAATCGAATTCTGTTCCAATTATTATAAACAATATTTCCGCGAATTATCATTTTAATATCGTTAGTGTTATCACCAGAAACCGCAACGGATTCAGCTAAAACAATTGCACTTGAAGCTGAAGAAGTCCACCAGTTTGAATTATAAACTATATTGTTTTCTATTAATATGTGATCACTGTCATTAAATCTAATTGCAGAACCACAAGTGTCGTGTACAATATTATTTCTTATTATTATATTGTGGTGAGCTCCGTAGCCTCCCCATATTCCTTTTCCTCCAAAATAAGAATGGTTATAATTTGTAGAATCATCTTCATCTTCGGCCATCTCTATTTTATAATTTCTATCTGCCTCTGCCATATCATAATCAATATCTTGTGCCGGCCCTTCAACCTCAAACCCCTCGACAATTACATAATTCATATTATTAGAAATGACTATACCGCCTCTTCCATCAAATTGAATTTTAGGTGTATGTCCTGGATAGTTTCTTAACGTAATGTATGCACCTTCAGCTCCTGATTTATTTATAGTAACCACGTGTGGATTATCCATGTTCGTATTTGTTGAAGGATCAACAGTACCATAATTTGCGTTTTGATAAATACCATCCATAACATATACTGTTCCACCAGCACTTACCATTGAAATTCCTTTATTTATGGTCTTAAAAGGAGACTCAATTGTTCCTGAATTATTGTCTGAACCATTTGAATCAGAAATATAGTAGTCCTGTGCTGTCACCAACTGAATACTTAAAATGAAAAAAAGAAAAAATCTATATGTTTTTAATATTGTCATGACTTAATTTGATTGATTTTGAAAAGGGTCCTCATTTACATAATTTCTCATTTCTTCCAATTTAATACTATATTTTTTAACTAACTCTTTATTTTCAGGGAGTTTTGAAATATCTACATTTTGATTTTTATCGTTTTGCATATCATAAAGCATATTTCCCAGAAATTTATCACCTTGAACAAACTCTGTGTAGGCGTAATTTTTATCAATAACCGCTTCCCCTTGCTTGTACCTTGTGTAAATTTCATCTTTCAAAATAGTTTCCGGATTTTTAAGAACAGGTGTTAAACTTTTTCCTTGTATGTAATTTGGAGGAGTTATTCCTGTAAGCTCACAAAGAGTTGGATAAATATCAACCAGCTCAGTAAAAGAGTTAGTTTCTTCTTTGGAATCAAACTTAGGAGATGATATTATTAATGGAATTTGAACTGCTTCATAAAATGTACTATGCTTACACCAAAAACCATGTTCACCTAAAAAGTATCCGTGATCACTCCACAAAATTATTGTGGTATTTTCTCTTAAACCGGCTTCTTCTAATCCTTCAATTAATTTTCCGATCATTGCATCCATGTATGAAACACTCGCATAATAACCATGAATCAAATCCTTTGATAATTCATCGTCAAGTAGACCTTCTGCGGGAATTCCAAGATAATTTTTTCTAAGTTCCGCTGAATTATGTTGGGCTTCAATTGCTATGTCAGGTGAGTTTAAAGGTTGGTATGTGTTATCAGCTAACCTAATCTTTTCGTGATCATACATATCCCAATATTTTTTAGGCTGTATGAAGGGGAGGTGTGGCGAAACATAGCCAATAGCCATAAAAAAAGGTTTTCCATTGTTACTAAATTCCTTAAACTTTTCAATTGCCTTGAGTGTAATTTTTCCGTCATTATATGCAAAGTCATCTACATCGGGATATTCAACAATTGGATTTTTCTTACCGTACTCACCTGTTTCAGCATTATCTCTTAATCTTATAGATTCAGGGTCTTGAAAATCAGCTTGATCAGCACCTCCGTCTTTTTCTGTCCAATGTTGTGCAAAGTCATCATTATGATGATAAATTTTTCCATATGAAATAGTTTCATATCCGTTTTCCTTAAAAATCTGATTTAGTGGAATTGCATTTGGAGCATCAACTGATGCTCTTGTTGAAAAGTCATTGAATCTTTTCTCGCTAGGTCTAACACCAGTCATAATACTTGCTCTACTTGCACCACAAACGGCTATGTTTGTAAAAGCATTATTAAACTGTACACCCTCTGATGCTAGCTTATCCATGTAAGGGGTAATCATTGTTTCGTTTTCGTAGTTATATGAGCTCATGGTTGGTCTTAAGTCATCAATTGAAATAAAAAGTATATTATGTTTTTTTTCAACTTGATCATTACATGATATTAGAAATACTCCTAAAATGATTACTAAAATTTTTCTCATTATAAATTTAGTTTGATGTTATTTCTGAAGCCTTATATCCGATCCTAATTGCTCTTGCAACAATTTTTTGTTTATCTCCAATTGTAATTGGTGTATGATATAAAGTCCAACTATTCGTTCCTATTTCTTCATCTATCTGATATCCTATCGATGCTCCATTTGTAATTGAGGTCAATTCATATAAACCATCACCCCTCTTTTTAAACTCAACATTTTCTGTCTTTGGCTGAATCATGTCTGGCCAAAATGATTCAACTAATTTATTCTCAGGAATGAAGCCCTGATCATTGATTTCTTTCTGCCAATTTTCTAAAGCAATTCTAAAATTGTTTATCCTATCTGCTTGTTCTGGGTCATCGATAATATTATTAACCTCATATGGATCATTCATTAGATCATAAAACTCCTCTGAAGGCTTTGTTTTCATAAATATGTATTTTGCATCACCATATAACATATCTAAACTGTCCATTTGAATAAGTTTAGAGTTCATGGTAATTCTCTCTCTGTATTTATTGCGATAAATCAAAGGTTGTTCTGGCATAAAATTTTTGATGTAGACATATCTTCCATCTAAAACAGACCTCTGCATATCAGTACTTTCATCGAATCGATCTGCTGTACCAAATGCATATTTTCTAGATCTATCTTCATATGGTCCAGCTATAGCCTTGCCATCATAATGCTTAGGGGGTTCAATATTCAAAAGAGATAGTACAGTAGGGCCTAGATCCATTAACGAAACGATTCTTTCATCAACTTTACCGGCATGCATTTTATTTGGGTATCTAATAATTAAAGGAACATTTAGTCCACTGTTTCCAACAGCTCTTTTTTGTCTAAGTAGATTTCCTCCGTGGTCGCTCCAAAACATAATAATAGTGTTTTCCAACAATCCATCCTCCTCTAGTTGGCTAATGAGTTCACCAACTTTTTTATCCATTGCTTCAATATTAGAATACTTTCTAGCAATATCATTTCTAACCTCCGGAATATCTGGGAAATATGATGGAATTATAATATCCTCTGGGTTGACCGTTAGAGGCTGATTACTTCTTTCCCATATTCTAGATTCGTGTGTTAATAAAGTATTCCATACATAAAAAAATGACTTATCTTTTGGTGCGTCCCTATAACTTACTGTTGACGAAACCTCATCCCAAGCTGTAAATGGAGCATTGAATTGATAATCACATTTAAAGTTATTGGCGCAATAATATCCATTGGCTCTCAGTATCTCGGTAAATGGTTTGACATAAATCGGAGGGACAACTTCATATTCAGGAATATTTTTTCCTTCTTTATCAATAACACCAATATTTTTTCTGTATGAAACCTGTTCAGGAGTTTTATAATTATGATAATCTCCTGTTCTCATATTATGAGCTCCAAGCCTAGCTGGATACATTCCGGTTATAATAGAAAATCGACTTGGCGCACATACTCCAACAGTTGAATAGGCATTAGTATATCTAACTCCCTCAGATGCCAGCTTATCTAGGTTTGGTGTTTTAATTATGTCATTCCCATATGACCCCAAGATAGGCCCCATATCTTCACAGCTTATCCATACAACATTAAGAGGCTTGTCTGAAACTTTTAAATTATCAGAGCATGAATAAAAAAGCAACAAAAAGGATAGTATGAGTTTTATTTTATACATGCTAATAATGGAGTTTAACATAATCGTCTTCATCAAGTTTACCTATTAAATCATCTGAGACATTGTTCCATTTAGAGTTTTTATCCAAAGGGTGAAGAGTAGGCTTCAATACTGAAATTGGATTATCTAGCAGAAAATCCTCTTGACTTTTCATCCAGTTTTCGAGAGCAACTGACAGCCTATTTCTTATCTTTTTGTATTTGGGATTATTTATTAGATTTACTTTCTGGAATGGATCTTTTTCCAAGTCATATAATTCTTCATAAGGAACATTTGGAAATGATTCAGCTCCGATTTTAGCAAATTCATTTATAACTGGATTATCGCCTAAGTTTGAATCAACAACTTCAACAGAATTAAAGTTTCTTATTAACTTATACCTATTACCTCTTATCATTCTTGATGGAAATATTTTACATTCTCTTATATTTTGTCTTGTTGAAACCCCAAAAATATAATCATGAATTTTCATTTTACTTCCATTTAAAGTTTCAAGAAAACTCTTTCCATCGATTTCGCTTGGAATTTCAGTATTGGAAACTTCTAACATAGTGGGCAAAACATCAACAAGGGTCAACAATGTTTCAGATGTGGTGTTTGGCTTAATTTTTCCTGGCCACCTGATAATAAATGGCACTCGCAATCCCTGCTCTTTTAAACTCCACTTGCCACTTAAGCCATGGTCTGATGCATAAATAAACATTGTATTTTCTCTAAGGCCGTAATTATCAACCATATTTAAAACTTGCCCTAGTTGATCATTATCATCTTGAATATTTTGATAGTACCCTGGCTTGTGATTTCCTATATAAGATGGGTCATATGGTAATTTAAAAATATCTGCTTTACTGTAATTTGATGTTTGTGGATATGGGCCGTGTGGATAATCTGATGCAATAATTAAACAAAAAGGTTTGTTTACATTTTTTAGATAATCTTCAATTTGCTCAAGAGGTAGGTGCCTATTATTAACTTTTGGAAAATAATAAGTCCAGTCAAATACTTTATTTGGTTTAACATGGCTTTTTCCTGCTAAAACTACTTCATAGCCTGATTCCTTCAATAATGAAGTTATACTTTTAATATCAGGTTTAACACCAATATGATTAGCCATACATCCATTTTTCACAGGATACATTCCTGTAAAAATTTGAGATCTACTAGGGGCACATATTGCCTGACCTGTGTAAAAGTTTGAAAACTTCATCCCTTCGCTAGCAAGAAGATCAGCATTACTCGTTTGAACATTTGGGTTTCCATACACTCCATAATCTAGTAAATCCTGATCATCAGAAAGATAAAAAACTATATTGGGTGTTTTTGATTCTTGCTGGCTAAAAAAACTATTGAAACTCAATAAAAATATTAGCAAAATATAATAAATAAGTCTGTTTTTTTTCATTGCTTAATTATCTTTTTTGTTGTTGTCTTCTGATTAAATGTAGATGTAATATTAAGCAAATAAGTGCCATATTCTAAAGTTGATATGTCAATTATAACTTCTTTGTTATTACTAAACCTGTCAATTAATTTTTGACCCTGCAAGTTAAAAATCTTAATATTATAATTTGAATAGTCAGGTAAAATCAAATTGAGTTTATCTTCTGCTGGATTAGGGAATAGTTCAACATGAAAATCATTATTATTTACAAAATTAAAATCACTATTAGAAAGAGATTCGTCAATATCAAATACTAGTGAAGTTAAAGAGAGTTCGGGCAACGTTGTTGTAAAATATCTGTTATAATAATCTATTTCATTTATACCCAACGATGAAAAGTCCTCAGAATCATTATTAGTAGTCAAAAAGGTTTCCACCGTTGTTGCACCAATAGGAATGTCTATTGAAAAATCTTTTTCATTACCCTCATTAAAAATTTGAACTATTACTTTAGATTCGTCATCTGAAATAAAACTACCAACATAAACTCCGTTTTCATCGGTAGAATTCGAAGTTATTAAACTATATCCCCTCTTTACAAGGTTTGTAAAATGCTTAAATGAATAATATCTTTTTGGTAAGATTATGTCGCCCGTAGGTGTCCACGAAACTAAGCTTGAATATCCGTCATTATCAGCTTGCTCGTAAAATAAATGAAGCATATATGCAGTAACCCCACCCTCATTAAAGCCTCTTAATATCCACTTAATATAATCTGCTGCATCTGTCATTGACAGATCAGTACTGTTAAGATTGGCAGACTCAGTCACCCAAACTGGTTTACCATTAGCAGCTTCTTTCAATGCATTCCAATTAGCATTGTGATTAGGGTCTGCGTAAGTGTGTGTTCCAACTATATCTACAGCATTTTCTACAGCAGAATTTTCAAACATGGTATTAATATAGTTTGTTGCTGAAGTTCCTGAGTTTTGAGATTCCACCCTAAAACACTCAGGTGAGACTATTTTAACATGATCTAATCCAGAGTTTGATAGCCTTGCGTTTAGGTTGATTAATATACTTGATAATTCAGAAGGTGTGGTATTCATTGACTCATATGAAACCTCATAATCAGGCTCATTTGTAGGAGAAATTGCAGTTACTTCAATTCCATACCTAGATTCCATACCGTTTAAAAACGCTACAAGAAATTCACTAAATTCAGGCTCTCCTCCAGAAATTAAAGTTCCTCCATTATTATGCTGACCATTAGTTTTTAACCATCCAGGAGCACTATTACAATTTCCAATAATATGATCAAAGCCATTGATACTTAAATCAAAGGCATTTTGTAGAGCCTCGCCAATATAACGAGTTCTCCAAATATTAGGATCACTGTCATATCTTGTCCAATCAAGCTGTGATTCGTCTAAGTCGTAAGGATCATTATTATCATTTTCTGGTTCTAAATCATGATACACAAAAAAGCGAATCATATTAACCTCTAGGTCGCTAAAACAATATTGCTCAATCTGCTCTCTAAAAGAATCATTTAATACATATAATTGTTCTGTTCTTCTTTTAATTCCAGCTCCAAAACCATCAACTGTTTGTAATTTTTCATTAGGTGCAAAAGTAATTCTATCACCAGGCGAAATACTTACCTCGTCTAAGAAATATGTAACATCGGACTGCATATACCAAAACCTAACTCTATTGTTATCACTTGAGTGCTCAACAGTAAAAGTGTGACTATATCTTTGCCATTCATTTGTAATCCAAATATTTTGTCCCTGATAACTTCCAGAAACTTCAGATTGAAATACAAGCTTCATTTGTCTGGAGTCAGCTCCTTCAACTTTTGCATAAAAAGTGACCGTATACTTTTGGCCGGCGATCACTTGAAATGGATATTCGCTTTTTGAGCTAACATGCCATCCATTTGTGCCAAGTGAGTGTACTTCGCACTTCAAGGCTTTAGTACTTCCTTCAACTAAATCATCTGTTTGAATTGAATATGTAGCGTCACCCCCTTCATTGGCTTGATGACTCCAATATTGAAAATTATTATTTTCAATATCTTCTAAAAAACCATTAGCAAGAGGAAGCTGATTCTGTGATATCGACGGATACCAAAATAAATTAAGTAATATTATTAATACTAATTTCCTCACTCTTATAAATTAGAATGCTACCACTAATAATTTATCAATGGTAGCATATTTTAAATTTAATTTTTAGTCAATTAAATCATTGGTATTGATTTCTATTAACGGAATCGGTAATGACATTACTTGACTCTCATCCGTACTCAAAGTTAGATCTACAGCGGGGTTGTGAATAGGATTATTATTATGGAATAAAATCGTTTTATTTAAAAAATAATCGAACCCTCTTCTTCTATTGTTGTGAGCATCCTCACCTTCACCCAACATTTCGAATCTATATTCATACATTATTGCCTCTCTAAACTCATCTTGAGTTCCAAAATAAGCACCTTGTGGGCTCATTCCCACTCTACTTAAAAGCTCTGTAACAAATCCTAATTGTTGTCCGTTATCTAATTCATTAGAAATTTCGGCCAACATTATTAATAATTCACCATACCTGTATATAATTACATTTTGATCTCCATATTGATTACTGTGCTGTGTATCCTTCTCAGTGAATTTAAAAAAGTATGGATGTGCTTTTGAAAAATTAGGTCTTCCAGGATTAGAAGGATAAACGGTGATTAAATTTCCATTGTCAGCTCTATTATAACTATGTAAGTAAGTTCCTTCTAGTCTTGGATCATTTGGATATATTGATGCGTGATGATCATGAACATCTGCACTCACTCTTAACCAACCAAAATGCTGCCCCAATTTATATTTCCAAGGAGTAAAATTTCTACCCATCTGTGAATTTGCAGCATCTTGACTAATTTGTAACTCCCAAATTGACTCTGGGGAATTTTCATTAGTGTCTGTGAATAAACTGCTGTAATCTGCAACCAAACTATATTGACCATACACCTGCATTGCTTGATCATATGCCAATTGCCAATAGTCCATTTCACTAATACCGTCAGATCTTAAGTCTGGGTTAGTGGCTAATGTCATATATACTTTTGATAATAACATGTTGGCTGCAAACTGCCTAGGGTATCCTGTGCCAAAATTGCCATTCATAAGTGAAGCTGCCATTTCAGCATCAGCCACTATTTGAGCATATACTTCTTTTGAAGGAGATGTGGCCAGATGTAAATTCTCATTGTTTGGCAATGATAACCATAGGGGGATATCACCCCACAACCTTGTTAACGAGAAGTATGACCATGCTCTCACAAAATATGCTTGACCAGCAATATCATTAAAACCAGACTCGTCAGATGTAGAGGGTTCTACAACAGTTGATATGTTTTGTATTGCACCATTACATCTTGCAATTACAGAGTATAATCCTCCCCACATTGCCTCTGAGTCAGCATCATAAGTAGGCTTGAGTGAAAAAAGATTTGCGTTATTTATATTATTTACATTGTTACCGCCATTTTTTCCAGCAGTAAAAAGACCAGAGAATCCATTAATTGCAAAGATTCTTCTTTCCTGTGCATTATAGCTTGTTAGTGATTGGTAGATTCCATCTAATGCACCCTTTGCAACATTAATATCAGTGTATACTGCTTCCGAATCCAAAAATATTGGATCTTCATCGAGATCACATGAGATTGAAAACAAACCAATTATTACTAATAATATTATTTTAAAATTTTTCATATTTTAAGAATTTAGTTTTTTTACTTTTTAAAATCCAACGTTAAGTCCTACAATAAAAGTTCTAGCATTCGCACGACCATTCCAATCAACACCATTGATTAGGCCATTGTATAAGAAACTTGAAATTTCCGGATCATAGCCAGAATAGTCTGTCCAGGTAAGTAAATTTTGTCCAGCTATAAATAACTTCAAATTACTTATCGAGTCATTATTATTAACATCAAAATCATAACTAACCGTTAAGTTGCTCAGTCTTAAATAACTTCCGTCTTCAATTATTCTGTCTGTCATTGCAGGTTGCCCATTAGTTGAATAACCAATCCTTGGGTAAGTGTTAGTTTGAGCATCAGGTCTCCAGGCATTATAATAAGCATCCGGAGCTATATTTAGATACGTTAAACCCTCTGCATTATCAAGCTGTAATAGATTTCCGTTTGCGATATCATTTCCATACACACCATTAAATAAAATACTGGCGGTTAATCTCTTGTAGGATAAATTGAAGTTAAATCCATAAATAAAATCAGGATTTGGATTTCCAATAAAAGTTCTGTCATTTAAATCGATTATACCATCTCCATTTTGATCAACTATTCTAACATCACCGGGCACTGCAGTTGTGCCAAATACGTCTGGAAGAACATCTCCAGTTTGATAAATTCCGTCGGTTTCTAATCCGTAAAATAGGCTTGTTTCTTCCCCCTCAACAAAAACATTAGCAGGATACCTAAATAAGTTACTTCTTGTTACTTCTGAACCAAAATAAAATCTTCTCTCCTCTGCAATACCATCCACATAAAATTCATCTAATGGCTGTGAGGATAGACTTGTTATTTTAGTTTTATTAAAACCAATATTTCCACCCATACTTAGCTGTAAATCATTTTTGGAAATTAAATCTGTGTTTAAAGAAACCTCAAGTCCCTTGTTTGTAATCTCACCTTGATTTACTAAGATGCTAGAAAAACCTGAAGATGTTGGTATACTAACTCGTTGAAGAAGATCTTTCGTTTTCTTTTCATAAATATCAACAGTACCTGTTATTTTTTTATTGTTTGTGGCGAAATCAGCTCCAAAATTCATCTGCTCTGTAGTCTCCCATGTCAAGTCAGGGTTGGCAACATTTTGCAAAGCAATTGGAACATTTGTACCCCCGTCAGAATTTCCATATAGGTTTGGCGAAACTCCGTAATTAGATAATGTTCCATATGACCCAATCCCGTGATTACCAATTTGGCCCCACCCAGCTCTAAGTTTTAGTTCTTCAAATAACTTTAAATCATTGTTCTGGTGGACATTCCAAGCCAATGCAAATGATGGGAAAAAACCATAACGATTGTTTTGAGCGAACTTTGAGACTCCATCCCTTCTGAAAGTTGCCGTTAGGATATATGTGTTATCATAAGTGTAATTGAATCTCCCCAATAATGAGAAAATTTGCTGGTCGCCTTTAATATAGGTTAAAGGCCTTGTTATTACTTGACCATATGCGGGATTTTGTGTGGTAAATTGTGTTGTAACAAAGTCCTCAACAGCGTATATGTTATTAGAAACTTTTCTTACGTCATAAGTAACACCAAGAACACTATTTATTCTATGCTTTCTTTTCAGTGTTCTGTTAAATCTTAAAAAATTATTCACCTGAAAAGAAGAATTATTAAGCCCGGTAATTTGCAATGACCCATTGGCATTATTACCCTGCCATGTAGTTGTTCCAAAAAATCGTCTTCTTTCTTTATTACGAATATTACCACCAACTTTGACCTGGTATCTTAATCCTTGTACCGGAAGTTTATAAGTAAGGGCTAAATTACCAATGTATCTACTTTCCTTTGAAATGTCTTCAAAATCATTGATCCAAGCATAAGGATTTGAGATGTCTAAATCTTCACCAAAATCTTCAAATTCCTCTGTGATAATAGGTCTAAAGGAAATGACTTGCTTAATAAAACTTTGATTTGATCCGCCTAATAGATCACCACTTTCTGCAAAGTTTGTTGAGCTAATATATCCACTCATTCTTGCTTCAAGAATCAACTTATCATTTAAATCCTGATTAAAATTAATTCTCATATCACCACTTTGAAATGATGATGTTGGAACAATGCCTTCCTGGTCATCAAAACCTGCTGAGATGTAATAATTTCCATTATCAGTACCACCTGAAACAGACCCACCTACTTTTCTGCTGATACCACTCCTATAAATTTCGTCTTGCCAATAATATGATCGTGCAGGTGTATCTAAGATAGTTCCATCAGATTCAACAGCATAAATAGCGAAATCATCATCAATAAAATATCTTGGACCTAAACCATTGTTTGCCTGAACTTCATTAGCATAAGCAGCAAATCCATAAGGGTCTAGAACATCATATTTTTTTGAAATAACTCTGACCGAAGTATTAGAAAAAGCTTCAATTGTAGCTTTTCCGCTTTTACCCTTTTTAGTGGTAATAAGAACCACACCGTTAGCGCCTCTTGATCCATATATAGCCGTCGCTGAAGCATCTTTTAAAACCTGAATACTTTCAATATCTCTTGGATTAATTCCGTTTAAACCGTTTTGGCTTTCTTGACCTAAGTTTCCTACTCCAGCTGGAAGGACATCTTCACCGGCTGATGAAATAATTACACCATCAACAACATATAATGGTTCGTTATTACCTCTCAAACTATTTGTGCCTCTGATTTTTACACTGATTCCAGCACCTGGAGTGGCAGAGTTTTGAACAACTTGAACCCCAGCAGCTCTTCCTTGTAATAACTGATCAATTGAATTTGACTGGTTCGCTACTTCTTCTTCAACTTCAACCTGTGACAAAGAGCCTGTT
>Ga0209433_10000375_pt1 | contig 13776 bp, 13 predicted proteins | sample METZYME_5_50m_FD_187552 | JGI IMG/M metagenome (GOLD analysis project Ga0209433, IMG submission 187552) | Marine microbial communities from oxygen minimum zone in mesopelagic equatorial Pacific - METZYME_5_50m (SPAdes) (version 2) | ecosystem: Environmental > Aquatic > Marine > Oceanic | place...
TTCCGCTCCTTCACCATCTTTTTTGTTTCTCTCTTTTTTAGGAACTGCTTTAATAGGATTATTTCCATTAGCTGGCATTTCGATTATTTGGTTCTCACCAAGTATTCTGGCAACTCTAGTTGTTGGTTGCGCTCCTTGACTTAACCAATATTTAATTCTCTCTTGGTCTAGTCCTACTCTTTCTTTCTTTTCCTTTGGAAGTAAAGGATTAAAGAAACCTAACTTTTCAATAAATCTTCCATCTCTTGGAAATCTACTGTCAGCAACAACAATTTTATAAACAGGTCTTTTTTTCGTACCACCCATTGATAATCTCATTTTTAACATTTTTTCTCCTTTTTTTATTTAAGTTGATTAAAAAGTTCAGGTGGTATTCCTTTATCCGCCATTCCTTTCATATTTCCTTTGGACATCTTTTTCATCATCTCAGACATCATTTTAAATTGTTTTAACAATTTATTGATAGTGGCAATGTCAGTTCCAGAGCCATTAGCAATTCTTTTCTTTCTAGATCCATCAATTATCTTTGGATTTTCTCTTTCTTTTTTAGTCATAGATAAAATTACAGCTTCATTTTGATTAATTATTTTTTCATCCACGCCCGCTTCATCCATTTGAGATTTAATTTTTGAAACACCTGGCAGAAAAGACATGATACCCTCGATCCCACCCATTTTCTTCATTTGTCGTAATTGTGATAAATAGTCTTCTAAGGAAAATTGACCTTTTTTTAATTTTTCTTCAGTTTTTTTTAAATTTTCTTGATCTATATCCTCAGCAGCTTTTTCAACAAGAGAAACGATATCTCCCATTCCTAAAATTCTATTTGCTATTCTATCAGGATAAAAAATTTCAAAATTATCTATTTTCTCTCCAATTCCCAAAAATTTTATTGGAACATCTGCAACATACTTCATACTTAATGCTGCACCACCTCTTCCGTCACCGTCCGATCTGGTAAGGACTATACCTGTTAAATTCACAGTATTTTTAAATTCTTTAGCCACACTTGCAGCAACTTGACCAGTTAAAGAATCTGCAACTAATATAGTTTCTGACGGATTGATAATTCCCTCTATTTGTTTAATTTCACTCATCATTTGAAGATCTATTTGAGTTCTTCCTGCTGTATCGAAAAGGATTACCTCGGAGCCATTCAGGTTTGCTGCACTTAAAGCTCTTCTGCAAATATCTGCAGGTAATTGACCTTCTATAACAGGTAAAGTAATTATGTTATTTTGTTCTCCAAGTAATTTTAATTGTTCTTGTGCAGCTGGCCGGTACACATCAAGACTAACCATCATTACTTTTTTTTTATTATTTTTTTCTAGAAATTTAGCCAGCTTTGCAGTGGTGGTAGTTTTTCCTGATCCTTGTAATCCCACCAACATAATAGGAACAGGTGGAACAGCATTAAGGAGAATATCTGAATTTTTATCACCTAAGAATGATACAAGTTCATCATAAACAATTTTAACAACCATTTGCCCAGGTGATGTTGATCTTACTATTTCCTTGCCTAGAGCTTTTGGTTTAACCCTGTTTATGAATTCTTTTACAACATCTAGAGATACATCGGCTTCTAATAAAGCAAGACGAATAGCACGCAATCCTTCATCTACTTGTTTTTCATCAAGAGAAGGTGCTTTTTTTAAAGAGGAAAAAATTTCCTCAAATTTATTTGTTAAATTTTCAAACATAATTTTACACAGCAGGTATCGCACCAGTGGGCGAACCCTCGCTGACTGGTGTCGATCTCTTTGTTACCAAAGACACCGCAAATTGCTGTATTTTGCGGAAACTGCGGTAAACTATAATAGAGGTTCAAAAAGTCAATAAATAAGTTAAGTATTTAATCTATGGAATTTGATGCTTTTAGAATGGACGGTTTGGGTAATGATTTTGTCATTATTGATCAAAGAAAAAGATCGGTAAGTCTTACTAAGGATCAAATTATAAAAATTTGTGATCGTAATTTTTTAGGATGTGATCAATTAATTTTTATACAAAATAGCACTATATCAAATGCTTCAATGCAATTTTATAATTCCGATGGGAGTACATCAGGAGCATGTGGTAATGGAACAAGATGTGTTGCATATTTGATTTCAGAAGAAGAGAAAAATAAAAATATAAGTCTAAATGTTGATAATCAAATACTTAATTCTAAAATTTTAGATAGTAAACAGGTTGAAACAATAATAGGAAAACCAAAACTAAATTGGAAGGATATCCCGATTAATAAAGAATTGAATACAAGAAATTTAGAATTAACTATTTCAGATTTTGACAATAATAAAATCACTGGAGGTGTAGGTATTAATGTTGGTAATCCCCATGTAATTTTTTTTGTAAATGATATTGAGTTATTTGACTTAAAAAAAATTGGTCCACAAATAGAGAATAATAAAATATTTCCAGAGAAATGTAATGTTACATTAGCTCAGAAAATAAATAACGAACATATTAAAATAAAAGTTTGGGAGAGGGGTGCTGGACTAACAAAAGCTTGTGGTACAGCTGCATGTGCAACTGCTGTTGCCGCTAACATTGATGAATTACAAAATACAGTCACTGAAATAGAATTTAAACTGGGAAGATTACAAATTAAAATTGATCAAGATAAGTTTATACATATGAAAGGTCCTGTTTCTGAGATACAAAAAATAACAATTAAACTTTAATGGGAATTTTTGAAAAATTTAAAATTGGATTTAAAAAGAGTGCCGATAATATTGCTTCTGGTCTAAGAGAAATAATAATTAAAAAAGAAATAGATGACAAAACATTAGATGAAATTGAGGAATTCTTAATTAGCTCAGATGTGGGAATTGATGCTTCTTCAGAAATAAAAGAAATTATAGCACAAAAAAAAATTGATCCAAAAAATAATGCTGTAAGTGAGGTTAATAAAATACTTGAAGAATATATTATCAATCTTATGGAACCACTTGAAAAAAAAAACTTTTTTGAAAAAAAAGAGAATTTGAATATTATTTTAATTTCAGGTGTTAATGGTGTAGGCAAAACCACAACGATTGGAAAAATTGGAAAAATTTTTATTGAAAATCATAATAAAGTTATATTTTCTGCATGTGATACTTTTAGAGCTGCAGCAATTGAACAGCTAGAGGAGTGGTCAAATCGAGTTGGGGCTATGATTATAAAATCAAACGCTGGTTCAGATCCAGCCTCAGTTGCATTTAAAGCTGTTGAATATGCTAAGCAAAATAATATCAATCAAGTTTTGATAGATACTGCTGGAAGACTACAGAATAAAAAAAATCTTATGGAAGAGTTTAAGAAAATAGGAAGTGTAGTAAAAAAAAGTTCTGAGGGCGCACCGCACGAGGTAATACTTGTTTTGGATGCAACATCAGGTCAAAATATTATTAATCAATTAGAGGAATTTAATAAAATTATTCCAGTTTCAGGATTAATAATGACAAAATTAGATGGTACTGCAAAAGGAGGAATTCTAATTGCAATTTCAAAAAAATATAAAATACCAATTGTCGGACTTGGTTTAGGTGAAAAAGAAGATGATTTGCAAGTTTTTAACGCAAAACAATTCGCGAGTGCATTTACTCAAAAGATGTAATTAAGTTTTTTGAAATCAGTGGCTTATAAATATTACATTCAAAGTTTGTTTTCAAATCTCTATAACCACAGTTTTTTGCAAAACTTGAAACAATAAATTCTAATTTTCCGTTTGATTTTGCAGTAGACAAATGTTTGTTTGAAATACTGAATTCAAGATTTTTGAAAAAATTTTTTGATGCGCTTACTAGTATCAACGTATCATTATCATTTAACAAATAATATGCAAAGTCCTCGGGGAACATTGGATATTCAAAATTATTTGTAATTTTTTTTACTCTTTTTGGAAACCACTCATAAGAGATAAGAGGATAATCTTTCTTAGTTTTATGGTCATGAATATAAAGGTCTTGGGGATAATCATTAAGATAATTTCTATACTCTCCTTTTGCAATTATAGCCTTTTCTCTAGTCTTAAAATAAAGAGTGAATTTTTTGTCATAAGACTCCATCAGACCAATATGAAAATATTTATTTATTTTTTCTGCATAGGCATTGTTGAAAAAAACAAAAAATAAAAAAAATATAATTTTTTTCATTATAATTTTTAACTAAAGAAAAAGATAATGCTTTGGTTAAATTGTGTTCTAATTTAAGCTGAAAATAAATTTTTTAATTGTATTTATTAAATTTTCATTAAAATTCATCATATGATCGTCATTATCACTGAAAAAATTGTATTTAACACCATCAAATTTTTTGTACATTTCTTCACCCATGCTAAAAGGCACAATTTTATCCTCTCTTCCGTGCATTATTAGAATAGGCGAATTTATTTTTGATATTTTTTCAATGGACTTATATTTGTCTTTTAAAATTAATTTAGCTGGCAAATATGGATAATATTTTTTAGCTAGGATTTCCATTGAAGTAAATGGTGACTCTAATATTAAACCAGAAAAACTATTAGAGCTTGCAAGATCTACAGCAATTGCTGTTCCAAGAGATTCTCCATATAATATAATTGAATCGTCCTCTACACCTTTTGAATTAAGCCATTTCTTCACAGCCCTAGCATCTTCATAAAGTCCTTGCTCAGTTGGTTTGCCCTTATTTCCACTGAAACCTCTATAGGCAAATATTAAATAATTAATATCTAACTTAGAAAATTCATTAAGTTTATAAATTCTATTATCTATTTTTCCTGCATTTCCATGAAAAAAAAGAATAGTTTTAAAGTTTTTATTTTTCACAAATCTCCATGCTACAAGTTCATTTTCAGACTGAATATATACTTTTTCTATTTTGTGATTAAGCGGTCCCTCATCTAAGTAATTATTTTCACCTGGATGATAAAGTAACTTTCTTTGGTAAAAATATACTACAAGCGATACCCCAAAATAAATTACGAAAATATAAAATAATATTTTTAAAAAAATCATTTTATGCTTTTTGTTCATTATCAACTTTTCTTTTAACTAAATATATTCCAAAAAATACTAAGACGGTTCCTAGATAATGGTAGTTTTCTAAACTTTCATCGAATAAAAATATTCCATAAAATGCCCCATAAACAGTGAATAAATATAATGTAAATCCAGTTACAGACGCTCCTAATTTTTGTTGCGTTAAAGTATAAAGTGCAAATGCAATAATTCCTGGTGAAATTGCTGCAAACAATACCCAAAAATAAAAATTTGAATCAAATTGAGTTTTTATAAAATATATTTCTTCTAATAAGTAGAAAGGTAACAAGCTAATGATACCGCCAAGTGAGATAATAGTAAATCTTGGAAAAACATCCAAATCAGACTTCCAGTAAAATAAGAAAATTGAATATAATGCCCAACCAATTGCAGCCCCCAACATCCATAGGTCACCTTGATTAAAAGTTAAATTGAATAAAAGCAAAATATCACCTTTGATTATAATAATAAGAACTCCGGCTAAACAGGAAACTAAACCAAAAATTTTAAGTTTATTTATTTTTTCACCAAAAAATAAAGAGGAAATTATAATAATAAAAATTGGAGAGGAAGTATAAATAATTCCCATATTAATTATCGTAGTTGTTTTTCCAGCTATAAAAGGGAAGGCCCCACACACACCACAACCCATTGAGCCTAAAAATAAAAGTTTCCAGATTTCTTTTTTTATAATCTTAATTTCTCTTTTTATAGATAAAAACGTAAAAGATAACAGAATTAAAAATACAAAAAACCACCTCCAAAATGCTAATGAAATTGGAGGTATAAATTCAACACCTCCACGAGCAACTATTAAGTTACTTGCCATAAAAATGGGTTGAATAAAAAGTAATAGATAAGGAAAAAGATTTTGTTTGTTCATCTTTATTTCTTATAGTTTAATTTTTATTTTTAAGAAGATATGTTTGGATTAGAAGATTTATTGTTTGTCAAAAAAAGCTTCGTAAATCATCATAATAATTGCTGCACCCATAAATATGTAGACAGGTAATACGTCTAAAAAAGTTATCATCATAGATCTAGTAAGAGTAGTAGCTAAGCCAACTAAAAAGAATATGGCAAATGATAATCCAATAATTGTTATTAATTTATTCATATTAATCTTCACATTCCTTTTCTAGCCATCGAGCAACGCCTAAAAATCTGTGATCATCATATCTATCACCGATTAATTGCACACCTAATGGTAATTTATTTTCACCTTCAAGTAAAGGAAGAGAAATACAAGGTGTACCAAGATAAGACCAAACTTTATTAAATTCTGCAGTGCCTGTACTTTTTAATCCTTTAGGTGCGACCCCTGGGCTGGATGGCATTAACACACCGTGATAATCTTCAAAAACTTCTTTATAAGATTCATAACTTTGTTTCCTAAAATCTATAGCCTCTGCATATTCTTTTGCAGTGTATTTATTTCCTCTAGAAATTGCATCTTGCATGTATTTAGACAATTTAGATTTAAACTTTTTGTAATAAATTGAAAAATTGTTTGCTAAGTCTGTTTCGTGAATTATTTGATGGTATTTATGTATATCTTTAAAGTAAGAAGGAGTGTCAAAAACTTCAATATTTTTAAAAGACTTAATAAAATATTCAAAAGCCTCTCTGGATTTTTTTTCAATCATCTTCCAGTGATTTGTTTTGTAGAATATAAATTTTGGTTCGAATAATGGGCCTTTTTTTGTCTCTGTTAGAATATTCTCTGATGAATAATGTATTGAAGCTGGATCCTGATTGTCTTTTTTAATCAAAGCTTTAGCCAATAAAGCAACATCCTCAACATTTCTTCCAAACATACCAATATGATCTAAAGTTTGAGAGGTTCTTAAAACACCATTTCTTGATATTAAACCATAAGTTGGTTTATATCCTACAACGCCACAGTAAGAAGCAGGCCTTATTACTGATCCACCTGTTTGAGATCCAATTGAAAGGGGTGCCATATATGATGCAATTGATGCAGCAGATCCACTTGAAGAGCCACCTGGTGTTCGAGAATAATCATGTGGATTAGTGGTTTTTGGAGGTCCAAGAAAAGCTAATTCTGAAGTTGCAGTTTTTCCCATAACTATAGCTCCTTCTGAAATTAATAAGTCAACTATTTCAGCATTTTGTGAGTAAGATTTGCCTTTTCTTATGCTTGTGCCGCATTCAGTTGGCATCTCAACTGTTCCGATAATATCTTTAACAGCTACAGGTATACCATGTAGGAAGCCAATTGGTTTACCTGACCTTCTGTAATCGTCTGCCTCTTTAGCTTTCTCTAATAAAGTTTTTTTATCAAAAAAAGCCCAAGCTTTTACTTCTTTTTCAAATTCATCGATTCTTTCAATATATTTTTCGCACAATTCTACTGAAGTTAATTCTGAATTTTTTATTTTTAGAACAAGGCTTTCTACACTATGTGAAAATATTTCACTCATTAAATTCTTCTTTAGTCAGCAAAAAGTACATCAGGAAGCCACAAGGCTATACCTGGAAAAATGTACATCAATACCATTGCAAAAATGACTATCCCTAAAAATGGCATAATACCTTTAAAGATTTCTAACAATTCTACATTTTTTGTTTGGACACCTTTAAGATAATAAGCAGACATTGCCATGGGAGGTGTTAAAAAAGATGTTTGCAGGTTTAATGCAATCAACATAGCAAAGAAATACGGATTAACACCAAAAAATTCTACCAATGGAAGGAATATAGGTACAAAAATAATTAGAATTTCTGTCCATTCTAAAGGCCATCCTAGAATAAAAATAATTATTTGAGTTATCACTAAAAACTGCCATGGAGCTAAATTCATAGATTTAAAAAAGTGTTCAAAAACTTCGTGACCACCCAAATAAGAAAAAACTGCTGCAAAAGTCCATGATCCTATAAACAACCACATTATCATTGCGGTTGTTTTCGCTGTAAGGAAAACAGATTCTTTAAAATTTTTCCATTTTAAAGATTTATAAATTAAAGATAGTACTAAAGATCCAAGAGCTCCCACAGCTGCAGCCTCTGCTGGTGTTGCAAGACCTGCAAGAATGGTTCCTAAAACTAATATTATAAGAGAAAATAATGGTACAAATGAAACTAAAACCTCTTTTAAAATCACTGATCTTGGTGGTATTTCTTCCTTTGGAGGCTTAGGCGCAATAGATGGATTAAAGTACGCCATAGTTATTGCATAAATTATATAAAGCCCTGCCAACATTAATCCAGGAAATATTGCTGCTGCAAATAATCTAAGCGGAGATAATTGAGCAATTACTGCGTAAACTATAAGCATAATACTTGGAGGAATTAAAATACCTAAACAACCACCTGAACATATAACTCCTGATGCAAATTTTTTATCATAACCTGCTCTAATCATTGCGGGCCATGCAAGTAGTCCCATTAACGTAACCACTGCACCGATAATTCCTGTAGCTGTAGAAAACAATGCACAAGTTACAAGAGCAGCAACAGCCATTGAAGCTGGCAAACCGTGTGATGCTAATCTGATCGCATTAAATAATCTTGCTACAATTCCTGCTCTTTCAACCAGATAACCCATAAATAAGAATAAGGGGACGGCGGTAAGCACTGTGTTATCCATCACGGAATATGTATTTTGAACAAATAATTGAAATATCCTGTTATCCAATAAATGATCCATTCTTGATGGATCGTAATACGCAAAATAACCAAAACCAATTCCCATTGCCATCAAAGTAAAAGCAATAGGAAAACCTAACAGCACTGCAAATAGAAATATTCCCATCATCAAGATAGCTATTTCAGGATTTGTTAGACTAAATAACATCTTTTTGATCCTCGTCTTGAGTTGTTCTCATTAAAATTTTTTCTGTCTCTTCGGCAACAACCATTCTCGCAGGCCAATGACCAGTTTGAATGCAAATAATAGATCTGAATACCTCACTAATTCCTTGAATAATTAATAATATTCCAGAAAGCGGTATTAAGGATTTTGCCATATAAATTTGAATTTGTGCTGGACTATTCCAACTTGTTTCTTTTATTTTCCAAGCCATTGATGCGTATTCATACCCATAAAATGCTAAAGCTAAAACACCTGGAAAGAAAAATACAAAATATAAAATTAGATCTATCCAACCTTGAGTTCTGGGTTTGAATAACCGGTAAATTACATCACCTCTTACATGAGCCTCGGTCGACAAAGTATAAGCGCCTGCCATCATAAAAATAGCTCCATACATTTGAAGACTAAAATCAAAATTCCATAATGTTGGCGCATTAAAAGCATATGCCATCACTACTTCATAACAAGTTCCACCCATTAAAATTACAATACACCATGAAAATGCCTTACCCATTGATGTACTTAGTTGATCTGCAAACTTGATAAATGATCTCATAAAAACTGTCTAAGTAATAACAAAAAGGGGGCTAAAAAGCCCCCCTTTTTTTTCTAATTTATTAAAAATTATTAGATTTTTACTTTTGCTATTGGACCAAACTCATTTTCGTAAGCAAGTTTGTAATTAGGCTGATTCATCAGCAAGTACTTCATTACTCTCTTAGCATACGCTTTTTGAGAATCTACGATTTTCTTAAAGAATGGATCTTTAGCAGAAAAATCGCCTACAACTTTGTCCCAACCTTTTAACTGCTCAGCAAGAATTGCATCTGAAGTTTGATAAACATTAACTTTGTGCTCATTCATTAACTTAGATAAGTCAGCTGAATATCTTACTAAAGCTTTAAAGTAGTTCGCAGTATTAGCAGCATAAGCAGCATTTTTCAAAATTGCTTGATGCGCAGGCGAAAGGTTGTTGTATGATTTTTTGTTAACAGGAATTTCAAACATCTCCTGAGATTGGTGGAAACTACCTAAGTGATAGTGCTTAGATACGTCTTGCATACCAAACTGAGAGTCTGAAGTTGGGTTGTTAAATTCAGCTGCATCAATCAAACCAGTTTTCATTGCTGGTTGGATTTCTCCACCTGGTAACTGTCTTACGACCATTCCCATTGCAGTAAGAACGTTAGTTGCAAGACCAACTGTTCTGTACTTCATTCCTTTAACATCAGATACTTTAGTTACGTTCTTTTTAAACCATCCGAATGGTTGAGCAGGCATAGGCATATGAAAGAAACCAACATAGTCAAAACCAACTTTTGCTAATGTTTCATCATATAATGCTCTTCCACCACCTTCTTCCATCCATCCCATAACTTCTTGAGATGACATACCGTAAGATGGTCCAGTTCCGAATAAAGAAGCTGCTGGGTTTTTTCCATACCAGTATGCTGTCACCCAGTGACCCATATCAAGTACTCCAGAACTTACAGCTTGTCCAATTTCAGAAGTTTTTACAACAGCACCAACAGGTTGAAGATCAATTTTTAGTGATCCACCTGACATGTCGCTAACCATTTTCGCATAATCGCCGGCCATTTCGAAAAATATGTTAGCACCACTTGGCCATGCTGCTTGCATTTTAAGTGTTTGGGCTGCATTTGCATTTATATATGGCATTGCAACCACAGCGGCACCAGTTGCTGCTGCTGTTTTAAAGAACTTACGTCTTGAAGGAATTTTGCCCTTCAATGATTTTTTTTCTTTAACCATTTATTTCTCCTCTTTAAAGTTAATTAACTTTAAAAATTTAAGCATATAAAAAGGATAGAGTCATTCTAAAATCGCAAAAAAATAAAATTAAATACAATTTGAGATTGTATGTTTGATTTTGTAAAATTAATTTACTTTATTCTTGCAGCCACCTGTTTTGAAAAACTCGTCAATGTTATCTATTGCAAGATTGGCCATTGCTGTCCTGGTCTCTTTTGTAGCACTCCCTAAGTGAGGAAGTATAAAAGCGCTTTTATGTTTTAAGTAGCCAGGATTTAAATTAGGCTCATTTTTGTAAACATCTAAACCTACAGCATAAACTTTTCTTCTTTCGAGAGCATCTATTAACGCCTCATCATCAACAATATCTCCTCTGGCTACGTTAGTTACAACTGCCCCTTTTGGTAAATACTCAATTGTTTCTTTGTTAATCATATCGACAGTTTCTTTTGATGCTGGACAGCAAATTGATAAAACATCTGATACAGATAATAAGCTTTTTAAATTGTCATGGTAAATCGCACCCTGTTCCTTATCATCAGATAATTTCGATCGGTTGTGGTAATGGATAATCATTCCTAGTGACTTTGCTATTTTTGCAATCTTCTGGCCTATACGTCCCATGCCCAATACACCAAGTCTAGCACCTGTTAATTGTTTTCCAATTAAATAATCGGCTGACCATTTCCAACCACCTACTTTTGCACTTTCAATACCTTCTGAGGCTCTCCTACAAGCTCCCAGTATCAAAAGCATACCTATTTCTGCCGTAGCATCTGTGAGAACATCAGGAGTATTTGTAACTGCAATACCTTTTTTTTTTGCTGCTTCTAAATCTATATTTCCAAATCCAACAGCGAAGTTTGATATTATTTTTATTGTGTCTGGAAGTTTTTGTATTGTTTCAGCATCCAATTTATCAGTCAAAGACGATAATATTCCATCCTGTCCAGAACTTAATTCAATTAATTTTTTTTGTGAATATAGTTCGTCATTTAAGTTAAAATTAGCCTCGAATATGTCTTTAGCTTTATCTTCGCAAGATCTTAGTAGTCTTCTAGTTATTAAAATTTTTTTCATAATTTAATTTAAATCAAATATTTTACCAGGATTCATAATATTATTTGGATCTAATGCTTTTTTGATTGAACTCATGACTGGAATATTATCAGGATGTTGCTCTAACAAGTACTCTTTTTTGTGAAGTCCTACTCCATGCTCACCTGTAATAGTGCCATTTAGCTCAAGTGCTTTTTTTATTAATGTATCGTTAAAAGCTTTAATTTTTTTGTACATTTCTTTTTTTTCTGGATCGTAAGGTAAAATAACGTGAAAATTTCCATCACCTAAATGTCCAACCATTGGAGCTCTTACCCCAAATTTTTCTGCTTGTTTCTCAGCAAAATTCACACACTCCGTTATTTTTGATATAGGAACACAAACATCAGTTGAATAAACTCTTCCATTATTAATTAAAGCTTTCACGGAATAATAGCTATCCCACCGTGCTTGCCAAAGTTTATTTCTTTCCTCTAAATCTTTGGCCCATTTAAACGAACTTCCATTATTATCTTTTGATATTTCCTCTACTATTTTTATATTCTCACTATTAGATAATTCTGATCCATGAAATTCAAAAAATAAAGTTGGTACTGCCTCAACATCCTTTAATTTTGAATAATTTATGCAAATTCCCATTTGATCTTTATTTAGCATTTCGATTCTTGCTATTGGAACACCATATTGAATAACCTGCTGAGCAGTTTGTACTGCGTCTTCAAGTTTTTTAAAGTGACATACAGCACTCATCATACTCTCTGGTATAGGAGATAATTTAAGATGCACCTCTGTAATAATTCCAAGGGTACCCTCTGATCCTACAAATAAATTAGTTAAGTTATAACCGGCAGAAGTTTTTTTTGTTCTGCCGCCAGTTTGAATTATGCTCCCATTTGGCAAAACCACCGTCAGCCCAGAAATAGTTGTCTTCATGGTTCCATACTTTACTGCCATTGTGCCTGATGCAGATGTCGCTGCCATACCACCTATTGCGGCGTTTGCACCTGGATCAATTGGAAAAAAAACACCATCTTCCCTTAAATAATCGTTAAGTTGCTCCTTTGTAACACAAGCTTGTACTCTGCAATCAAAGTCTTGAACGTTAACATCTAAAATTTTGTTCATCTTCTCTAGGCAAATTGTTATCCCATTTTCGTTGCCAACGACATTTCCCTCTAAAGAAGTACCTGTTCCAAATGGTACAACTGGTATTTTATGTTCATTACATAATTTAAGTATTTTTGAAACTTCTTCGTTGGTTTCAGGAAAAACGACAGCTTTAGATAGTATTGGATCATAGGTGTCTTCTCCTCTAGCATAATTAGTTCTTGTGGAAATTGAGGTTGAAAATCTACTATTTAATAACTTTTTTAATTCAGTCTGAGCTTGTTCATTCATTGAGGGAATATTAATAAAATTTTTATAATAAATACAGCTTATTTAGAAAGCATTTTTTTGATGTTTTCTAAAGCCTGAGAAATATTATCCCTAGAAGCTGCAAAACTAAATCTTACATAATCATTACACGTTTTTCCAAATGCAGTTCCTGGAACAATTGCAACACCTGCCTCATGCATTGCTTTTTTACAAAATTCAGCTCCATTCATTCCTGTACCTATAACTTTAGGGAAAGCATAAAAAGCTCCACCTGGCAAACTACATTCAACACCTGGAAGTTCATTTAATCCTTTGTGGATTAGGTCTCTCCTCTGTGTAAATTTTTCCATCATCTCATCAATCGAATCATCTGGTCCATCTAAAGCAGCAATCCCTGCAAATTGCGCAGCTGCATTCACACATGAAACACTATTAATTAAAAGTTTATTTACGTGCTCTACCAGATTTTTTGGCCAATAACTCCAACCTAATCTCCAACCTGTCATTGAATATGCTTTGCTCCAACCTTCAAGAACAATTAATCTTTCTCTTAATTCTGGATAATGAAAAAATGATGGCATTTCTTTTCCATCAAATATTTGTCTGCTGTAAATCTCATCACTTAAAATTGTTACGTGAGGATGTTTCTTTAATCCTTCTGCTAAAAAATCGATAGCTGATTTATCAACAAAACTTCCTGTAGGATTATTTGGATTTATTAAAATT
>Ga0209433_10000376_pt1 | contig 13732 bp, 9 predicted proteins | sample METZYME_5_50m_FD_187552 | JGI IMG/M metagenome (GOLD analysis project Ga0209433, IMG submission 187552) | Marine microbial communities from oxygen minimum zone in mesopelagic equatorial Pacific - METZYME_5_50m (SPAdes) (version 2) | ecosystem: Environmental > Aquatic > Marine > Oceanic | place...
TTTTTGAATTTCTGCCGATAAATCTCCGTATTCAGACAAAGATACATAAAATGTATTAAAATTATTATTATTTTCTAATAATTTTTTTATAATTTCGTTTGGACCAAAATAAACTATATTTTTATCAGAGCTTGTATTAAATAATTTTTTAATATGAGAAATTATAAGCTTCGAATTAAATCTGCCTGCTAAAGATTGATACCAATTATCTATTTCATTTGATTTAAAATTCATAATTTATAATATTTGTGGGACAGAACTAAGTAATTTTTTTGTATAATCATTTGACGTATTATTTATTATATCAGACGTTTTTCCACTCTCAACTATTTTACCTTGGTGCATTACTGATAATGTATCGGAAATGCTTGCCACCAGATTTATATCATGAGATATAAATAAATACGATATTTGGTTTTTGGTTTGAATCTCAGTCAACAAATCTAATACTTGTTTTTGGACAGTAACATCCAGTGAACTAGTAGGCTCATCGCAAATCAATAATCTTGGATCTAAAACTAAAACTCTTGCAATAGCAATTCTTTGTCTTTGCCCGCCTGAGAATTGATGGGGATATTTATATAAAGAGCTTTCCTCTAAGCCAACATTTTCTATTACATTTTTTAGGCATTCGTTTGTTTCCACAGTATTCATATAGGGTTTTAAAAAACTCAATCCCTCCTTTATAATGCTACCCACTCGCATTCTAGGATTTAGTGAAGAAAATGGATCTTGAAAAATCATTTGATAGTTTTTTCTAAAATTTAGCTTTTCTTTGCCTTCCATTTTTAATATATCTTTATCAAGAATTCGTATATCGCCATCTGTTACCTCGGTTAAGCCCATTATAGCTTTTGCAATTGTTGTTTTACCTGATCCAGACTCACCGACAATTGCATGTGTGGCGCCTGCATCAATTGATATGCTTATGTCGTCAACTGCTTTTTTATAATCTTGATTCTGTGCGATAAAGCTCTTTTTTTCTTTAAAATATACTTTTAAATTATTTACTTTTAATACGCTATTATTTTTCAATGAATTCGTTAAGTTATTTTTTCTATTATAAGAAGAAGAGGCTAATAAAGTTTTACTATACAATGACTTTGGGTTTTCAAAGAATTTTTTTGATTCACTATTTTCCACAACCATCCCTTCCTTCATTACTACAATGTTATCTGATATTTGAGAAGCTACAGCAAGATCATGTGTAATAAAAAGAATAGACATATTAAGATCATTTCTTAATTCCAAAAGTAAATCGAGAACCTGTTTTTGTATTGTGACGTCAAGAGAAGTTGTTGGTTCATCAGCAATTAGTAACTTTGGTTTACATGCTATTGCCATTGCGATCATAACTCTTTGCTTCATCCCGCCAGATAATTGGTGTGGGAAAAGATCTATAACTCTAGAAGCATCGTCAATACCTACAGAAATAAGATTCTCAATGATTTTTCTTTTTATTTTTTTTCTACTCTCTTTTTCATATGCTTCCAGTAATTGATCATAAATACTCATAACTGGATTTAACGAACGCATTGGTTCTTGAAATATCATAGAAATATCATTTTTTCTAATTAAACGCATATTTTGCTCTTCTAAAGACAATAAATCAGTATCGTTGAAGATTATTTTACCTTTTTTGATTCTGCAATTTTTTTCAAGAAGTCTAATAATTGACAAAGCTGTCAAAGACTTACCACTCCCAGACTCTCCTATTAAAGATAAAATTTCTGAGCTATTAATAGAAAAATTAATATCTTTTAAAATTTTATTCTCATTTTCTGATTCAATAGATAAATATAGATTTTTAACTTCAAGTAATTTACTCATAATTTTTATTAGACCTTGGGTCAAAAGCATCTCTCACAACATCTGAGAAAAGATTCGCAAATAACACTAAAATAAACATAAATGTAAAAGCCGAAAATAGTGACCACCAAACTATTGGTTCTTTCGACATCTCTAATCTTGCTGCGTTAATCATATTTCCCCAGCTATAAGTTGTAGGGTCAACTCCTATATTTACGTAAGATAAGACTGCCTCAGCTAAAACCAGAGCGCTAAAATCTAAAACAATTGTAATAATTACAATATGCATAATGTTTGGCATGATGTGACGAACTATTATAGAAAATCTATTCAAGCCAAAAGTTTTGGATGCCTGAACATACTCAACCTCTCTTAGTTTCATTGACTCTCCTCTGAGAAGACGGCATAGACCTGTCCAGCTTGTGAGTCCAAGAATCATGCAGAGAAAAAATAATCTTAAATCTGCTCTTTCATATATATTTTCAAAGTTTAAAGGATTATTTGCCATATAAACTTGTAACATTAGAATTGCTGAAGCGATTAGAAGAACACTAGGTATTGAGTTTAAAGTTGTATAAATATACTGAATTACATCATCAACAAATCCTCCAATATAACCTGCAAAAATACCTAAAAAAATAGCGAAAGGCAACATAACAATTGTCGTTAAAGTACCAATAAGTATTCCTGTTCTAATACTCTTAATACTTTTATAAAGAACATCAACGCCAACCTTATCGGTTCCTAAAACATAATATTGTAAACTTAATTCATACAAAAATATCGAAAGTATTAAAATAATAGACAAAGTCATAAGAAAAACTTTATTTAATTTAAAAGGTATAAAAATATTATTTTTGCTTTTGAAAATTATTCTAAAATAAAAAAATAAATAAAATATTGAAAATACAAAAAAATACTTTAACAAAGATATAATAAAAGTTAATAAAATATTTGCAGTATTATCAGAAGCATATTTATTATGATTACCTTTGTATAAAAGTTTGGGGTATACCCTCCTCTCGATATTATTTTCAAGTATTATTGTTTCCTTAGAATACAAATTAGATGAAAACGGTGAGGAGTAACTTTTTTCATAATTTTTATATGTTGGAAGTAATATTATGTCTAAAACGCTTTTAATTTCTGATTCATATGAAAAAGATTCTGTCTGCTCATTATAAATTTTCTCTTTGATATGAATTGAATCTAATATTGCAATAAGTAAAAAAAATGAAAGCACAACTATTGAAATTATTCCTGTCCTACTTCTAAAAACGTGCTTCCATGTTTCTAAAATATCTTTGGTTTTTCTTACATAAAAAATATATAACCCAATAGAGAAAATTATTATATAGAAAAATATATCTGTGAGAAGAAATACAAACATTATTTTAACCTTACTCTTGGGTCGACTAACGTATAGGATATATCCGTCAAAATTAATCCAAATATATATAAAATTGTTCCCAAAAATACCATCGCTCTAACTATTGCGAAATCTTGACTTTGTATTGCGTCAATTGTGTAGCTACCCAAACCTGGTATTCCAAAAAAAGATTCTACTATTAAACTTCCTAAAAATAATAATGGCAATATAACAACGACCCCGGTTAGAATTGGAATTAAAGCATTTTTAAAAACATGATTAAAAAGTACTGAAACCTCAGATAACCCTTTCGATTTAGCTGTTTTTACATAGTCTTTTTCGATTTCCTCAAGGAATAGTGATCTATACCATCTTGTGCCTGAGCCAATGCCGTAAATTACACTTATAAATACAGGTAAAATTAAAAATTTGATAGCATCGACTCCTTGGGCATAGCCTGATATCGGGACAAGCTGAAGCAACTTACTAATAAGATACTGCCCCCCTATAATGTAAAAGAGACTAGAAATTGACATTAATGCTACGCAAAAGATCACACCAATATAGTCAACTTTTGTTGCTCGAAAGAAAACAAAAAATAGAGCAAAAGTTATATTTATCATCAAACCCACTAATAAAGACGGTAAGGCGATAGCTAAACTTGGCCACATTCTTTGTTTAATATCGTACTTAATATCTCTTCCGCTATCTGAAATTCCAAAATCAAAGTAAAAAAGCTTAACTGATTTTTCATAAAAAATTGTTTTCTTAATAACATTTAAGCCTGTTTCTGATTGATTAAAAAATAAAGGAAAATTATATCCTCTTTGTTCATTCCAAGATTGTATTTGCTCTTGGGTAACTCTCTTATTTCCTAAATGTAGTCTGGCAACCTCATCGGGTGAATTGACAACAAAAAAAAGGGTAAAAGTTAAAAGATTTACTCCAATTAATATTGGTATAGCATATAGAATTCTTTTAAATATATAATTAATCATATATTTTCTCTCTATCTTTTTTTCTCACCATGAAGAAAACTGACAGTATTAATAAAAATATTAGAAATGCTAAAATATATAATAAAGTAAAATTTGCTTTGTTCCATGATTTTATATTTTTGTTTCTAGAATTTAATTTTATTTTTTTATATTTTAGTGTGTTGTTAGCCATTAAATTTGATTCAACATTTTCTACCCAGCCATGCGATAAAGAAAAAGATTTTGGATGCCATCCCCAAATCCATGGACAATCTTCTTGAATGATCGACAACATCTGGTCAATAATTTTTTCTCTCTCTATGGAATTTCTCATATTTTTCATCTTTATAAAAAGTTTATCGAACTCTTTGCTATCATAGTTGGATGCATTTTCACCACTGTATTTAACCTTTCCGTTTTTACTATATAGTAGAAATAAAAAATTTTCAGGGTCTGGATAATCTGCATTCCAGCCCCATTGGAAAATCTGACCAGTTCCATTTATCATTTTTTCTTGAAACCTATTATAGTCCGTAACTCTTGTAACTAGCTGAATATTTATTTTCTTAAACTGTTTTCTAAGCCAATTCAAAAATGAATAAGTATCAGCTCCTGAGCCTGTGGCCTCAAAATATAGAATTAGAGGCTTCCCATTTTTTTGATTTATACCATTAGGGTAACCCGCTTTTTCCATCAAAATTTTTGCTTTTTCTATATTTTTTTTAACAATTCTTTTATTTTTAAAGCTGTAAATTGTTTTATTATATTTTTTTATACCGTCTTGATAACCAAAAATTCCTGGCGGTATAGGGCTTTGTGCAACTATTCCTCTTCCGTTTGCAAATATTGAAATATATTCTTCATAATCAATTGCAAGAGTTATAGCTTGTCTCAAATACTTCGCTCTATTGCTTTTACCGCCAACGGTGCCATCAAGCATATTAAATCCAATATAATAGGTTGAAGCTGCAGTTGCCATAGAAAGATGAATGCCCTTTTCTTTCAGTTCCTCTGTTAAAGTTATATCTCCTGAGCTATTGAGGGAAACTGCTTGATCGTAGTTATCTGAAGCTATACCAGAATTATCATAGTAGCCTTGAAGAAATTTATTCCATCTTGGTATCTGTTCTTTCTCTAAAGAAAAAATAGCTTCGTCAATGAATGGAATTACTTTTTCCTTGTTTTCTGAATACATTTTTTTATTTTTAATCTTATCTTTTAATGAAGGGTAAACCTCACCTCGAAAATTACTATTTCTCTTGAGAACCATTCTTAAATTGGGATTATTTTCTGTGAGCATGAATGGTCCTGTTCCGACTGGATACCAATTCAGAGTTATATTTTTCTTTTTTAATTGTTGTTGACTGTAAAACAAATCTGCTTCCCAAGGCATTGGAGCAAAAAAGGGCATTGCTAACCAGTAAACAAATTGGGGATACGGTTTTTTAAGAATAATAGAAAATGAGAAATCATCGATTTTTTTAATTCCAAGCATTTTATTATTTTTTAGGTAAGAAACTCTTTTTTCACCACTTATATTATTAAGTTTGCTTAGCTGTTCCTTATATTCTGTAAAACCATATATATATTCTTGCATAACTCCAGATATCGGCGAATGATTTAAATTATCAGCTAATCTTTTAATTTGATATATGTAATCGTCAGACATTAGTTCTCTTGTGCTACTTTTTTTAAAATCAGATAAAGTATTTATATTTTTCAAATCATCTAACTCAAGAGAATGATAAAGATACTTACTTTTTTCTTTAAAAAAAGCTGGATGATTTTGATATAAAATTCCTTTTTTGATGTTAAGAATATATTTTGAGTATCTTGCGTTTTTTACTTTTTTTGTAACCTTAAAATTTGAATCAAGATATTGAACTTCCGGTAATTTTGTGGCTGTTAATGGAATTAATTCATATGGCTTTTTTAAATAATGATATTGAAATAATGGTTCGTAAATTTGAGCTAAAAATGCATATTCATTTGAACTATATGACCTAACAGGATCTAAGTGCTTTGGTCTTTCTTGAAAAGAGGAATAAAGTATATTTTGTGAGCTATTATTGTCGCTATATGGGCTATTTAATGGATTATCAGAACAACCAAATAAAAAAATTGATAGTAAGAAAATATTTTTTAAATCATTTATCATTTGGAGTGACCCATGTTTTGTAAATATTATATATTTTACTGCATAATAAATAAAATATGATATACAATATCTGTATGAAAAATCTAGCAGGTAAAAAGGCTTTGATATTAGGAATAGCAAGCAATAGATCCATTGCTTGGGGCATATCGGAATCATTGAAGAATCATGGTGCTGAATTAGCTTTTACATACCAAAATGAGAAATTAAAAGAAAGAGTTGAGAAACTAGCTGGTGAATGTGGATCGGATATCGTTCTTCCATGTGATGTATCTGTTGATGGTTCTATTAACCAAATGTTAGAAAAATTGTCTGGCAGATGGAGTGAATTTGATATATTAATTCATTCGCTTGCTTTTGCACCTAAAGAAGAACTTGAAGGAAATTATATAGAAAAAACTTCTAAAGATGGTTTTATTCAAGCACATAGCATCAGTAGTTACAGTTTACTTGAGTTATGCCAAGAAGCGCAGCCGATGCTAAAAGGAACAAATCCCTCAGTTATATCTTTGTCCTACCTTGGTGCCGTTCGAGGTATGCCAAATTACAATGTTATGGGTGTAGCGAAAGCAAGCTTAGAGGCAAACGTAAGGTATCTTGCTTATGCGATGGGGGAAAATAATATTAGAGTAAATTGTATTTCAGCAGGGCCAATAAAAACATTAGCTGCGGCTGGTATATCAGATTTTAGAAAAATGTTAGATCACGTTGAAAAAAATTCACCTTTAAAAAGAAATGTTACAATCCAACAAGTTGGGGATACCGCCTCATTTTTAGCATCTGATGGTGCAAGTGGTATTACTGGTCAAACAATTTATGTTGACTCAGGATTTAATATTATAGGTATGCCATCGATAGATTAAAAATTATTTTGATACAACACTAACACAACAGGAATCACCATAAACATTTACGCTTGTTCTTAACATATCAAGTATTCTATCAATACCTAAAATTAGACCTACTGCTTCAAAAGGAAGGCCTACAGCACCTAAAATAACAACAATAGCTACAAAGCTTGCTGATGGGATCCCAGCAACACCAACTGATGTAATTAAAGCTAAAGAAAGTATCAAAAATTGGTCAATGACCGTTAAGTCAACACCGTATAATTGCGCAATAAAGATAACAACAACACATTCAAATAATGCTGTTCCGTCCATATTTATAGTTGCGCCAATTGGAATAATAAAATTAACTTTTTCTTCTTTATAATTTAATTTTTCAATAAGACATCTTGTTGTAACAGGAATTGTTGCAACTGATGAACTTGTTGAAAAAGCAACGAATAATGCTGTGCTTATACCTTTTAAATGTGAAATTATATTAACTTTAAAAATTATTAATACCATTGAATAAAAGATAACAACATGAATCAATAAAGCAGAAATTACTGTAACAAAGAATTTAGAAAGAATTAAATAGCTCTCTGGCTCGAAATTCATCGCTGCTTTTGCAATCAGACAAAACACACCGTATGGAGTGAAGTAAAGAATAAGATACATAATTTTGACGAAAACGAGGTAAATACCCTCCCAAAAGTCTTTTACAACATCTGTGCTTCTAGAATTTGAGGATCTCAAAATAATACCAATTAATATACTAAACAAGACTATGAAAAGCATATTGCCTGAAGAAATGGAGGTAAAAATATTTCCAGAAAAAATTTTTAAGAAAAAAGCGCCGAGTGAATATTCGTCTTGAGAGCTTATAATTAAATCAATATTTGATTCCTTATCAAGGCCAAGTATATTTCCTGCCCCAATGCCATCGATTAAGCCAGGTTTAATAATATTTACTACTAAAATTCCAATTGAAATTGCAACAAAACTTGTTGCCAAATAGAATAAAATTGTTTTTAGGCCAAGCCCAGATAATTCGCCCGAATCATTAAATTTTGAGATATTAAAAATTAAAGATGACATTATAAGAGGAATTACAACCATCTTAAGAGCATTAAGAAAAATTAGCCCAAAAACATCAAAAAAAGTATATAAATTTAAGTTCGCTATTGTGTATGATTTATCAAAAAAGTTTCCTACAAGGATTCCTAAAAATAAAAAAATTAAAATTCTTTTTGAAGATGGCAGCCTATCCATAATCTAAAGATTTTCAGAATAGATGATAATATCGGCCCTATCTCTTAAACTTTGAATAACTGAATATAATAATGCGTTGACTTGATCATTATTAAACATAGTCTCAAGTGATCTTTGGCTTAATTCAGATTCGCCATTATTGATTTTATCTAAGAAAATAAGCTCATAATTTCCCGTGCCAGACTCAATGCTAGTGATATTTTCTTTTTTTGTTAAAGAGAAGACTCTTTCTAAAATTGAGGGAGGAATACTATCATCTGACCTTTCAATTTCTTTGTATGAAGTTAACTTCTTGCTAAAATTATTAGCTATTTCATCAAGAGACTTTCCTTCTTTGACACTATTTTCAATATCTTTGATGGAATTTTTCATGTTTTCAATTGATTTTTCAGTTTTTAATAAGCCCTCTATTTCCTTTTTCACACTATTATATTCTTTATATTGAACAGCTGATCTATTTTTAATTCTGAGCATTATAATATTACCTTTTATTTCAATAGGCTCACTATTTAGGTTTTCTTTTGATACAGCAGGGGAGCCGAGTGCTTTGAAAACTTTTGGATCATTAAGGTCTTTATGTCTGCTCTTAATTTGGGGTAGAGTTAAAAGTCCAGTTGATGTTTTTTGAACTGACAAATATTCTTCAACTTTTTCTAAAGAGTTTGGAAATTCAAATAAAATATTAGCTAAGTCCTCATATATAACTTCATATTTTCTTGAAATCTGCACATTTTGAAAATCTTTTTTTACATTAACTTCTACTTCTTCAAAAGTTTTAATTTTTGCATCAATAATCCCATCTAACTTCAGAATATAATAACCCTGCTCTGTTTCAATAATTTCGCTGATATCATTTATACTTTCAAGTAGGAATAATTTATCAGATATCTCTTTATTTAAATCTTTTTTGTTTACCCAGCCAATTTTACCCCCATTATCTCTTGAAAGTTGATCATTTGAGTATTTTTTTGCTAACTTAGAAAAAGAAGCTCCCGATTTCAAGAACCCTTTTATTTCCTCAATAAGAACCTTATTCTCATTTTTATTGCCTTTAATATTTGATAAAAATATCTGACTAAAATCTCTTTTTTCAGGAACAATATATTTGAACTTATTTTCATTGTAGTAATTTTTTAAAGCTAACTTATCTTCCGATATTAGCTCTTTAAGTTTTTGCTTATCAAAAACAATATATTCAACGTCAATTTTCTCAGGCATCGCAAAAATATTTTTGTACTTCGTAAAAAATTCTTTTTTTTGATCTTCTGTAAAATTTTCTTTATCGTCTATGAAGTCATTATAACTTAGAGATAGAATCCTAAAATTTCTTGTTTGATATTTTAATTCCTCAAGAAGCTTGATCTGTTGAGAGGTTATAAATGATGATTGAACAATATTATTATAAAACTGAAGAGTTTTAAGTTCTGATTTTCTTATTCTTTCATAATTAGGTATATCAATACCTTGCCTTTCTAATAAGGCTTTATAAATTTTAGAATTAAATTCATTGTTGGAATGAAAAATTTTATTGTTTTTAATATCTTCGATTAAAGATTTTTCTGAAACTTGAAATTTATTATCAACTGTAAACTCTCTAACAATTACACCGTCGATTAATTCATCCAATACTGTTCTTTTGATTATTTTCTTCTGAAGTTCTGATTCATTTTGGTCTTTTGAGATTATGCTTTGCATTTCTCTCAGCCTATCTTGATATTCATTATTTAATCTTTCGGCTGATATCTTTGTATCGTTTACTTCTGCAACTATTACATTTCCTCCCGTAAAGTATTGATCTATCCCCCATAAAGCAAACGGTATACTTATACCTATAACAATCACATAAGCTATCCAACCAGTCGCGCGATCTCTAATATTTTGTAACAATTTTTTTTCCTTTCAAATTCATATGGCGGAGTGGACGGGACTCGAACCCGCGACCCCCTGCGTGACAGGCAGGTATTCTAACCAAACTGAACTACCACTCCTTAACACTCTACTATTGGTGGGTGCTGAGGGATTCGAACCCCCGACATCCGCCTTGTAAGGGCGACGCTCTACCAACTGAGCTAAGCACCCCGAAAGTCAAGGGCGGACTTAGTTTAGAGCATCCTTTAAGGCTTTACCAGCTTTGAATCCAGGAGTATTTGATGCTTTGATTTGAATTGACTCACCTGTTTGAGGGTTTCTGCCCATTCTCGCGTTTCTGTGTCTTACTTCAAATGTTCCGAAGCCAGGAATTGTAACTTTTTCGCCTGATTTTAATGTTGATGTAATTGCATCTAACACAGCTTCAAGAGCTCTTCCAGCTTCTGCTTTGTTTGATCCTGTAGAACTTGCAATTGCGTCGATTAAGTCTGATTTATTCATTATTATTATCCTCTAAAATTGTATGTATATGTGAAACTGTAAATTCATAAAAAATCTCTGCTACCCTTGTCATTTATACATTAAGGAGAATTTCTCTGTCAACAAGGAAATAAAATTAAATAAATTTAACAAAAATAATAATATTATTGAAAACTAATTAACGATGTAAACTATTGTTTTAGAACAATATTTTTTAATGTGTTAAAACGTCCTTTGTTTCAGATTTTCTACTTAATTTATTTTGAAGTAAATCTAATCCAGGCACTTGATTTTCAAGTGCAAGTGATAAAACCTCTTCTACCCATTCTACGGTTTTTATATCTAAATTATCTTTAATGTTGTCAGGTATCTCTGCAAGATCTTTTTCATTCTCTAACGGTATAATAACTGTTTTAATACCCCCTCTTAAAGCTGCCAACATTTTTTCTTTCAGTCCCCCAATGGGTAATACTTGGCCATGAAGGTTTATCTCACCTGTCATCGCTACTGAGGACTTAACTGGATTTTCAGTTAATGCAGATACAAGTGATGTGACTATTCCTACTCCAGCACTTGGGCCATCTTTTGGAGTTGCGCCTTCAGGAAAATGAACATGAATATCTTTATTCTCATGAAAATCTTTCTCAATATTTAAATTCAAAGCTCTTTTTCTAACAATTGTCATTGCTGCCCTGATTGATTCTTGCATTACATCACCCAAAGATCCAGTTAGGATGTATTTTCCTTTTCCAGGGATGACTGCAGTTTCAACACTTAGGAGTTCACCTCCTACTTCAGTCCATGCAAGTCCATTTACCAAGCCAATTACATTCTCTTTTTCAGCTTCGCCATGTTTAAAACTCTTAACACCTAAAAAATCTTTTAAATTATTTTTATCGACCTTAATACTTTTCAGCTTCTTATTTAAAAGAAGTTTTTTGACTACTTTTCTACAAATTTTAGAAAGTTCTCTTTCTAAGTTTCTAACACCAGCTTCTCTTGTATATGATCTAATAATTTCTATAAAAATATTTTTATTAAATTTAATATCTTTATCTGTTAAACCGTTGTTCTCAAGTTGTTTTGGCATCAAGTATTTGCTGGCAATATTTTCTTTTTCATTTTCCGTATAACCTGGGATTCTAATAACTTCCATTCTATCAAGAAGAGGCCCGGGGATATTCATTGAATTTGAAGTCGCAACGAACATTACATCAGATAAATCAAAATCAACTTCTAAATAATGATCTGAAAAAGTATCGTTTTGCTCTGAGTCAAGAACTTCAAGTAAAGCTGATGAGGGGTCGCCTCTGAAATCCATAGCCATCTTATCAATTTCATCCAGTAAGAATAATGGGTTTTTAACACCTACTTTTGACAAATTCTGTATGATTTTTCCTGGTAATGAGCCAATATAGGTTCTTCTGTGCCCTCTTATTTCTGCTTCATCTCTTACCCCGCCAAGTGACATTCTTGTGAATTTTCTGCCAGTGGCTTTTGCTATCGACTTGCCTAAACTTGTTTTTCCAACACCTGGAGGTCCAACTAAGCAAAGTATTGGGCCTTTTAACTTACTAACTCTTTGCTGTACGGCAAGATACTCTAAAATTCTTTCTTTTACCTTTTCAAGGCCATGATGATCATCTTCCAAAACTTTTTCAGCGATAACAAGATCTTTTGTAACTTTTGTTCTTTTTTTCCAAGGAACATTAACCAAAACATCAATGTAGTTTCTCAAAACGGATGCTTCTGCAGACATTGGGGACATCATTTTCAATTTATTTACATCTGCCTTAATTTTTTGCATAACGTCTTTTGGCATGCCTGACTTTGAAATTTTTTGCTCAATCTCTTCAATTTCATTCGGAACATCATCCATATCGCCAAGCTCTTTTTGTATGGCTTTCATTTGTTCATTTAAATAATATTCTCTTTGACTCTTCTCCATTTGATTTTTTACCCTACCTCTAATTTTTTTCTCAACTTGTAGGATATCAAGTTCATTTTCGATGATACTAATAATATGCTCTATACGATCTTTAACATCATTAATTTCAAGAATGGCTTGTTTTTCTTCCATCTTTAAAACCATATGAGCGGCTATAGTGTCTGCTAGTCTTGAGGGGTCGTCAATGCCGGATAAGGAAGTCATTACCTCTGGCGCAATTTTTTTATTTAATTTTACGTATTGATCAAACGAGTCAATTACCGACCTGCTTAGAATCTCAATTTCTCTGTCATCAACAATTGGTTCTTCGATGATATTAACTTTTGCCTCAAAATAAGAATCTCCATAAACTTTGCCATTAATTTCAGCTCTGTTAGAGCCTTCAACTAAAACCTTAATAGTTCCGTCCGGAAGTTTTAATAGTTGTAAAACAGTTGCTAATGTTCCAAATCTATAAATATCTTTGTCTTGTGGGTCATCTAGATCTGCAGTTTTTTGAGCTACAAGCATAATTTGCTTATTGTCGTCCATAGCAACCTCAAGAGACTTAATAGATTTATCTCTTCCGACAAAAAGAGGAATTACCATATTTGGAAATACAATAACATCTCTCAAAGGTAAAACTGGGAAAACTAATGTGTTTGGACTATCTTTTTTCATAAAATTAACCACAAAAATTGTTAATATTCAGTATTACTAATACTTATATTATGTGGTTATATTTTAATATTTCAAGGTGCTTTTAGTCTTTAGCGGCCTTTTTTTCGGGTGTATTTTGGTCATAAATTAGAATTGGCTGGGTATCCCCCTCAATTACAGCCTCATCGACAACAACTTTTGAAACTTCTGGCGAAGAAGGAAGGTTGTACATTGTATCTAAAAGAACATTTTCCAATATGGTTCTAAGTCCTCTAGCACCGGTTTTCCTCTCTTTTGCTTTTTTAGCTATCGCCATAAGAGCATTATCACGGAATTCAATTTCAGTGTTTTCCATTTTGAAAAGTTTACTGTATTGTTTAGTTATAG
>Ga0209433_10000378_pt1 | contig 13637 bp, 11 predicted proteins | sample METZYME_5_50m_FD_187552 | JGI IMG/M metagenome (GOLD analysis project Ga0209433, IMG submission 187552) | Marine microbial communities from oxygen minimum zone in mesopelagic equatorial Pacific - METZYME_5_50m (SPAdes) (version 2) | ecosystem: Environmental > Aquatic > Marine > Oceanic | place...
AAAAAAGATCAATCTAAGTTATTGCCATATCAAGAGGCTCGTATTAGTGGAGAGAAATTTATATATAAAAATAATTATAAAATTCTTAGTTTGAATCAAAACGATGGATTCGATCCCTTTTTAATGATTATTACTCCAACATTTCAGTGTATATTAACTATCTCAGGGGAAAAGGATAAAAAATTTTTAATAATGCGCAATGATGAAAGTAGTCTTGAGAGAGTTATTGATTTAATTAGTATGAAGTTGACCCAAGATAACTTAGAGGAATCTAAGAAATTTCAAGATCAACTAAAGAGTTTTGGGGAATTTATAATTAATAATCAATTTACAAATACTTTTTGGCCAAGCTTATCAATTAAATTAGCAAAATTAATTCCCAATATAACTTTTCAAACTTTACTAAAGGAGGAACGTTCTAAAACATTGCAAAGCTTAGAAGCAAAGATGTTGGAGGCCATATCCCATGAAGTTAGAACTCCATTAGCAACTATAAAAACTTTGATCAGTTCAACTTTAAGGAAATATACAATGGATCAAACTATCAGGAGTCGTTTAATAGAAATTGATAATGAATGTACTGAACAGATTGATAGATTTGGTTTAATTTTTAATGCTGCTGAATTAGTTAATAGTAAATCTTCTCCATCTCAAGAATTAACTGGGATCGATTTAGGCTCGATCTTAAACAAACTATCTCCTAACTGGATCAAACAATTAAGAAGAAGAGGAATAATATTGAAACTTGATATTCCAGATGAATTACCTGATGTTTTAAGTAATTCAGAAAAATTAGAATTAATGCTAAGTGGATTAATTGATAAAAATACTAGAGGCTTAAAAGAGGGAAGTACTTTAACCCTAGAATTAAGACCAGCAGGGCAAAAATTAAAATTGCAGTTAATAGTGCAGACAAAACATAGCGATAGTGATGAAAGCAATAAATTAGATGGCTCAGATATTGGGCCTGTCCTTAATTGGAATCCACAGACAGGAACTCTACAATTGAGTAAATCTGCAACCCAGAAAATATTAGCTAGTTTGGGAGGTAGGGTAACCCAAAGAAAAGATTCTGGTTTAACTGTTTTTTTCCCTATTGCAGATTTAAATTAAATTAATTCAATATTTTATTAAATAATGTAGAAACTTTATTATTCAATTCCATATATTTTATGTATAGATGTTAGTTTCTTATGTAGGGTAAATTTTCGAATAAATGAGTGAAACTTTAATAGGTCAATTCCCAAAGCATATTGGTAGTACTGGTGGACTATTAAACTCTGCAGAAAAAGAAGAAAAGTATGCAATTTGTTGGAACAGTTCAAAAGAACAACCGTTTGAATTGCCTACTGGTGGGGCTGCAATAATGCATGAGGGTGATAATATGATGTACTTTGCGAGAAAAGAGCAATGTTTAGCTTTAGGTACTCAATTAAGGGCATTTAAACCAAGAATAGAAAATTTCAAAATTTATAGAATTTTCCCGGGAGGAGACATAGAATTTTTACACCCAAAGGATGGAGTTTTCCCTGAAAAAGTTAATGAAGGTAGAGAACAAGTTGGACATAATCCTAGAAGAATTGGTGAGAATCCTAACCCTGCAGGATTAAAGTTCACAACTAAAAATACATTTGATTAATAAGTATAAGTTGATATAAAAGTTATTTATATTTATAATTTGGACTGGCGTTACTAGTATGATCAGTTCAAAAAAACAAAGTTTTATTCAGGCTTACGAAGATGGTAAAAATTTTATACCTATATACGAATCTTGGCCTGCAGATCTCGAGACACCATTAACAACTTGGCTTAAATTGTCAAAGGATAATACCCATGGGGTTTTTCTTGAATCTGTTGAAGGTGGTGAGAATATTGGTCGGTGGAGCATCGTAGCTATTAATCCATTATGGGAAGCAGTATGTCTAGGGGATGAGACTATTCGTACTTTTAGGAACGGGGCAAAAGATAAAAGGAGAGGTGATGTCTTTGACTCTTTAAGATATTGGACTCAAGAATATAAATCTCATGGTTTAGAAGAATTTCCATTTATTGGACAATTATATGGATCATGGAGTTATGAATTAATCAATTTCATAGAACCATCGGTTCCAATACATAAGATAAAAAATAACGAAATACCCTATGGATCATGGATGTTTTTTGATCAAATCATAGTTTTTGATCAAATGAAACGATGTCTTACAGCTTTGGTTTATGCCGATTTAAAACAATTTCAAGGACTTCCTATTGAAGATATTTATGAAAAATCAATTCAAAAGATTAACTTAATAAAAAATTTAATGAAAACCCCTTTACAGAATGTTGATATATTAAATTGGCAACAAAAAAAAGATTTAGATTTAGAAATTTCGAGTAATTGGACTCAAAATGAATTCGAGAGAGTTGTCGTGCAAGCAAAGGAATTTATTAAGAAAGGGGATATCTTTCAAATAGTTATCAGCCAAAAATTCAAGACAGAAGTAGAAAGTAAGCCTTTTGATCTTTATAGGAGTCTAAGAATGATAAATCCTTCTCCATATATGGCATATTTTGATTTTGGATCATGGTTCCTAATTGGTTCTAGTCCCGAAGTTATGGTTAAAGCCGAACGAAAAAAAAATAAACAAATAGTTGCAAGCCTTAGACCAATTGCTGGGACAAGACCGAGGGGAAGAGACTTGCAAGAGGATTCTTTGTTAGAAAATGATTTATTAAATGATCCTAAAGAAGTTTCTGAACATGTAATGCTTGTAGATTTAGGTAGAAATGATCTTGGTCGAGTTTGCCAGATTGGCAGTATTAAATTAACAGATTTAATGACTATAGAAAAATATTCTCATGTTATGCACATAGTAAGTGAGGTTCAAGGTATATTAGAAGATGATAAAGATGTATGGGATCTACTCAAAGCATCTTTCCCCGCAGGTACAGTTACTGGTGCGCCAAAAATAAGAGCGATGCAATTGATCAAATCTTTTGAAAAAGAGGCAAGAGGCCCTTACGCAGGTATATATGGCTCTGTAGATATTAATGGAGCTTTAAATACAGCAATTACTATAAGATCAATGGTTGCAACCCTAAATAAAAATGGAAATTTAGATGTTTATGTTCAGGCTGGCGCTGGAGTTGTCGCTGATTCCTCACCCACAAATGAATATAATGAAACTGTAAATAAAGCAAAAGCCGTTTTAATAGCAATATCATCTTTAGATTGATTAATGCATAAAAATAATTTAAATAAAGGTTTTGAGATTGAGCTTTTCACTGGTACTTATAGGTCTCATGTGGGAGTATCAAGTCAAATAGAACAAATATTTTCAAATTTTGTCAATGAGCCTGACAACAGAAATGTTGAATATATTACAGATCCGAGCAAAGACTATAAAATTTTATATTATTCTTTGCTGGAACCAAGAAAGGATTTGCGTAAATGGTTGGAAGCAATTAATTTAACAATAATCCCATCCTCTACCCTTTGCTTCCCTCATCAAAATAAATTCCAAAGATCTGATGAATCAAATGATTATCATCAGTTTATTGAATCAAATTATGGGTTATCAATAGCCACCTCTAGTGTTCATATAAATTTAGGCATTGAGGAAATAGATAAACTATTCGCGGCTATACGTCTTGTTAGATGCGAGGCCTCTCTCTTTCTTGCCTTGAGTGCGAGTTCACCTTTCTTAAACGGGAAATTCACAGGATATCACTCACAAAGATGGCATCAGTTCCCAAAAACACCGTTTGAAGTCCCTTTCTTTTTAGATCATAATCACTATATAAATTGGATTGAACACAATATTAGTAATGGGACTATGCAGAATGTAAGACATTTTTGGTCATCTGTTAGACCTAATGGACCCCAAAGACCATATGGTCTGGATCGATTGGAGTTACGAATATGTGATTTTATTTCAAATATTGATTTGCTTTTGGCAATTACTGCATTTTTGGAATTAAGAGTTATTTCATTATTTGATGATTTAGAAAATTTAGATCCTCTTTCCTCTAGTAAATTCTCTACTGATGAATTGAAAGAAATTTGTGATCAAAATGAATTAATGGTTTCTAAAGAAAGCCTCAATGCAGAATTGATTCATTGGAAGAATGGTGAGAAAATAATATGTAAAGATTGGATTCAAAACTTATTAATGGAATTATCAAGTTCTTCGAGGACTTTAGAAATGAGTCATTTCCTAAAACCTATCCATAAAGTATTAGAGGAGGGTAATGAAGCGATTAAGTGGATTAATAAGTACAATCAGGGAATTTCAGTGGAAGATATCATGAGATCAGCAATAGATAATATGATTAAAAATGAACAAGAGAATAATTTATGGTTTAAATAAATCAAAAAAATATTATTAAATTATGCTTTAAGTGTAAGATATTAAATATATGGAGTCTTTAAAAAAACCAACCAACAAAAATATAGAAATAGTGAATGGTGTTGATCCGGCTAATACAAATAGGCTATTGATAGAAGAATTATGGGAATCTGTTTTAAGAGTGGAATGCCCACTTGAGCATGCTAATCGTTTAATTAAGTTAAAACATCTAAGTTATATTGATACTTCAAAAATTAGTAATCAAAAAACTTTAAAAAATGAAATTGCTGCAATTATTAATTCGATGGATCTCGCTGAATCTATTTCAGCTGCAAGGGCTTTTTCATTATATTTTCAATTGGTAAATATATTAGAGCAAAGGGTAGAGGAAGATCGATATATAAAGAGTTTTACAAATCAAGATATAGAGTACGCAGAAGATAATCTTGATCCTTTCGCACCTCCATTGGCACGACAAAATGCTCCAGTAACTTTTAAAGAATTATTTCATAGATTAAGAAGGTTAAATGTTCCACCAGGCAGATTAGAGGAATTACTCCAAGAGATGGATATTAGATTAGTGTTCACTGCTCATCCTACAGAAATTGTAAGACATACTATTAGGCATAAACAACGAAGGGTCGCAAATTTACTTCAACAGATTCAATCAAAGAAATATTTAACGCAAGAAGAAATTAATTCACTCAAACTACAATTAAAAGAGGAAATTCGTCTTTGGTGGAGAACAGATGAATTACATCAATTTAAACCATCTGTATTAGATGAAGTTGATTATGCTTTGCATTATTTTCAGCAAATCCTTTTTAATGCAATGCCTCAACTGAGAAGAAGAATTTCTTCAGCATTAATTGAAAATTATCCTGATGTACAGATCCCCACACAGTCTTTTTGTACGTTTGGCTCTTGGGTCGGCTCTGATAGAGATGGTAATCCTTCAGTTACACCAGAAATTACTTGGAAGACTGCCTGTTATCAAAGGCAATTAATGTTGGAAAGATATATTACGGCGATTTCAAATCTAAGAGATCAATTGAGTGTATCAATGCAATGGAGTCAAGTGAGTCCGTCTCTTTTAGAATCGTTAGAAACTGATCGAGTAAAGTTTCCTGAGATATATGAGATGAGGGCTACTAGGTATAGATCTGAGCCTTACAGACTAAAGTTAAGTTATATGTTGGAAAAATTACGATTAACACAGGAGAGAAATGATTTACTTTCTCAAACAGGTTGGAAAGTTTCTCTAGAGAGTGAATCAGGATCAAAAGATGATGAGTTTAATGATGAGCCTTTCTATAGATCTGTCGATGAATTCACTAATGATCTTGAACTAATTAAGAATAGTTTGATTACAACTGATTTAAGTTGTGAACCATTAAATATACTTCTAACTCAGGTACATATTTTTGGCTTTTCTCTAGCAAGTTTAGATATCCGTCAAGAAAGTACTAGACATAGTGATGCTTTAGAAGAATTAACTAAATATTTAGCATTACCTACTTCATATGAAAATATGTCTGAGGAAGAAAAAACTTCTTGGCTAATCAATGAATTGAAAACGAAAAGACCTCTTATCCCAAGCAATGAAACTTGGTCACAAAGTACAGAAGAGACATTTGCAGTATTTAAAATGGTTAAAAGGCTACAAGAAGAATTTGGGAGCAGGATTTGCCACTCATATGTCATTTCAATGAGCCATAGTGTTTCTGACTTATTAGAAGTTTTACTTTTAGCAAAAGAGATGGGTCTGATAAATCAAGGATCAAATAAGTCAAATCTTCTGGTTGTCCCTCTTTTTGAAACTGTTGAGGATTTGAAAAGAGCTCCTACAGTAATGGATAAATTATTTAATTTAGAATTTTATAGATCATATCTCCCAAAAGTTGGTGATAATAACAAGCCATTGCAAGAACTTATGCTTGGCTATTCTGATAGTAATAAGGATTCAGGATTCTTATCAAGTAACTGGGAAATACATCGAGCACAAATTGCATTACAAAATTTATCAAGTAATAACGGAATACTTTTAAGATTATTTCACGGGAGAGGAGGATCTGTAGGTAGAGGAGGTGGACCAGCTTATCAAGCTATTTTGGCACAGCCTAGCGGAACGCTTCTGGGGCGAATTAAAATTACCGAACAGGGTGAAGTGCTTGCCTCTAAATATAGTTTGCCAGAATTAGCACTTTATAATTTAGAAACTGTGACAACAGCAGTAATACAAAATAGCTTAGTTAATAATACCCTAGATGCAACTCCCGAATGGGATCAACTTATGAGTAGATTAGCTGATTCTTCAAGAGCCCACTATCGTGCATTAGTTCATGAAAATCCAGCATTATTAACATTCTTTCAAGAAGTTACTCCAATAGAGGAAATTAGTAAATTACAAATCTCCAGTAGACCTGCAAGGAGAAAAAAAGGTAAAAAAGATTTATCTAGTTTAAGAGCAATTCCCTGGGTCTTTGGATGGACTCAAAGTAGATTTTTATTACCAAGCTGGTTTGGCGTTGGTACCGCTTTATCTAAAGAATTAAGTTTAGATCCAAAGCAAATAGAATTATTGAGAATGTTACACCAAAGATGGCCTTTTTTTAGGATGCTTATATCCAAAGTTGAAATGACTTTATCAAAAGTTGATTTAGAAGTTGCTAAATATTATGTAGATACACTTGGTAGTGTAGAAAACAGTAAATCTTTTAATTCAATATTTGAAATTATTTCCAAAGAATATGCTCTTACAAAAAATTTAATTCTTAAGATAACGGGTAAAAAACAACTTTTGGAAACGGATAAAGATCTTCGAGCGTCTGTAGAACTTAGAAATAAGACTATTATCCCACTAGGATTTTTACAAGTTTCATTATTAAAAAGATTAAGGGACCAAAAAAGACAACCTCCCATAAGTGAATTTTTAAATGAGAAGTCTGATTCAAAAAGAACTTATAGTAGAAGTGAGCTTCTGAGAGGTGCATTGTTAACAATTAATGGAATAGCAGCTGGCATGAGAAATACAGGATAATCATTGCAATATTTTTCAAATAAAAAGTTAAATTTACCTGATGGTTTTTTTATAAACTCCACAGAAATCCCTTCTGCTAGATTAGTTAATAATTTGCTTATTAGTTCTGGCAGTGACTTTTTTTCAAATGAAAAATTATATCAGGCGATAAAAAATAGTAATTTCTTTTTTGCTATACAGAATGAATCTAAAAGGCAAGTATTTGGATTTGTAAGAGTTACTTCAGACAAAGGTTTAAATGCAAATTTATGGAATTTGTGTGCACAACCTGGCAAAAATCAAAAACTTTTTTATTCGATTATATTAAGTTTGACTTTAGAAAAAATTAACAGAGAAATGCCTGGTTGTAGCATTTCGGTTCAAGCTCCACAGTCTTCTTTCGATAGTTTAAAGGAGATTGGGTTTGTGCTAGATCCTAATGGGATAAGGGTTATGGGCCTTAAGTTATGAATATAACGAGCATGGAGGGACTTGAACCCCCGACTCTCAGAACCGGAATCTGATGCTCTATCCAACTGAGCTACATGCCCAAATTTTTCAATTTATATAAGGATAATCATAATTTAAATAAAATAGCTAGTTTAAACAATGTATAGATAAAAAAAAATTTTTTTAAATCACTTAAAAATTAAAAATTTTCGGAATCATAAAAGTTTTGTTTTAGATTTTGACGGAAGCAGATCAATACTTTTGGGATCTAATGGTGTGGGTAAATCTAATCTACTTGAGTCAGTAGAGTTCATAAGTCAATTAAAATCTTTTAGAGCTGTTAATGATAAAGACCTAATAAAGTATGATGAAGGGCAATCAATAATATCAGCTATAGTTGATTTTAATCATAATATTAAGATTGAAATATCAAGGCAAGGCTCAAAAAAAGTATATTTAAATGATTGCATCTTAAAAAAACAGAGTCTCGTTAAAAATTATCTAAGAAGTGTTTGCTTTAGTTCAAATGATATAAATATTGTTAGGAGTGAACCGAATTTCAGACGAGTATGGCTGGATAAAGTTGTTGCTCAACTTGAACCTGTTTATGTTGAGTTATTAGGTCGTTACAGTAAATTATTAAAACAAAGGAGTCATTATTGGCGCTCAAGTATATCAAAAGAGTATTCATCTTCAACATTAATTGATAGCTATGATTCGCAACTTGCACTTATTGGAACAAGAATTTTTAGAAGAAGAAAAAGGGCTTTAATTAAACTGCAACCTTATATAGAATTCTGGCATAATCACCTTAGTAAATCCAAAGAAAATATTGGAATAAAATTTATTTCTAAATTACAGTCTTTAGATGGAAATGATGATGAGAGTAAAATAATAGATTTATTTACTGAAAAGTTAATCGCTCAACGTGATTTAGAAGAATTGACTGGCAAATGTTCTGTAGGACCTCATCGTGATGATATTGAATTTTGTATTAATAATTTTTCTGTTAGGAAATTTGGGTCATCTGGTCAGCAAAGAACATTAACCTTGGCGTTGAAAATGGCTGAACTTGATTTAGTAAGAAAAACTATAGATGTTAATCCAATATTAATTTTGGATGATGTTCTTGCTGAATTAGATATAGTAAGACAAAATTTATTATTGAATGCTGTAGGTTCAGAAAGTCAATGCTTAATAAGTGCAACTCATTTAGATAAATTTCATAAAAATTTTGTCGGAGATTCTCAAATTATTTATTTATAAGTTTTTAAATTTACCAATATTTAGCTAATCTATTATTCTGTGAAATATATTTGAATAATGGAAGTTTCAAAACAGGAAAAAAAAATTAATATCAAATCGGAATTTGAAAGTGATAATTTATGTGATTTCCATGGAAACCATCTTCTTTTGGAGTTATATGGATGTAATAGTGAAAAATTAAATGATGAACTATATCTTCGTTGTCAGCTAAATAGTGCAGCGAAATTAGCAAAAGCTTCAGTTCTAAATATCGTCAGCAATAAATTTGAACCATATGGGGTGACAGCTATAGCCCTGCTTGCTGAATCTCACTTGTCTATTCATACTTGGCCTGAATCACAGTACTCTGCAATCGATATTTTTACATGTGGAAGGAATATGAAGCCAAAATTAGCGAGCCAATTTTTAATTGAATGTTTAGAAGCCTCAAATTATCTCTTAAAAAGTATTGCTCGAGCTTTTCCATCACAGATTGAAAATCAAATAAGAGAGCCTAAATAGATTCTTATCTATTAAGTTTTCCACTTATTAAACCCTCTAAATCAAGACTTACACTTTTAAATCCTATTTCAAAAAAAAAGTTAAGTAATTCTTCTCTGTCGTAATTTTTTATAAAGCTTTGAATTTGATCAGAGGGAATTTCTATCCTTGCTGATGTTCCTTGGCATCTCACACGCACATCTTTTATTCCAATTTTTCTAATGTATTCTTCAGCTTTTTCGATCATTTTTAAGCGAGAATCTGTAATTTCATAGCCATATGGAAATCTAGAAGATAAACAAGGTTGTGCAGGTTTATCCCACCAAGGTAAACCAAGAGATTTTGAGATGTCTCTAATATCTTTTTTGGAGAATTTAAATAAAGCTAAAGGGGATATGACCCCTGCTTCTTGGGAAGCTTTGATCCCAGGTCTGAAATCGCCTAAGTCATCAAAATTTACACCATCAATAACATTTTGATAATTTAACTTTTTAGATAAGAAAGTTGTATGTTTATGTAATTCTTTTTTGCAGGCAAAACATCTATCTTTTGGGTTTTTGCTGTAAGATTTATCTTCTAATTCAAAAGTATTAATTTCTAAATGTTTAATTCCAATCCATTTTGCCTGTGATCTTGCCTCATTAAGAAGTTGTGAGGCTAGTGCAGGCGATACACCAGTAATTGCCATTGAATTTTTACCAAGCTGCTCATAAGCGATAGCAGCTATCAGAGCACTGTCTACTCCTCCTGAATATGCGATACATGTACTTTTAAGATTAAGGAGAAACTCTCTTAGATGATTAAGCTTAAGAATTTGTTTCTCAGAAATAAAATCCAGCTGTTTAAACATGCTTAGGAAAGTTTTTGGTTGGTTAGTTTTAAATTTATTATTAAATTTTAAATAACTTCTTTTACTATAACCTAAATTAAAAAAAATATATCTTAATTTTTATTGTCAAACTCAAGTCAAAATTCAGGAATTGGTATCGTTACTGCAACTGGTAGCCAAGAAAGGTCCAAAGGACAATTTCATGTTTATGATGGGGAAGGTAAAGGTAAAAGTCAGGCTGCCCTAGGCGTGGTCCTTCGAACGATTGGTCTGGGAATATGCGAGAAAAAGCAAACAAGAGTATTGCTACTTAGATTTCTTAAAGGGCCTGGTCGAGATTATGCTGAAGATGCGGCAATTGATGCATTGCAGAGAGGATTCCCTCATCTAATAGATCATGTGAGAACTGGTAGGTCAGAATTTTTTAGTGAGAAAGAGGTGACAAAATTTGATAAAGATGAAGCTGAGAGGGGATGGAATATTGCCAAGGGAGCTATTGCAAGTTCTCTTTATTCAGTCTTAGTTCTAGATGAATTAAATCCTGTCCTTGATCTTGGGATGCTAAATATAGATGATGTTGTGAGGACTATTGAATCTAGACCTAATGGATTAGAGATTATTGTGACTGGTAGAGCTGCACCTTCTTCATTAATAAGCATTTCTCAACTTCACTCTGAGATGAGGCCACGTGCGAAAGTTGAGAATATTAATTTGGTAGATAACTCAAATATTGGAGGAATAGAAGTATACACAGGTGAAGGGAAGGGAAAGTCTACTAGTGCTCTAGGCAAGGCTTTGCAAGCTATAGGTAAAGGTATTTCTCAAGATAAAAGCCATAGGGTTTTGATCTTACAATGGTTGAAAGGCGGTTCTGGATATACCGAGGATGCTGCTATCGAAGCCTTAAGAGAGAGTTACCCCCATTTAGTAGATCATCTAAGGTCTGGAAGAGATGCAATAGTCTGGAGGGGTCAGCAGCAGCCTATAGACTATGTAGAAGCTGAGAGAGCATGGGAAATAGCTAAAGCAGCTATCCTAAGTGGAATTTATAAGACAATAATCCTAGATGAAATAAACCCAACTGTTGATTTAGAATTATTACCAGTGGAATCTATTCATCAAACACTTTTAAAAAAACCTTCAGAAACAGAGGTGATATTAACCGGAAGATGCAAAAATGAGCCATCTTATTTTCAGCTAGCTAATGTTTATTCTGAGATGGTTTGCCACAAGCATTATGCAAATGTTGGAGTGGATCTAAAAAAAGGTGTTGACTATTAGGTAAGGTTGTTTACATAACCTACTTTTTCAATACCTCCTTCAATGGAAACCGTATCAATTCTTTCTTGAAATAATAATTTTGATGCAGTTTCTGATCTAATTCCTCTTTGACATAATGTATAAATTTTTTTACCAGCTGATTTATTTTTAATAAATTCAAATGATTTTTTTTCTTTAATCAAACTTAATGGAAGAGATATAGAGCCTTTAATTGAGAACTTTTCAAATTCGTCTTTTTCTCTTACATCAAAAATAATTATTTCATTTAAATTTGATTGATATATTTTTTGAAACTCAATGTGGCTTATAGTTGCAACGTTTTCACAATATATTTCAGATTCATAATCTTTTTTATTTTCTATGAGGTCATTAATTTTTGGTGATTGTTGAGATACTGATAGATTTAATTTTTTCATATTATTTTCCAAAAGATTATAAATTAAAATTTTCCCATCAAGAACTTTTCCTTTTTTGATTATTATTTTTATAATCTCATTAGCTTGTAATATTCCAATAATGCCTGGTGATACTCCAATAACACCATTATCAGCACAGCTTGGAATAAAACCTTTTTCAGGCGGCTTTGGTAATAAATCTCGAAAATTTGGACTATTTTTTTTTAAATTAAACACGCTGACTTGACCTTCAAATCCTTGGACTGAGCCATATATAAGCGGTTTATTTAGAATTACACATGCATCATTTATCAGATATCTTGTACCAAAATTGTCTGAACAGTCGCAAACAATATCAAATTTTTTTAATGTTTCCAATGCATTTTTACTGGTTATTCTTTCAGTAAAAGTTTTTACTACGCAATGAGGGTTTAGTTCTTTAATTCGTCTTTCAGCAGAATCTGTTTTATACTTTCCTATCTCATAATTATTATGAATTACTTGTCTTTGCAAGTTGGAGATTTCAACTTTATCATTATCGGCAATTCCAATTTTTCCTATCCCTGCAGCAGCAATATACATAATAGCTGAGGATCCAAGACCTCCCGCTCCAATAAATATAACAGAACTTTTTTTTAACCTTATTTGACTTTCCTCTCCAAATTCTTTTAGTGAAAGGTGCCTTTTATATCTTTCTCTCTCCTCATTATTTAAGATTTCTTTATTATTATTTTTCGACAAATTCATTATTAATTTTTAATTACCATAATTATTCTATTGCATTTTTGAATTCAAGCTAAGAAAATAGCACTAATGAGTAAGCTTATCTATAAATTCTTAGTAAATTTTGAGTAAATTGCTTTATTGAAAGAAATATATTTTTTTTAATAGCAATTCTTATATTTATTATGAAAAGGTGATCGAAATGTGAAGTTTTTGTAAATCCTTTTTCTTAGCGAAATTCCTGAAAAGTCAATCAGGTATTGAGATTTAGCTTAAATCAAATGTTTCGGTTCGGAATTATCTACAACAAATAGGTAGTCAACAGTCAAATTTTCCGATACTGTCTGGTTCATATAACGTGATTACTGAATTCATGAGTGATAACACTCCTGAGTCAAATCAAGACTCTGCCACCGATACTAATTCTGAAACAAAAAGCATTTCAGATAAATATTCCGATGTTATGGGAAAAGTCAACGAGACTATAGGAAACGTTGATTGGACCCAAATGGGTAAGTATGGTAAAGCAGCAGGAATTATTGCTGTTGTTGTAATAGCTCAAATAATAATCAAGGTTATTATTGATACTATTAATTTTTTCCCGATATTACCTGGTCTTCTTGAACTCTTAGGAGTAATTGTAGTTGGACAATGGAGTTGGCAAAATCTTCGAACTAGTGAAAACAGAGAGGCTGTTTTGGATAAATTGCAAAGTATTAAAAAAACATACTTAGGATGAATCTTTTTACATATCTAAGATCATTTTAATGTAATTCTTTACTTCATTTATATAACTTCCTCCAAACATGTTTGCATGATTAAGTATGTGGTAAAAATTATAAATAGTAGATCTCTTATGTGACCCA